>Ga0114962_10000142_pt1 | contig 61164 bp, 53 predicted proteins | sample C_130820_MF_Meta_FD_87017 | JGI IMG/M metagenome (GOLD analysis project Ga0114962, IMG submission 87017) | Freshwater microbial communities from Lake Croche, Canada to study carbon cycling - C_130820_MF_MetaG | ecosystem: Environmental > Aquatic > Freshwater > Lake | place: Lake Croche, Canada... | reverse complement strand
TGTCTTGCAGCGCAGCGGTCTTCTGTCTTGGAGCGCAGCGGTCTTCTGTCTTTCTCATAACTCAATTGCCGGGGTGGCGAGGAGGCGCACCGTGCGGTCGGAGCGCGGTAAGTGGATGGTCACGCGGGTGCCGCGGTGGACTTCGCTATCGAGTTCGATTTCGCCGCCGTGTTGGCGCACGATGCGCCGTACGATGAGCAGGCCGAGTCCGGAGCCGGAGGCTTTGGTGCTGCGGTAGGGCTCGAAGATGGCGCCCATGAGTTCGGGGGAAATGCCGCTGCCATTGTCCTCGATGGCAATGCGGTACTCGTAGTCGTTGCAATGGGTGCTCACCGTGATGCGGCCGTCGGTGGCCGGCAGGGCTTGATAGGCATTGCGGATCAGGTTGTAGAACACCTGTTGGAATTGGCCGGGGTCGATCATCGCAGCGGGCAGGCCCTCGGCGAGCTCAAGTTGCACGGCGATATGGCGGGATGAGAGTTCGGGTTCGAGCAGGTGCAGCGTTTGGTGGAGCAGGGCGTGCAGGTCGTGGCGTTCGCGCTGCGGGGCGGTCGGCCGCACGGCGTGCAGGAATTGTTTGAGAATGGTGTCGAGCCGCTGGATTTCCTCGCGGGCGGTGGCCAGACTGTCCTCCAGCGGCGCACGGTCGGCGGGGGCCAATTTGCGGAATTTGCGGCCGAGGAGTTGCAGGTGGATATCGAGCGAGTTGAGTGGATTGCCGATTTCGTGGGCGACGCCGGCGGCCAGCAGTGTCAAGGCGTTGAGCCGTTCGGACTCCAAGGTTTCCTCGGCCTCGGCGCGGGTGCTGGTGACATCGCGCACCAGCATCACGTAACCGAGGTTTTCCGCTTCCGACCCGTTGTCGGTGATGGGTGCCAGATAGAAATTGAGGAAGCGGCTCTCCGGATAGAACACCTCCAGGTCGCGGCTGATCGAGCGACCGGGCTTGGCGAGGTTGTCCCAATCTAGGCCGCGCACCTGCGATGAGAGTTTGTCGCCGACGGCGCGTTGCGGCTCAAGGCCGAAAAATTGGCAGGCGGCGTGGTTGAGGAAGCCGATGGTGCCGTGAGCGTCGAGGATAATGACGCCCTCATGCAGCGCTTCAAAAACTTTTTCCAGAAACCCTTTCTCTCGAATCAGGCGCGTTAAAATCTGTTGCACCTCACCCGGTTCCACCCGGTCGAGCCGCGACACTAGCTTTTCTAGAAATCCGGATTTCATGGAATAACTGGCATTTTCACTGCGGAACGGGTAACTCTGGGGCCATGCAAACGATGATTTTGGTGCTCTGCACCTTTCCTGATGAGCTGCAGGCGCGACAGATTGCCACAGCTATGGTCGAAAGGCAACTAGCAGCATGCGTGAATTTGTTGCCTGGGGTGGAATCCATCTACCGCTGGCAGGGTCAAGTGGAGCGGGCCGCGGAAGTGCTGGGGATTTTTAAGACGCCAAGCGCCCTCTACCCGGCTCTCGCTGAGGCGCTGGCGGCGGCTCCGGCTCTTTCTTAAGGAGCGCCGGCTTGAGCCGGCCTGCCCACGGAACGCGCAAGAGCCAAGCCGCCAAGCGTCGGGCCCTTGCTCTGCGCATGGGCAATGCCGGCTAAAGCCAGCGCTCCCAAAGAGCTGCGCCTTAAAGCCGGCGATGTGGGGATTTTTCCGCTGTCGCCCAGCGGCAATTTTTCCGAGTGACAGCGTGCCGCATGCAGGCTAGCTTCCCCGGCGAACTACGATGTGGAAATTCATTGAAGAGAACTGGCGCAACGGGATCGAGATATTCATTCTCGCGCTGTGCATTTATCAAATTTACCGGGCCTTCCGTGCCACCCGTGGGGCGCAGATTTTGGTGGGCTTGGGCATCATCATTGTGGTGCTCAGCTTGGTCTCCTCAGTGGCGAATTTCACCGTGATTAGTTGGCTCGTCACGCGTGCGACGGCCTTGTTGGCGTTTGCCTTGGTGGTCATTTTCCAGCCCGAGTTGCGGGATTCCCTGGCCCGCTTGGGCAGCCAGAGTTTTTTCTCCTATTCGAGCAAACGCCGTCTGGCCTTCTTGGAACGCTTGGCCGACGCGGTCATCATATTGTCTAAAAAACGTATCGGCGCGCTCTTTGCCATCGAGCGCGGTATCAGTCTGAAGAAATTCCTCGATACCGGCGTGCCCCTCGATGCCCAGTTTTCGCCCGAGTTGGCCCTCACCATTTTTCATCCCAAAACCCCGCTGCACGATGGCGGTATGATCATCGCCGATGACCGCATCGCCGGCGCCGCCTGCGTGTTTCCCGTCACCCAACGCGAAATGCACGACCGCTCCACCGGCTTGCGCCACCGCGCCGCCATCGGCCTCGCCGAGGAAACCGACGCCGTCACCGTTGTCGTCAGCGAGGAAACCGGCGGCATCTCCATCTGCGTGGAGGGCCGCATCGAACGCAATCTAACCGAAAAACAATTCCGCGAAAACCTCGCCAAAATCTTTCTAACCGGCAACACCGCCTATGAAAATATCCCCTCCGAAAAATTGGATCGCCAAGCTGCTGTCACTCCTGCTGGCGGTCGCGATTTGGTTTCTAATTAAGGATCACCTCAAGGAAACGGCCGGCCAGCCCGCGCCGCCTCCTCCCAGTATTGTGGTGCCCGAACCCGGCGGCAAGTAGCCGCCGTCACGGCGCCAGCCGCACATGGTCGATGAGGCGCACCTCGCCGTAAAATACCGCCGTGGCCAGCAGCGCCGGCCGCTCGATACGCTCCACGGCCTCCAACGATTCGGCATCGACCAGTGACAGGTAGTCGATGCGTGCCAGTGCCGAGGCCTCAATGACTTGGCGGGCCGTGGCCAGCAGCTCGGCGGTCGTGCGGGTGCCGGTTTGATAGGCCGCCAGCGCCGCCAGCAAGGCATGCCGGAGACGAGGCGCGTCGGCCCGTTGGGCCGTATCCAAGCGGACGTTACGCGATGACATGGCCAGGCCGTCGGTCTCGCGCACGGTGGGGTGGGCGACGATGGTCACGGGGACGTTCAGATCGCGGACCATGCGGCGGATCACCGCCAATTGCTGGAAATCCTTCTCGCCGAACACGGCCATGTCGCAACCGCACAGTAGAAATAATTTGAGCACCACCGTGCACACGCCGTCAAAATGCCCGGGCCGCGCCGCGCCACAGAGGTTGCGCGAGAGCCGCGATTCGCTCACTGTCACCGAGCGGTCCGTCGCATACATTGCCGTCGCCTCCGGCGCAAATACCACCGCCACGCCCGCCGCCCGGCAGGCCGCTAAATCCGCCTCCATCGGCCGCGGATAGGCCGCGAGGTCGCCCGGCCGGTCAAATTGGATCGGATTGACAAAAATGGAAACCACCACCGTGCCCTCGGCGCCGGCCAGTTCCTTGGCGTGGCGGATCAAGGCCACGTGCCCGTCATGCAGCGCTCCCATGGTGGGCACCAGCAGCCGCGGCCGACCATATTCCGCCAAGGCCGCCGTCAACTCGCTCGCTCGCGTTACCACCGTCATGGCCGCAGACTAACGCATCCGCCGCCGCCCGCAATCCCCGATGTCGCGCAAATCCGTCAGTTGCTCGATGAGGAGGTGGGACATTTTGTCCTCTTGAGGAGAGGGGGCATTTTGTCCTCTTGAGGAGAGGGGACATTTTGTCCTCTTGAGGAGAGGGGACATTTTGTCCTCTTGACCATGAGGCGTGCAAGAGGATCGACGCCAAGCAGCAGCCCTTGCTCCGAACATGGACAGTCTCTCAAGCCGGCCCTCCGGAAGAGGCACTCCGCTCGCACGCGCGACTTTCGGCTTGCCGCTGGGGGTCCCATGCGCCAATTTTTCCGCCCCCTCCTATGAGCCAGCCTCAAGCCCATTTTGCCCCGATCGCGGATTTGGAAATCAAAGATGCCCGCATCATCTTTAACCCGATCTGGGACGATCTGGAGGAGCAATATGGCGCTGAAAACCTGCGTTTCCCCAAGGAGATTATTCTGCTAGGCGGCGCGCCTGGTTCAGGTAAGGGCACCAACACGGTCTTCATTTCCCAAACCCGCGGCCTCACCAGCTCCCCCATCGTGATGAGTTCCCTGTTGAACTCGCCCGCCATGAAAGCCGTCAAGGACGTCGGTGGCATGATCGGCGACCGCGAGGTGCTCTCCGCGCTGCTCCACGAATTGCTCAAGCCCGAGCACCGCGACGGGGTCATCCTCGATGGCTTTCCGCGCACCACGGTGCAGGTGGAGTGCCTCAAGATGATTTATGAAAAAATGACCCGCCTGTGGCGCGAGCACTACGGCACGCCACTGGCCGGTCGTTTCCGTCAGCCGGTGGTGCAGATCATTGTGCTCTTTGTCAATGAACGCGAAAGCATCGACCGCCAGCTCAAGCGCGGCCGCGAGGCCAAGGCGCACAACGAGGAGGTGCTGCGCACCGCTCATGGTGAGTTGTTGGAAACGCGGCCAACCGACTTTGATGAGCGCCTTGCGGGTCACCGCTACCGGGTGTTCAAGGAGCAGACGTGGGATGCGCTGCTGTCCCTCAAGGACGTTTTCCACTATCATCTGATCAATGCCCAGGGGGCCATCGCCGAGGTCGAGCAAAACATCCTCAAAGAACTCGAATACCAAAGTTCACTCGAGCTCGACCCGCTCACCTACAACCGCCTGCGCACCCTGCCGGTGGCCAGTGATATCATCATTCACGCTCGCCAGGAACTCGTTAAACGCCTCGATGACTATGAACTCAATACGCCGGAATTGTTCCAGCGCGTGGTCAGTTTCATTGAAAATACCCTCATGCCCGTCATCAAACTGCATGCCATCTCCGGTCATGCCAACATCAACAGCGAGGAGGGTTTGTTGAATGAACCTGCCGCGCTGGGTATGTTGATCGATATCTTTTCCGAACGCGGTTACCATGCCGTCATCGATGTCCATCTCATCGAAATCCCTGAGCACATCGATCTGGCCTCCGGCAAAATCTCTTGCCGCGTCAAAAAAGTCCATCGCATCAATATCCGCTTCAAGGGCTCGGAAATCCGCCGCGGCTAAAGCCCACCTCCACGGGGTCAGTCCCGCTTTTCGAGCATTGGGGACCCGCGCACACATCATGCTCGAAAAGCGGGACTGACCCCGGTAAATTTCTTGACAATCGACGGGTTTTGTAATTTAGGTGGTGCAGCGCAGATGGCACGACAGAGGCTGGCAATTGAGAGTGTAAGACGCTTGGAGGTCCGGACACGGGTGTTCCAACGGGCGGGCTACGCGGTTTTTTGGGTGTTGTGCATGGCGGTGGGTTTTGTGGTGGTGGCAACGGCGGTGCCGCAAAAGCGGCGGGTGGTGGAGTTGGAAGGGCAGCTGGAGCAAGCCAACGCGCGCGAGCAGGACATGCTAGCCGAACGGGAGTCGTATGAGATCGAGCATCGGGCGTTGCGCGAGGAGCCGGCGTTTTTGGAGATACAGGCGCGGGATCGGCTCAATGTGTATCGGGAAGGGGAGCGGGTGCTGAAGTTTCGCAAAGCGGAGTGATGCTGGGGAGGTGGAGGATTGGCGCTTGGCTGGAGCCACCGAAGTTGTCAAACTCCAAGCATGCGCAATGACATAGAACGGGTGTTGATCGATGAGGCGGTCATTCAGCGGCGCTTGGATGCGATGGCAGCAGCCATCGATCGGGACTTTCCGCCGGGCCCCTTGGTGGTGATTATTTTGCTCAAGGGGGCACTGGTATTTGCGGCAGATTTGTTGCGGCGGGTGGGCCGGCCGATTGCCATCGAGTGTCTCAACGTCGCGAGTTATCACGGCGCCACGGCCAGCTCCGGCAAGGTTGATTTTCTTGATTGCCAGTTTCCCGAGGTGCGCGGCGGGCAGGTGCTTTTGTTGGATGATATTCTCGATACCGGCCGCACCCTGCATGCGGTCATTGAGCGCCTGCGCCAAGAGGGGGCCGTTAGAGTGCGCAGTGCCGTGCTGCTGGCCAAGGATAAGCCGCGGGCCGCTGCAGTGAGCGTCGAATATGTTGGCTTTGAAATCGGCGACGAGTTTGTCGTCGGCTACGGACTCGACTACTTGGGCCACTACCGCAACCTGCCGTTTGTCGGCGTGCTCAAGGCGGCGGTGGTGGCGCGGATGGGGGCAGCGGGTGGGATGGCTGGTTAAATTGCATGAGGGCGACGGATTGGGCTTTGCTGCGGGCATATGACGCCTAGGCTGGGTGTCGCCATGTCACTCAAGATTCGCTTCAGTTCCGCCACCACTACCGGGCTCGTGCTGGCCAAGGTGGGTCACCCGCAGCGTGATGAGCCGCTGCAAACGTCCCGGGAAATCTGTGCGATCAGCGAGGGCGATCAGGAAACTCTCTGCAGCCTTTTCCTCAAACCCTTCAAAAACCTCGGCGGCCACCGCTTCAGTCATCACGCCGCGCTGGACCAACACGAGATGCACGTCCTCGCGACGGCAATTTTTGCCGAGCCTGCCGGCTTGCTGGAAAAGGGCTGCGACATAGCCAAACGCCTCTACGCCAAATCCAATCACCCCAACATCAAGTCCGGCGACCTCTGCATCTGCCTCATCCATGACGTCGATGTCAATGGCGAACTCTGCCAGGGCCTGTGCATCCTCAAGTCCGAAAGCATGGTGCCATTTTTGAGTATCTCCACCCGCGACGGCGACCTGCGCCTGTCCGCCGAGCAAGGCATCAACCCCGACAAGCTCGACAAGGGCTGCCTCATCCTCAATCACCAGCCGAACAAGGGGTATCACATACTAACATTTGACCGCTCCGGCACCGAGTCGCGGTTTTGGGTTAGGGATTTCCTAGGCGTGGTGCCCATCACGGATAGTCCGTTCCTGACGAACAAATATGCCAACATGGCGGTGGCGTTTGTTGAGCAGCAAGCCAAAGAGTTGCCGCGCGATGCCGATGCGCCGCCGTGGGAGGCGTGCAGCGCTGCCCGCGATGCGCTGGGGTATTTTGAGGGCAAGGAGAAATTCAGTTTGCAGGAGTTTGAGGAAGAAGTGCTCAAGACCCCGGCGGCGGCCGCCAAGTTTGCCGCCCACCGCGCCCAAGTCGAAAAAGATCAGGGCCAGCGCTTCGACGACTCGTTCGACATTTCCAAAAAGGATGTCAACAAGGCGAAAAAGAAAGTCAGCGCAGTCATCAAACTCGATACCGGCGTGGAAATTCATCTCAAGCCGGCCCTGACTGGCAAGCCCGATGCGGTCATCGAGCGTGGCTTCGACGACGCCAGGGGCATGAAATTCATCAAGGTGTTTTTCAACCAGGATGTGTCGGGGTAAAGTTCGCCGGACCGCCCAATAGTGTCAAATTAGGAGGATGACAGGCATCTTGCCTGTCCGGGTTTATGGGCATATGGTGAAAATCAACACGAATTGTGCCGATGACCTATTTTTTCAATGAAATTTATTGGCAAGGCGGGCAGTAAAGTTAATTGCCCGTTTGAGATTTTTTAACCATTTTTATGATGTTCTCACCATTTTTGGCCCTCCGCTGCGGCGTCGCCGGGTGTAGCTCTGCGCTACTCCCAGCCCGGCTCGTACAGTCACCCGCACCCGCAAACTCAATTCATGCTAGACCGCTGGGCTGGCTCACGGGTAGAGGGAGATTTCTAGTATTGATGGTGTTGCCGTCGTTGATAGGCATGCTGCCGTCTGGGCTGCTGGGTGAGGATGAGGGAGCGTTCAGCCTCGAACAGATTCCTGGCGGACAAGCTCCAATGGGTTGCGTGGAAATCCAGGGGGTGGCCGCCGGAGCTTTCAATCCGGAGCTGTGGGAGAAATCGCAGCTGCACTGGGTTTCTGATGTGCGCATGCCGCTGCTGGCACCTCGCATGGGCGGGGCGTTTCGCAATATCTATGCTCCCAGCGCTATCGAGGAAGGCTCGGGCTGGCGTTTGTTCTACAGCGCATGGGATGGCAGCGACTCCGGCTGTGATTTGATCTATAGCGCGACCACGCCGGATTTTATCGACTTTTATGACCGCCACACCGTCATCGACAACGGCGAGGTGATTCACGTATCTAACGTGAATGTGCAGAAGATGCCCGACGGCTCGCTCCACATGCTCGCCACCGCATGGCCAGATGCGCAGAGGATGAATAAGCCGATACATTTTTTCAGTCCCGACGGCAAGACCTGGAATGGCTCGCCCGAACCGTATGGAGCTAAACAGAAGGACATCGTCACCATGAATGGCTACGAGGGATACAAGATGGGGGACTTGAATGGCGCCAACGTCTTGTTGCACGATCAAGGGAAGTTTTTCCTGTATTTCTCGAATTGGAAGGACATGGGAAAAATGTACTGGGCCGTGGGAGATACGCCGACGTCTTTCCAATTTGGTGGGCTCTCGCTTGAAACCATTCATGCCCCGAATGACGTGAAAAAGTTCAGCGTAGCGGGCAAGGACTGGTACCTGATGGCCCTACACAAGAAAGGGGATTCGGGACTGGGCGTGAAAGATGCCGACAAGCTCTGGTATAGCTTGTCAAATAACGGCAAGACATTCGGCCCGGAGCAGCGCATGCCCGGCGCACATGACGAAATGGACCGGTATATCTTCGCCGTCGCTTTCCTCACTCGCAAGGATCGGGTACTTGGAATGCTATATGGTGCCGGCCCCTCCGTGGGATGCGATCGCAATCAGATCTTCGCTTATTGGTTACAGAAGCGTCTCCAGCTCAGCACCAGATCCGGCGCGGAATATGAAGCGCAAGGCGCACTGGGTCCGGACCGGCAGTGGATCAAGCTGCCGCTCGGCCAGCCTTTCGAAGGTACGCTCAACGTGTTTTCTGAGGATGGGGTCAGGCCCTTATGGACCGGACCCGTGAAGCTGGCACCAGGAGGAGTCTATCAGCTAAAACCAGGTCCCGGCAAGGCGCCGCACTGAGCCGCCCCTTCAACCTAAAAACTGCAGTTAGAATGGCGATTCGACATGGGTTTCACCACCGATTAATGGATTAGAACGGATTGCACGGATGGAAAGAAGAGCTTGGGTCAGGTTTCTGCGATTGGGGGGAGCCATGGGAGGTGAAAAGGTTGATGATCCCTGGGACGTCCCGTCCAGCATGCGCTCCCTATCGACTTCCGCCATCAATTGCCGGCGCCGGAATCAAGTGGGTACTCACCATGATCGTCGATGCCGTACCAGCCGAGTGAGCCGAATGCCTGAAGGATCGATGCGACGGGCTCACCTTCCTCCTCGCCTTCGCCGTGTTCGATGGTGGCGGCACGGCAGATGCCGCTGGTGCATTCAATGCAGATGACGCTGCGGCAGCCGTAAAGATGGATCCAGTCGCCCCATACCTTGCTTTCATGGCTGGGCTTGAAGTGCACCTTGCGGAGGGCTTCGAGAATTTCGTCGATGGTGCTCGGATCTTGCGAGCGGGGGATAATCAGTTGTGTTTCCATGGTGGGGTAGGCGAGCCGCTAGGTGGCTGGCGCAGGTCAGTGCCAGAATCAGGCCGGGCATGTCGAGACGAGATTGTGAAAAACTGCGACGCCGAGTCGCGCAACCCGAGTTGGTGCAGCAAGGTGTTTGACATCGCCGCCAAGTTGGTGACACTCCGGCCATGTACGAGACCTCCGGAAAGTTGAAGTGGATCGGTGATGTCCAGTCGTTTGCCAGCGGCTTCACCAAGCGTGAATTCGTTGTCACCACGGCGGCGGATAAGTTCCCCCAGGATCTCAAGTTCGAGATCGTAAAGGATAAGTGCGCCTTGCTCGACCCCTTCGCAGTGGGGCAGGACGTGGCAGTGAGCTTCGATATCCGCGGCAACGAGTACAACGGCAAGTATTTCGTCAACCTCTCCTGCTGGAAAATCCAAGGATCAGCAGGCGCGCCTGGAGCGCCTGCCCGCCGCGCGGATGCTGGAAGTGCCCCGGGCCTTGCCGAGCCATCGCCGGAAGATCTCCGCGGCGCTTGGGGGAGCAATGATGAACCACCGTTTTGAGGTGACACGGCCTTAGTCGCCAGTCACCCCCGGCAGGCAAGGTGGCTCGTGTCCATGAACAACCAGGACCATGGATTGCGCCTGCGCGGCGCTTAGGCTGGTGGCTTGTCGAGGCCGAAGGCATCGTGGACGGCGCGGGCGGCGTCTTCGATGCGGGTTTCATCGACGGTGACGGCGATTTTAATTTCGGAGGTGGAGATCATGCCGATATTGATGCCGGCGGCACCCAGCGCTTTGAACATGGTGGCAGCCACTCCGGAATGCGAGCGCATGCCAATGCCCACAGCAGAGAGTTTGGCGATGCCGCCCTCGGTCTCGACCTTGGCTTTGGGCCCTAAGCCGGCGAGGACCGGTTTGAGCGCGGCCTGCGCCTTGCCCAGGTCACTGGAATGCATGGTGAAGGAATGGCGGGCGAAGCCATCATGGGCGATGTTGGAAATGATCATGTCCAAGTTGATCTCTGCTTCGGCAATGGCCCCGAGAATGCGCGCGGACATGCCGGGCTCGTCCGGGATGCCGGTGATGGTGACGCGGGCTTGGGAGCGTTCGATCGAGACGCCGCGAATGACGACGTTTTCCATGTTGGGATGTTCTTCTAACACGAGGGTGCCGGGGTTGTCGTTGAGCGAGGAGCGAACTTCGAAAATGACGCCGAATTTCTTGGCGAATTCGACCGAGCGGGATTGCATGACCTTGGAGCCGGACGAGGCCATTTCCAACATTTCGTCGTAGGAAATTTCCGGCAGCTTGCGGGCATTGGGCACCACCCGCGGGTCGCAGGTGTAGACGCCGTCCACGTCGGTTAGAATCTGGCAGATATCGGCCTTGAGTGCGGCGGCCACCGCGATGGCGGTCAGGTCCGAGCCGCCGCGGCCGAGGGTGTGGATCATGCCATTGGGAGTGATGCCCTGGAAGCCGGCCACCACGAGGGTTTTGCCGTCATCGAGGAACCCGCGCATCAGCGAGGGATCCATGTTGAGAATGCGGCCGCGGGTATGCGAGCCGGTGGTGAAAATGCCCGCCTGACGCCCGGTGATCGACACGGCTGCCACGCCCATTTCCTGCAAGGCCATGGCGACCAAGGCGATGGATTGTTGTTCGCCGGTGGAAAGCAGCACGTCGAGTTCGCGTTCCGGCGGATTATCGCTCAGCTCGCGGGCCATTTGGATCAGGCTATCGGTGATGCCCGACATTGCCGAGACCACCGCCACGACTTGGTTGCCGGCGTCGCGGGTGCGTTTCAAGCGCGCCGCGACGTTGCGGATGCGATCCAGGGTGCCGACGGAGGTGCCGCCGTATTTTTGAACGATGAGGGCCATGGGGCGCGGCAGTCAAGCCAAGCGCGGGGAGGAAGGCAAGCACAAGATGGCGTGAATCGCTGGACCACGCAACGCTTATGCGGTGGCTGACCTAGCGCTAGGGAGTGGCGATGATGGAATCGCCGGGGGCCAGGGCGCGGAAGTGGCGTAAGTTGAGCGTGTAAAGGGTGTGGCAAGCGGCTGCGCGGGCCCCAATGAGGTGGAGGGCGTCGTAGATGGCTCCGCTGGCGAGGTTTTGTTTCACCGTCAGTTGCATGGCGTCGCCGTAGTCATTGTCGCTCAGCGGGATCAGGGTGAAACAGGCGAGGATGCTTTGCCGGATGATGCGCTCCACGTCAGCGGCGTGCAAACGCGGCTTGAGCGGCAGTGCGGTGAGCGTGGCAAAGAGTTCGGCGAGGCCGTGGGTGGTCAGATGGCCATGCAGCAACCCGGCTTTCACGGCTTGAAGGCGCGGAAAGGCGAGCGCATGCTGAGGGTGCTGCTGGAGCAGCGCCGCAACCAAAGTGGAGGTGTCAAAACAGACTTTCATCGCTCAGAGGCCGCCCATTTCCGTGATTCGCTGCGCTCTTTGTGCGTCGATGAACGCTCCGACATCCCAGGCTGACGGGGGCAGCGCTGACGAACAGACGAGAATCCCTCCCTCCTCGGTGAGGGGCGACGTCGCCATGGCCGGGCGCAGACGAATGCCGTCGGTCTCAAGGGTGAGTTCCAGATTGTCCCCCGGCTTCAAGGCAAAACGATCCCGGATGGCTTTGGGCACCACAATCCGGCTCATTCGATCCAGGGTGATTTGCATGGCAATAGAATTGCCATTTCTCAGATGAATTGTCAATAGCCGGGATAAAGGAATTTTGCTCTGAAGACTCAGCAGCTCACAGCGAAACCCGCACAAAAAAAGCCCTTCCCCCACGGTGTGAGGAAAGGGCTCAGAAGCAAAAAATCTGAGTTTAAAGCTTAGAAGCTGCAACGCAGGCCCAGGCCGGCGACCCAATTCTCTTGAACTAAGGAGTTGCCGTTGAGTTGTGCGCCGAGCGAAGCCACAGCGGAGAGTTGCTTGGTGAGATGATATCCAAGACGGGCTTCCAAGGTGCCGACGTCCACTTTCTTGGCATCAGGTGCAGTGAAACCACCACCACCAAGAAGACCGACGACAAGGGGGTTAAGCGTAATCTCGTTGGAAGTGGTGAACGCATAAGTGTAGGTTGCGGAGCCAAAGAATTGGCCGCTGGTGAACTCCACTCCGACATTCGCCAACACGGCGTCAGAATTCGAACTGGCAATTGGGCCAAGAACGGTGAATTCTTGATGGCCATAGCCTACGCCAAAGAAAGCGGCCATGCCCGGAGCGACTGCCTGGGTGTAGTTGAGCAGCGCGCGGATGTCAGTGAGGGCGTCGGTGCTCTTATTTTCAACGTGTTGATAGCGGCCATCGACTGAGAAGCCGTTGCCGAAGCCAAGGCCGCCGTCCAGGCGAACACCCGACTCGTGGCCACGGAGTGAACCCATACCCTGAAGGCCCGATACTTGATCGAGATTCAGCGTGCCCTCACCGGTCACTGCTGAGGCTTCGAGGTAGCTGGTGATGGCTGGGGTGGCAGATTGTGCCGCGGTGGTGCAGCATTGACCTGCAACGGACAAACCGCTGATGCAAAGGGAAGCAACGGCGGAACTGATAACGATGGTTGTTTGTTTCATAGTAGTTTGCCAGAGGGCGAGTGATTAATAAAACCGGAATATCAACGCGTAAAGGAAAAAAATGACGAATTTTTCAGAAATGCAAAAAAACGCAAATTCGGTCATTTTTCCCTGTATATTTGGGGGTGGCAGGCGAGGGCTGCATGAAAAAATCAGCGCCGAAGGCATGATTCATGGCCGAGACTCTGGCAGAACGACAGTCAGGTAGTTGCCCTTTAAGGGGTAACGGAGCCAAGTGAGTCAGAAGGAAAACCGGCCATGGCGAGCCAGGTCATTCTTCTTTCGGGCTGCCAGCGCGGTGCACCAGCAGGACGATTTCGCCCTTGGGCGGATGTGCTTGGAAATGCGCGAGCACCTCCGCCGCGGTGCCGCGGTGATAGGTCTCGAACTTTTTGGTGAGTTCGCGGGCGACGCAGGTGCGGGCCGCCGGGTCGATCTCCGCGAGGATGACCAAAGTCGAGAGGATGCGATGGGGCGACTCGAAGAAAATGGCGGTTTCGCCGGATGCGAGGGCGGCGGTCAAGGCGCTGCGGCGTTTGCCGGACTTCACGGAGAGGAAGCCGCCGAAGTGGAACGCGTGGCAGGGGAAGCCGGAGCCGATGAGAGCGGTGATGACCGCCGAGGGCCCCGGCAGCACCTCGAAGGGGGTGGCAGTGTCGATACACCCCTGGATGAGGCGGTAGCCGGGATCAGAAATGCCGGGCATGCCGGCATCACTGATGACGGCAATGGTTTCCCCGGCTCGGGCGGCGGCAATCAGGTCGGGTGCGCGGCGGGCTTCGTTGTGCTCATGCATGGAAACCAGCGACTTGCCAGAAATGCCGTGGTGGGCTAGCAGCTGGCCGGAATGACGGGTGTCTTCACAGGCTATGCGATCGGCACTGCGGAGGATTTCCAGCGCCCGCAGCGTGATGTCGGCTAGATTGCCGATGGGCGTGGGCACCAGCACGATGCGGCCTGTAATCTCAGTAGAATCGTCCATGGTGGGGGGCTTTTTTCGGTCGGGCTAAACCCAAAAAGAAAGATGGAAAGGGTTGCAGCGGCGTTTTTTTACCACTGATTTCACGGATTGAAGAGGATTACACGGGAAAGATGGTCCCGATCTATCAAATCCTCGGCTAAGCCTATAGGTGAGCACCATAACATTCATAACTCTTTCTTCATCCGCGCAATCCGTGGTTTCTATTTTTCCATCTAGGACTAAAGCCCGCGCTCCAGTTGCTCCCGCTCGTGGTCATCGAGTGGCTGCGGCTGGCCTTGGTAATTGACGCGCACGGTGGTGATGCTGCCAGCGGCGGCGAGTTCGCCACTGCGGATAACTTCAAACTTCCAGGTGACCGAAGAGGTGCCCACCGCGGCGATGGCCAGTTGCACTTCGATCGGGTCGCCACTCAGCAAGGGCCGCTTGAAATCACAGGATACGTTCACCCGCGGCCAGCCACCTTCGTTTCTATCAAAAACCATGAGACCAAGCGAACGCAAAAACGCGTGCTCCGCCAGCTCCACGTGGTGGAAGATATTGGCGAAATGCATCCAGCCGCTCGCATCGGTGTCGCGGAAGGACACCTCGCTGGCATGCCGATAGAGCGGATGTTCCATGACTGGCTTACTCGAAGCGACGCACCAGCACCGAGGCATTGTGGCCACCGAAGCCGAAGCTGTTGCTGATAGCCACCTTCACCGGCACCTCGCGAGCCACGTTGGGCACGCAGTCCAAGTCACACTCGGGGTCCTGGTTCTCGAGATTGATCGTCGGCGGAATGACCCCATCGTGAATGGCCATCACGCTGGCAATCAACTCAATGCCGCCCGCCGCACCTAACATGTGACCGGTCATCGACTTGGTGGAACTCACCATCAGGCCGTTGTTGGCATGGTCGCCGAAGGCCAGCTTGATCGCCTTGGTTTCGGCGATGTCGCCCAAGCCGGTGGAAGTCGCGTGGGCGTTGAGGTAATCGACGTCCTCGGGATTGACCTTGCCGTGGTCGAGGGCCATTTTGATGGCGTAGGCCGGGCCGCTGCCATCGGGGGAGGGCGCGCTGAGGTGATAGGCATCGGCACTGATGCCGTAGCCGACGAGTTCGGCGTAGATTTTGGCGCCGCGTTTGCGGGCGTGTTCGAGTTCCTCGATGACCAAGATGCCGGCGCCTTCGCCCATGACAAAGCCGTCGCGGTCCTTATCAAACGGGCGACAAGCACGCTCGGGCTCATCGTTGCGGGTACTCAGCGCCCGCATGTTGCCGAAGCCGGCCAAGCCCATCCCCAGGATGGTAGCCTCCGCACCCCCGCATAAAAACGCATCGGCGTCGCCAAACTTGATGATGCGCCAGGCCTCACCGATGTTGTGGTTGGAGGTGGCGCAGGCGGTGACGATGCACATATTGGGCCCGAGCAAGCCGTGTTCGATCGAGATGATCCCACTGGCAATGTTGGAAATCATCATTGGAATGGTGAACGGCGACACCCGCTTGGGCCCCTTGGCCATCAGCACCGCGTGTTCCCGCTCCAAGGTGGCCAGCCCGCCAATGCCACTGCCGACCATCACGCCGAAGCGCCGCGGATCCATTTTTGAAACATCCACGCCCGAATCTTCCATCGCCATTTTCGAGGCGGCCACCGCGAATTGGACGTAGCGGTCAGCCCGCCGCGCATCCTTGGTCACCCGAAAATACTCGTCCGCGCAAAACCCCTTCACCTCGCCCGCAATCTTGCAATCGTAGGGGGTGAGATCCAGTTGGGTGATCTGCGCTATCCCACTGCGGCCGTTCTTGAGACCATCCCAAGTGGATGCCAAGTCGTTGCCGAGGGGGGTGAGGCAGCCTAAGCCGGTGATGACCACGCGTCGTTCGTTCATAAAATTGTGTCCGGCGCAAGTTGGCCGATCCGGCGCAGCGACGCAAGCAAGTTCCAGCATCGAATCGCTAGTTGGACGGTTTTTTGAAGAAATTGGAGTGAATCGGCGCCTTTTCTCACAATTAGGCGGGGCTTGGGCAGCTCCCTGCACCCGGATTCATCCAGTCCGCCGCGTTTTTGCCCAGAGCCCCCGGCCGCAGGCCGGGGCGGTATGTGGCCCGGGCATTCTTGCCCGGCTGCCCATGTGAGGAGAATGCGCTGGCTTTAACTCCGGTTCATTCGCTGCCTATGGGCACTGCGGGCAGAATCCCCGCGGCACCTGGCCGCAGGCCGAAATTTCAACTTTAGGAGTCTCCTCTTATTTTGGCCGCTTCCCGCTTGCCGTCGGCGGGTTTTCCCACGATGCTGCGCCGGTGAACGCAGTTGCGACGGATGACGACTATTGGATGGACCTGGCGCTGGCCGAGGCCCGCAAGGGCGTCGGGCGCACCGCCCCCAATCCACCCGTCGGCGCAATCATCGTAAAACACGGCCAACTCCTCGGCAGTGGCTGGCACCGGGCGGCCGGCCAAGCCCATGCCGAATGCGAGGCAGTGGCGGCCGCCGCCGCCGACCACGGCGCCGCCGCGCTGCGCGGTGCCACCGCCTACGTCACCTTGGAACCGTGCTCAACCCACGGCCGCACCCCACCCTGCACTGCGGCCATCATCGCTGCGGGCATCTCCCGCGTCGTCTACGCCTGCGTCGATGCCAACCCGCAACACGCCGGCCGCGCCGATGCCATTTTGCGCGCGGCGGGCATCGAGGTGAGCTGCGGCGCGTGTGCAGACGCCGCAGCTGCCTTGCTGCGGCCATTTTTCAAAGTCCGCGCCACCGGCCTGCCATGGTTGATTTGGAAAACGGCGATGAGCCTCGACGGCCGCATCACCCGCCCGCCAGGCGAGGGCCAGTGGCTTACCGGCGAGGCCGCCAGGGCCGATGTTCAATGCATCCGCGCCAGCGTCGATGCCATCCTCACCAGCGGCGAAACCGTCCGCCGCGATCGGCCTGCACTCACCGTACGCATGCCAGGCTTATTAGATGGGCGCCTCCAGCCGTGGCGTGTCGTCGTCACCCATCATCCCGACTCTTTGCCGCCAGACGCCCCCTTGTTCAGCGACGCCTGGCGCGAGCGCACACTCATTCGGCCGGGCAGCGATTTGGCCGCAATGCTGCGTGGCCTTGCCCGCGAGCAAGGCGTACTGAGCGTGCTGGTAGAAGCCGGTGGCAAATTTTCCGCCGCACTGGTGGAGGCCGGGCTGATCGATGAGGTGCTTATTTATCTGGCACCGCGGCTCTGCGGCGGCGGCGTGCCGGCCCTTGCCGCAGCGCATCTTCCCGCATCGCTCGAACTAGCCGACCTCCAACTCACCCAGTTCGGTGAGGACCTGCGCCTGCGCGGAGTCATCCGCAAGTGATTGAGCCATCAGCGGGCTTGCAAGCCCCCCATCCCTGCACCATCCTGCGGCATGACGAATTGGGATCAGCGCTACCAAGTGGGAGATATGCCGTGGGAAAAAGGCCGACCCGTGCCAGCATTGCTGGAGTTGCTGACCCAGCACCACGCCTGGGGTGCCGGGCCGCTGCTGGTCCCCGGCTGCGGGCTGGGCCACGATGCACGGGCGCTCGGAGTGTTAGAAATCCCGGTCGTCGGGCTCGATATCTCACCGACGGCCGTCGCGCTGGCGCGGGAATTTCCTAGCACCGGTGAGCACAGCTACGAGCAGGGGGATTTTCTCGATCCGGCATGGCGGGCTGGGCGCGAGTTTTCGGCGATATGGGAGCACACCTGTTTCTGCGCCATCGACCCGAGCCAGCGCGCAAACTATGCACAGGCCGTTGCGGAGTGCCTGCCCGCAGGTGGCTTGCTGGCGGGAGTATTTTTCCTCACCCCCAACGATCCGGGTGAGGACGCCGGTGGCCCGCCCTTCGGCACCACCATCGAGGAATTGGACGCGTGGTTTGCGCCTGCATTCGATCGCTTCGATGGTTGGGTCCCGCGGGCGGCCTACCCCGGCCGCGAGAACCGCGAATGGATCGGCCTCTATCGCAGGCGCTGAATTGAACACCTGCATGGCCGCTGGTGGTCTCTCGGCGGGCCAGCGCTCACAGGCTTTTGGTCAGCGCAGCCAGCGACAGCTGGGTGCATTCCATCGGCGACCTTCCGTCCGGATACACCTCCTGTTCGAGGGTGAGCCACTCGGTGCCACCGACCTCGCCACAGGCCTTGAGAATCGGCGGCCAATTCACCGAGTCTTGGCCGAAAATTGCCTTCTTGCCGGCCTCGCTTTTGATCACGATCGGCTTGATGTGCACCACCTTCATGCGCCCCGGGTGGCGTCGCATCAGCTCCGCGCAATCCTGGCCGGCATCGCTCGCCCAGCCGCAATCGACCTGCAAAATCACGTCACCGCTCGTGCGTTCGGCGAATAATTCCCAATGATTGGTGTCGCCGATTTTGGCAAACTCGCCGGTATGATTGTGATAGCCACAGGCCATGCCGTGGGGTTTGAGCTTGGCCGCAGTTGCGTTAAAAAACTCGGCCAGGGCTTGGCTCTTTTCCGGATGGGTGAAGTCGCCATCGCCCGGCACGATCAGATATTTGCAGCCAATCTGCTGGTGAAAGTCGATCGTCTTCTGCAACGCATCCCCGCGCAGCGTGGGCGTGCCGATGTGGGTGGCTGCCACCTTGAGGCCCAGCTCGTCGAGTTTCGCCCGCAATGCCTTCGGCTTGCCCGCGTAGCTGTGGTAACCGGCAAACTCAACGCCCTCAAAGCCCATCTTCGCCAGTTCCCCCAGCGTAGCATCAAAGTCCTTGGCGCAAGCTTCGCGCACCGAATACAATTGCACCGCAATCGGAATCTTGGCGGTAGCAGACGCCGCGGCCAGGCCCCGCCCCGCAGCCACCGCGGCGGCTCCGAGAACGGAACTAACGACAAATCGACGGCGTGACATTGGCGGTGCTTGCATGGTGTCTAGAAAATGGCCGACCCCGACCTTGGTGGCAACTATTTTCCGTGTCATGGGACGCCCCATTTATTGATATTGGATAGGTTGATAGAGACGATGATTGCAACTGTGGCCATTCGAGCATTATGTTCCTACCATGAACACGGTTACAGAAATTCAAGCAGCCATTGGCCAACTCGCCCCGGAACATTTTTCCCAATTGATCGGATGAATCAAAGACCGGTTTGCGAATGAGTGGGACCGCCAGATTGAGGATGATGTGACGGCAGGTAAACTGGATCATCTCGTCCGTGACGCGCTGGGCGAATACCACGCGGGTCAGACGCAGCCGTTCCCTCCCAATGAAAAGCCGCGCGACCTATAATTACTGGACATTATACCGACAACTCCCGGTGCAAATTCGCCACGCGGCGCTCAAGCAGTATCGCTTGTGGCTAACGGATCCACGGCACCCTTCCATCCAGTTCAAAAAGATCGGTTTGTATTGGTCTGCCAGAGTCACTGCCGACTACCGTGCACTCGGCATCACGGAGGCTCACACTGTTATCTGGTTCTGGATCGGCAATCACCACGAATACGGCCCACTGCTGAGGGGACGTTAAGCCCCGGCGGCGGCAATAGCGGCCCCACCCTGCCGCCAATTCCACCATTTCGTCCCGGTTCCCCAAGTTTCCCTTGGCAAGAGCCCCCAAGCCCGACTATCTTGGCCGCGCCGCTCCCCGGACGGTCGCAAGGACGCGCAAGCGTGCTTGAGGAAAGTCCGGACACCATAGGGCAACGTGCCTTGTGAAAGCAAGGAACGGCAGTCGTGAGACTGCCGGATGGAAAGTGCAACAGAAAGCATACCGCCGATGGCCCGCAAGGGCACAGGTAAGGGTGAAAGGGTGGAGTAAGAGCCCACCGCGCCAAGGGTAACCAAGGCGGCACGGCAAACCCCACGTGGTGCAAGACATAACAGGGGAAGGGCGGCCCGTCCGTTAACTCCGGGTATTAGTCGCATCCCGCGCAAGCGGGGCGTTTCGCCTCGGCGAAGTGAGAGAAATGACCGTCCAACCCCGCGCGAGCGGGGCGGACAAAATCCGGCTTACAGGGGAGCGGCACTTCCCCCCGCCTCCGGGCTGGATGCCCGGTCTGCGTGGCGCGTATGACCTGTGCCGGAGTGGCCCTGGAGAATATCGCCCCAGCCCGGAGAATTCTGCTTGAAATTTGCCGACACTTGGTCACCATCCGAATTTCGTTCTCTGATGATTAACTCTAACTCTATTGCCGCCTTTCAGGCGCCCGAACCCGCCATTCTCGCCCCGTTTTTTCCGGGCTATGAGATCGATAGCCTCATTGCCACTGGTGGCATGGGCGCGGTTTACAAAGCACTGCAACTCTCGCTGGATCGCCCGGTGGCTATCAAAATTCTGCGACCCGAGTTTGGCCAGGATGCATCGTTTCGTGCCAATTTTGAGGCCGAAGCCAAGGCGATGGCGCGCTTGAATCATCCCAGCCTGATTGGCGTCTATGACTTTGGCGAGGTGGCCGGCATGCTTTTCATCATCATGGAGTTTGTGCAGGGGCAAACACTCTACCATTCGGCACATGGTCTCGCCATCGCCACAGATACGGCCGCCAACATCGTCGCTGGCATCTGCCTGGGCCTCGCCCACGCCCACGAAAACGGCATCCTGCATCGCGATATCAAACCCGGAAATATCTTGCTCGATCCTCACGCACAGCCAAAAATCGGCGACTTCGGCCTGGCTCGGCCGATCGACGCCGCGCACGAGGCTGGCGAGGCGATTTTCGGCACGCCCCACTACACCGCCCCAGAAGTACTGCAGTACCCGCATCAGGTCGACGCCCGGGCCGACATTTTTTCCGTGGGAGTGGTGCTCCACGAATTGTTGACCGGACGGCTACCCGCCAGCGATTTACGACCGGCTTCGGTCATTTGCGGGTGCGACGCACGGTTTGATGCGATCATCCGCCGCGCCACCCATCCGCTGCCGGATCTGCGCTACTCCAGTGCCGCAGACATGGCCAAGGATCTGCATGTCTTCTGCGCGGGCGTGCCGACATCGGCTGCCGCCACCGCCAAAACCGTGGGACCGCGCGGCCCTTCCGCAGCCCGCCCCATACCCGCCAGCCAGCCAGCTAAGGGCCCGACCCGCAAGTCATCCGGCAACACGGCCACCATGTTATGCTTAGGGGTGGCCGTGGTGGCCGCCGTAGCCTACTTGGGGTTTTCCCGAGCTTTCCATACGAATACGCCTGCCACCATCCCTCTCACGGCACCGGCTTCACCGCCGCCCCAGCGTTCCACACCGCCGCCAGCCGTGATGGACCATCCTTCTGAACCAACCCATACCGTGCCGCTGCCCGTGCCCGCAGCCGCTCATATCGAGCCCGTTGCTTCGGCACCCGAGGTCCTTGCGGCCAACACCCCAGCCGTTGCGCCGGAGCCAGAACCCCAACCCACCCCTCCTGCGCCAACCTTTGACGTGCCTGGCTTTCTCGACCACGCCCGCGACGTGATGCGCCAGAAGGCCAGTCCCTTCGTCACAGCTTCCCAAAAGGGGATCGAAGGGAACTACAACGAGTTCGAACGCCAAATCACCTATCGGGTCCACCTACTCGATAAGTACAGAAAGGTCACCATTGGGGCACTCGTCGACGCTGCCTTTGAAAAATGGCGTGCCGCTGGCAAGCGCCTGCCCAGCGATCTTGATCTGCTTGAAGGCAAACCAGATACGCCAACTCCTCGCGGTTCCAGCGGCCACAGTGGGGACCCGGAAAGGGACTTTTATGATAAGGTCACTGGCATCCATGCCAAGTTTCTGGCCAAACAAGTCGTGCTCGAGCACGACTTGGATGCCTCCCTCCTCAAACTCGCCTCTAGCTATATCTTCGGTCTCACCAAACAGATCGAACGACTCACTGCGCCCAACGCAGCTCCAGCCGTCGCCTTGCTGCGTGCGGAAATCAGTGAGACCCAGAACCGCCCACTCTACTTCGCCAATCTAATGCGCGGCATCAATCCAAATGCCCCGCAACCCCCTCCCGTCGAGCCCACGGCCCCCGCCGAGAATTGAACCCAAACTCTCGTGTTTATTAGTGATGAACTCACTCCGGCACTTCGCGCAAATGCTCGATCGCATCTCGCAAGTCATCTGGCGTTACCACCTCGCTGACGTACGCACTGCCCAGCGCGTCCAACAACACAAAACGTATCTCACCCGCCGCAAATTTCTTATCATGGGCGAGTTTCCCCATGATAGTTGGAGTGGCAATCGCGGCGTCGAGCACCAGCGGTAGTTGATATTTTTTCAACAAAGCCAGCAACCTGCCGCTGGCATCCGGAGCCAGTTGGCAGTGGCGTTGTGAGAGGAATAAGGCGGCGCGCAAGCCCAGTGCGATGGCTTCCCCGTGAAGCATCTGGCCGTAGGGAATGGCGGCCTCGATGCCGTGACCGATGGTGTGTCCGAAGTTGAGCAGGGCGCGGATGCCGAGGGTTTCGTGTTCGTCGGCTTCGACAATCCGCGCCTTGATGGCAATATTGCGGGCAATCAATTCGGCCGGCACTTCCCGGCGGTCCGGGTCGAGCGCCGCGAGCTCGGCGAGCATCGCCGCGTCGCGGATCGCCGCATGCTTGATCGCCTCGGCAAACCCCTCGCAAAACTCGCGCTGCGGCAGCGTGCGCAGCGTCTGCGGATCGACGAGCACCAACTGCGGCTGATGAAAACACCCCAACAGGTTCTTCCCCTCGCCGACGTTGACCCCGGTTTTGCCACCCACCGAGGAATCGACTTGAGCAACGATGGTGGTGGGGATTTGCACTAGCGGAATGCCGCGGAAAAAGATGGCGGCGACGAAGCCGGCGAGGTCGCCGACCACCCCGCCGCCAAGGGCCACCACCAGTGAGCGACGATCGTGGCCGGCGCGAATCATTTCCCGGCATACTTCCTCCGCCTGCGCCATCGACTTGGAGGCTTCCCCGGCAGGAATGACGTGCAAACTCGGCCTGCAACCCGCCGCTACCAGCGAGCTGAGCAATACCTCACTGTGAAAACCTGCCACCCGCTCGTCACTGATGACCGCCGCGCGGCGGCCACGCAGGCCGGTCGCGGCGATTGCCGCGCCCGCCCGACCTAGCAAGCCAGCTTCGACCACCACATCATACGAACGATCGGCCAGATTCACATGCACGTGCGACATGGCCGCAGCTTGAAACAGCTTCGGGTGGATGTCCAATACTTTGGCTTGCAGCGCCTAGCCAATGCGGCTTGGCTGGGCCATGGACATTCGCCAGTACGACCAGCAGCTGCCGTTCTCCACCAAAGATGGCTCGACCATCCGCAGTTTGTTGGACCGAGCCAACGCCCCGGTGGCCAATCAAAGCCTCGCCGAGGCAACCCTATCCACCGGTGCCTCTACCCAACGCCACCACCACCGCCTGAGCGAGGAATTTTACTATCTGCTAGCTGGGCGCGGGATGATGGAAATTGACGGTGAGGAGCGCGAGGTCGGGGCGGGCGACGCGGTATTGATTCCCGCAGGTGCCTGGCACCAGATCCGCGCGCTCGAGCCCTTGCGCTTCCTCTGCTGTTGCGCCCCGCCCTACGCTCACGAGGATACTTATTTCTAGCAGAGGTATGCTAAGGAGCCACCACATTTTGTGGTGGTAGCGGAAGGGCGGCCCATGAGGACGTGCCCGAAGGCTCGGTGCATGCTCGTTCCTTCCGCACGACGACAGTAACGTCGTCGCTCCCTAACGAGCAGCAGCGGAGCCAAGTTACTCGGGACGGATGGTCCCGCCTGTCCGTGCCGTCACTCCAGACTGGAAGCCCGGCGTCCATGACAGGCCGGCTGCCTGTACTCCCCGCGGCTACACTCCGCCCAGCATCGCCTGCAGGGCGGCTTCATCGAGGATTGGCACGTTGAGGGAGACGGCTTTGTCGCGCTTGGAGCCGCCGCCCTCGCCGCAGATTAGATAGTGGGTCTTGGCGGAAATTGCCCCGCTGACCTTGCCGCCCTGGCTCTCGATGAACTCCTTCATCGCGTCGCGCTCGATGCTCAGCGTGCCGGTGATGACAAAGGTTTTTCCGGTGAGCGGTAGATTTGTCAGATTGGAGTCTGGGAGGTAATTGTCCGATGCTGGATCGATGCCAAGTTCGCTAAGGCGGTTGAGAACGTGGCGCCCGGATTCCGATCGCAGGTAGTCGAGAGTGTTTTGTGCGGCGACTCCACCGAGATCAGGGCTGATCGGAAGTGAAACGTGAATTTTCCCTAGTTCTGCATCCAGTTCTTGGCTTAGCCGTGCAATATCGGCTTTGTAAATTTTGGCAATATCTCTTCGCCGCGAACTCTCCTCTTCGCTGATGGGGATGTTTTTGGGCTTCGCTGGGTGAGTTTTGATCCAAGTGTCCTTGGTGCCTCTCTCAGCGATGATGGCCAGCAACGGACTATCCACCAAATCCGCCAGATTCTTGAAGAGCCGGGCCAACTCTTTCGTCGCGGATTCGCCGAGTTGGCGGATGCCCATGGCGTAGAGCCAGCGGTGGAGCGGCTTGGTTTTGGCGGCCTGGAGTGCGCCGAGAATGCGGGCGGCGTTTTTTTCGCCGAAGCGGCGGGGGTCTTCCGCAGTGCCGGTGTTGAGGTTGGCGAGCGTGATTTCGGTTAGTGAAAACAGTTCCAGCGGTGTGGCGCAATGACCGAGGCGCACCAGGGCCTCGGCGACCGCCTCGCCGAGGCCATCGATATCGAGGGCCTTGCGTGACGCGAAGTGAGTGATATGGGTGACAGCCTGGGCAGGGCACTGGAAGTTGGTGCAACGCCAGGCGACGAAGCCCTCTTCCTGTGAGATGGAGCCGCCGCAGGACGGGCACTTGCCGCCGACATGCTCAAACAGTGAAAACGGCGTGGCACCGGCAACCGGACGGGTGACCTTGACGATGGCCGGAATGATTTCACCGGCTTTTTCCACCAGCACCGTGGCACCAATGTGGATTTGTTTGCGGTCTATTTCGTCCTGGTTGTGCAGCGTGGCGCGCGAAACAGTGGAACCGGAGATGAGGACCGGGGAGAGCTCCGCCACGGGTGTTAGAACGCCGGTGCGCCCAACCTGGATGGTGATGGCATTGAGGGTGGTTTCCTGCTGCTCGGGCAGAAACTTGTAGGCGGCGGCCCAGCGCGGGGCGCGGGCAGTGCTGCCGAGTCGCTCGCGCTCGGCCATGTCCAACACCTTGATGACAGCCCCGTCGGTGCCGTAGTCGAGCCCGTGGCGCTCACGGTTGATAGTGGCCACCGCCTTCAACATTTCCTCAAGATTGTTAGCGGTGAGAATCGGCTGGTTGCGCGGAATGTGGAACACATCTAATAAATCATGGAATTCGAGCCCGGTTTCGAGGGGCGGGCCGTCATAGGCACCGAGGCCGTGGGCGAGAAACGCGAGCGGCCGCTGAGCGACGATTTTCGGATCGAGTTGCTTGAGGGTGCCGGCGGCGGCGTTGCGCGGGTTGGCAAAAGTGGGCAGGCCGGCCTCATCGCGTTCGGCGTTCATCGCAGCGAAGGCGGCGTTGGGCATGAAAATTTCGCCGCGCACTTCGAGGAGATCTGGGATCGTGAAATCTGGATTTTGAATTCTAAATTTCGAATTTTGGATGCAAGATGAAGAGGAGGTTTCTGGATTTTGGATGGTGGATGAAGAGGCGGCGGCGCCTTCAGCTAGGACTTGGAGGTCGATGGGGATGAGTTCGCCATCGTCGGTTTTGATGAGGTTGCCGATGTGGGCGTCGGCAATCTCGGTGCCGGTGGCGGGGTTTTTCCACCGGTTGTGACCGGTTGAGTGATAGCCGTTAGACTCGAACCAGGAGGCGACTTCGGCCGCCGTGGGTTGGGTGCCTGCGATGTAGGGCTGGGATGTGACTAGAGACGGGCCGGTGGCGGTTTCCAAGACACCATGGAACCGAACGTCGTCACCTAACAAGCTGTTGACCGCTGCAAGATTGGTTAGGTAGGCCAAGGCACCGGATTGGGCACCGAAGGCCGGTGGCAGGGTTAGCTTGAGAACCCGCGTTGTGCTGGCAAGGTGAAGCACCGCGTGCTCGGATTGCCCGCCTAACGAAGGGAAATCAGCGGCGAGCGCTCCGAATCGCGCAGAGTCAAGGAGTCGTCCGTTAGTCCGGGCCCACGATACCACGGATTGGGCTTCTTGTCGGAACCGTTGCGAAACATCTGCTCCATCACTTGCGCCGAGGTCATCTTGGAGGTGTTGACGGAGGCTTGCTGCCGCGCCTTGCGCAGTTTTTCGGCGAGTTCCAGAGGATTCATTTATGGATAGGTAAGGGAGGAGGATGTCGATTTCAAGCGGGGCCGTCGATGGGACTGATGGGACTGATGGGACTGATGGGACTGATGGGACTGATGGGACTGATGGGACTGATGGGACTGATGGCTGGGATGCCAATTCCAAGGGGATGGCGCGGATGGTGCGCACGTTGTGGGTGACGTCGTCGCCGGTGCTACCGTCGCCGCGGGTGACGGCGTGGACGAGGCGGCCATTTTCATAGCGCAACGAGACGGCGACGCCGTCGATTTTGGGTTCCACAGTGACGGTGATATCATCGCGGCCAAGACTTTTGCGCAGGCGTTGATAGAACCCGATGAGTTCGTGCTCCGCGCGGTCCACCCCTAATTTTTTTTGAGCATCCTGGCTCAGCTCGAACACGTCGTCGATGCTGAGCATGGGGGCGGCGTGGCGGATTTGTTGGAACCCGTCGATGGGGGCTCCGCCGACGCGCAGGGTGGGTGAGTTGGGGTCGTGGGCTGCGGGGTGGAGTTGTTCTAACTCCTCGAGTTCGCGGAAGAGTTGGTCGTATTCGGCATCGGAAATTTCCGGGGCGGCCTGGGTGTAGTAGAGGCGGTTATGCCGTGCGAGTTCGGCGCGCAATTCCCGGATGCGAGACAGCGGCGACGGCGGCAGTGAGAACAGGTCAAGCATGGGAACAAGACAGAAGACTAGAAGACAGAAGACAGAAGACAAGATGAAGAGAAGACGGATCGGACGGATCGGACGGATCGGACGGATCAAAAGAAAATAGAGCACAGCACATCTTCATCTGGTCTTCTGTCTTCTGTCTGGCAGCGCAGCGGTCTTCTGTCTTCAGAGCGGCCGGATATCGATCATGGCGCGTTTGCGGCGGGACACGATCCAGCGTTCGTATTGAACGGAGGTTTTTTTGCGGCGGACGCGTTCTTGGAGCATTTCGCTGACTTTGCCGTCGAGCGCGGGCACCGCACCGTAGTCGATTTTGGTCGGGATGACGAGGGTGAAGCCGTAGGGGTCGGCCAAGGGGCCGAGGAGTTGGCCGGGTTTGGCGTCGAAGATACTGGCGGCGAATTCTGGCGACAAGTCGGCGCGCGCGACGTTCTGCTGGATGCCGCCTTGGGCGGCAAAGGCGTCGCGCGAGTGGGCCTTGGCAAGTGCCGCGAAGTCCTCGCCTTGGCCGAGTTTTTTGGCCAGGCCCTCGGCGAGAGTCAATTGGGCCTCGGGGGAGTTGCTGGGGTTTTCCGGATCCACCCGCGGGACGAAGATTTTCTTAAATGAGATCCGGTCCTTGGACGTGTCGCGGAGGGTGAGTTTGATGGCGTCGTATTCCTCCTGAATTTCGTTAGGCAGGGGCGGGGGGGCGTCGGCGAACTGGTTGGCACGCATCGCCTGAACAATCATTTTGTCCTTGGTCATTTTCCGGTAGCCATCCATCGTGAGGTGGCTGCGTTTGAGTTCCAATTGGAATTTCGCCTCGTCGCCATTAAACAATTCGCGGATCTGGCGTTTGATTTCCTCATCGATGAACTGGTCCTTGATGCCCGCGCCCTTGTCCTTCTGGAGGTCATTGAATTCAGTTAGGATGATCTGGCGGTCCACCAGTTCCTGCACGACGCCATCGCGGGCGAGCTTGATCTGACGCTCGAACTCGCCGCCGCGGCGGGGGAATTGCGAGGCCAACTGGCTATACACAGGAGCCAGCATGAAGGAAACCTCATTTTTGGTGATGACCTTGCCGTTGACTTTGGCGGCGATGCCATTGATCTCGACGGGACCCGTGGGCGGGCGGGGACGTGCTGGCGGACGCGCGGGGTTCGTCAATTCTTGCGCTGGGGCAGGCGGAGCTGCTGGCTGCTGGGCCAGCAGGGAGCCGGTCTGCACCACAATGGCGACGAGTCCGAGGCTGAAAGTGGATGGCGATTGCATGGGCGGGGAGGCGATTAGAAATTCTTGAGGAGACTGATTGCTTCGGGGAGTCTGTCTTTTGTCGAGGAAGATTGCAAGCGCGGAAAGCGCCGGCCATCCAATAGGATATACTCGCCGTTGCGGTGGAGCATCAGTCGTTGGCCTTGAATTTCCACCGATGCAATGCCCAGCGTGGCGGCCAGCGCCTTGATGCGGGCTATCTCCAACAGCCGTGAGGCGGGTTCTGGCAGCCGCCCGAAACGGTCCCGCCAGGCCGTTTCCAAGCTCCTAACGGCAGCTTCGTTGGTCGCATCCGCCAGATCTCGGTAGGCGGCAATGCGCAGCGAAGTATCACTGAGCCAGGCCGCCGGAATGAACGCGGGGAGCGGGGTGGCAAGCGAGTCGCTGGCAATTGCTAGCGGAAACAGCGAGGATGCCGGAGCCGATGGAGGCTGGGATTTTTTCGCGCGTGGCGTGATGGGCGGCACGGCTACGCCCGCGCTCCAGACGGCCTCGGAAGTGACAATGAAATCCGCCTTGAAGGTGGTGGCTAGCCGCGGGTTGTCCTGACGGCTTTTGAGACGCTCCACCGATTGGCGCAGCAATTGACAGTAGAGGTCGAAGCCGATCTGGGCGATGTGGCCGGATTGTTTGGTGCCCAACAAATTGCCAGCGCCGCGGATTTCCAGGTCGCGCATGGCAATTTTAAAGCCCGATCCCAGCGCGGTGTATTGCTTGATGGCGTGAATGCGTTTGCGGGCGTCGCCTACGGTCAGCATGTCGCGCGGCAATAGCAGGATCGCGTAGGCCTGTTCGCCGGCGCGGCCGACGCGGCCGCGGAGTTGATAGAGGTCGGCCAAGCCGAAGCGGTCGGCGCGGTCGATAAGAATGGTGTTGGCGTTGGGAATATCGATGCCGGTCTCGATGATCGTGGTGGCTAACAGCACATCGGCCTCGCCTTTGACAAAGGCATGCATGACTTGCTCGAGGTCCTCCTTGTCCATTTGGCCGTGGCCGACGAGGATGCGCGCCTCGGGGACGAGTTGGGCGAGGCGTGAGCGCATGTGGTCGATGGATTTGACCCGGTTGTGGAGGAAAAACACTTGGCCGCCGCGTTTCATTTCGCGGCGGATCGCATCGCGGATGACCCGCTCGTCGTAGGCGCAAACGCTGGTGGCAACGGGGACCCGGTTAGCCGGCGGGGTCTCGATGGTAGACATATCCCTTGCGCCCATCAGCGCCATGTAGAGGGTGCGCGGAATCGGCGTGGCGGATAGAGTTAGGACATCGACCTGGCGGAAAATTTCCTTGAAACGTTCTTTGTGGGCGACGCCGAAGCGCTGTTCCTCATCGACGACGGCGAGGCCTAGGTTTTTGAAAGCGACATCGCCGGAGAGCAGGCGGTGGGTGCCGATGACCAGATCGACCGAGCCATTGGCCAGGCCGGTGAGGGTATCGCGGATTTCGGCTGGGGAGCGGAAGCGGTTGAGCAGGTCGATGCGGATCGGGTAATCGGACATGCGTTCGCGGAACGTGTGCCAGTGTTGTTCGGCGAGCACGGTGGTGGGCACCAGGATGGCTACTTGTTTGTCGGCGGTGATCGCCTTGAAGGCGGCGCGAATGGCCACCTCGGTTTTGCCAAATCCCACGTCGCCACAAATCAGCCGGTCCATCGGCCGCGCTGCCTCCAGGTCGTGCTTGGTCTCCTCGATGGCGCGGCGCTGGTCGGGCGTCTCGGTGTAGCGGAACGAGCGCTCAAATTCCCACATCCAACGAGTATCTGGCGGGTGGGCAAAGCCGGCTTCGGTTTGGCGTTCGGCCTGGATGCGCAGGAGTTGGGCAGCGTAATCGAGGATGGATTTCTCGGCGGCCTTGCGGGCGGTTTTCCAAGCGCTGCCGCCGAGTTTGTTGAGGTCGGGGGTTTTGCCGCCGAGGCCGACGTACTTGCCGACCAAGTGGGCTTGTTCTAGCGGCACACACAGGTGGGCCCCGTCGCGGTATTCCAGGATCAATTCGTCGCCCTCGTCGCCGGACTGGATGCCTAGAAAGCGCCCGATGCCATATTCGTAGTGGACCACCAAATCGCCCTCCTCCATTTCATCGACGGTGGTGCGGGCACGGGCGGCACGGGCTTTTTCCAGGGTGGAACGCCGGGCCATGCCCGGCGCGCGGTAGCGACCGAACAACTCGGATGACGACAGCACCGCGAGCTTGAGGATGGGCACGGTGAATCCGGCTAACAACTCGCCGCGGATTGGGATGAGGCCAAGATCGCGTTCGAGCTGTTTGCCGGCGAGTTCGGTGAAGCGCTCTTCCTCGCCTTTATTGCCAAACACCATCGCCACCTCCCAGCCCTCGCGTTGCCACTCGTTGAGCTGGCGGAAAAACCGTTCGCGGCGGGCTTCTTCCAAGATGAAATCCCCGGCTTCAAAGGTGCCGAACGGACTGCCAAAGCACGCCAGCGAAAAATCCTCCTCGCTGTTGAACTCGGCCGCCGCCTCCAAAATCCGCAAGTCCGGCCTGGCAATCTCCGCGTTGAAGGAAATTACCAGGTCGCCCGCCCGCCGGTAGTCGTCCACCGTCGCCTCCACCGATGGCTCGGCCAACAGCAAATCCGCCGCCGCCAATTTCGTGGTGGACGCCTGCGAATCGAGGTCGAATTCACGGATCGACTCCAGCTCGGTGTCGAAAAATTCCAAGCGCAATGGCTTGGGCGCCTGCCAGGCAAACAAATCGACGATGCCGCCACGCACCGCAAATTGCCCCCGCGCCGCCACGCTGGGAAACCGCTCGTAGCCATGTTCCGTTAGAGTGCGAGCCAGCGCGGCGGGATCCATCTGCGAGCCGGGCGTGAGCGGCGTGCGGCTGGCGCGCAGGGCGGCGGGGGACGGGGCTTTGCCGGCAAATGCCTCGCTGCCACAGATGACGGCGCAACCCTCCGCGCGGGCGAGAATTTCCAACACTGCAAACCATTCCGCGGCGGATTCCGGATCGGCGATGGCACCCTCGCCAGCGACGGCGGGGCCTTCTGGGAGTACCAGCGCTTCGACGCCCCAGAGTTCGAGCTCCGCAGCGAGGCGTTCGCGGCGACGCGGCTGGTCGCACACCAACCACAGTCGCGACTTTTTGCAGGCCTTGGCCGCCATCACCACCAGCGCCGCCAGAAACCCGTGCGACGCCTCCGCCGCATGATCAAGCACGACCTCCACCGCTCCAGTGACCAACGGGGCCAGGCGCGCGGTGATTTCCGGTTGGTTGACGGCGCGGCACAGCCAGCCGTTAATGCGGGGGTCCGATTGGGCCACGCCCGAGACATAGGCCAGATGCGAATTGCCCACAAGAGCAATGCACGGAGCGGCACTTGCCAGGTGCGATGAGGGTCGGTCCCGCTTTTCGAGCATGATGGTGGGAAAGCGAGGCCCAAATGCTCGAAAAGCGGGACTGACCCCACGGCGTTCGCTCCGAACACGCGATTGGCACCTTTGAGGCCAAAGCCCTCGATTACCTGCTCAAACCCGTCGAGTTCGCGCGCCTCGCCTAGACGATCGAGCGCCCGCACGAGATGGCCCTGTTGGCGCCGCCACGCTCCGCGCCCGCGGCCATCTTAAGATCGACTAAGGGACAGACCAACTGTCTGAGGAGCCACCACATTCGTGTGGTGGTAGCGGAAGGGTGGCCCATGGGTAGGTGCCGAAGGCGCTGCTTCATGGCCGGTCCTTCCGCACGACGACAATAAAGTCGTCGCTGGGCGACAGCGGAAAAATCCCCACATCGCCGGCTTTAAGGTGCAGCTCTATGGGAGCGCTGGCTTTAGCCGGCATTGCCCATGCGCAGAGCAAGGGTGGGCGCTTGGCGGCTTGTTCTTTGCGCGTCCCATGGGCACGCCGGCTGAAGCCAGCGCTCCGCCGATGGATCCGGCTAGCCCCGGTTTTGAGCTGCGGCAGGGGAGGTCGAAAACCGTCATCTGGGCGGATTCGTCCCATTTTTGGGCGGATTTTTCACATTTGCCTCGGTTTGGCCAAAATTTTGCTTGTTCTCAAGGGGGCATTTCGACGTGTAAGAATGTCGCGCCACGGTTTCTCCGCCATCTCCTAAGAAACACCTCCTTTAACGTGTCCACTGTATCGCCCCACAAGGTTCTCCTCGTCGGTAGGGATGCCGCCGATTGGAAGGTCATCCACCCGCTGCTCAATGCCGGGAAGACGCCCCAGCTCGCGCGCTTTTCCGAGCAGGGTGTGATGGGCAACATCGCCACCCATCAGCCCGCGCTCAGCCCCCCACACTCGACGTCCATCGCCACTGGCACGCGATCTGCCAAGCACGGTACACTCGGCTTTTCCCCGCCGGACCCCGTCACCGGCGGCATCCGCCCGATCATCAACTCAAAAATGAGACTCAAACTCACGACGAAACAACAGATAAAATGCAAAATCTGCTACTGCCTAGGGACGCTCTACGCGCTTTTCGGAATCTGCCGAGACTGCGGAAAGCTCCTATACAGTCGCCCGCGTGGTGGGAAAGTATGCGCTTACTGCTACAATCGATTTTGATCGAAAAACACCGCTTTCACCGAATGCGGGACGGTCGCGATCCCCGAGCCCTTCAGCCAGGGCTGCTGGCGCCCGGTGCTAGACGGAACTGTGGCCAAGGCCAGCGAGATGCGCGTCTTTCTGGAGCCGGGCCATCACTGCCACTGCGAGTTTGCGGATGAACCCCTGTGGCTCACTTCTTGCGCGGCCGCTAACGAGGCGGCAGCTCCGCAACGGGGAGCTTATATTGTTTGGCGAGGTCCAGCGCGGCGGAGCGGATCAGGCTGTCGAGCTTGAAAAGGCGCGGCAGCTCGGCGCGCAGGGCGGGAGTGATCTCGGCGGCCTCACGTTTGGCCAGCGGCCGCCAGCAACCGGTAACTTGATCAACGGGCGGGGGCTCGCACCAAAGGGCAAGCAGGCGCAGGCATTCCTGCTGAATTTCCACGGGGATGGCGGGATCGCCGACGAGTTTGAGAAGGCGGGCGGCGTTGGCGGGGCTGCCGAGGTGGTAGGCGTTGTGGATGAGACGGCGCAGCATGAACGGTTGCCAGGGGCGGGCGGCGAGGTCGTCGAGCAGGTTGGCCAGCGGCCCGCGCACCGCATCCATTGACAAATCCGTGACGGCGCGGATCGCCTCGTCGGCCACCACCACATCGGCATCATGGATGAAAGTGGCGACCGCCGGATCGAGCATGCGGCGCAAGGCGACGCTGGCAGCGAGGCGCACGGCCGGTGCTGGGTGCTGTTCGAGGCCGGTGAGCATGCCTGGATGATCCGTCGCGAGGTGCTGAAGGGCGTAGGTGCCGGCGTGGCGCAGGTAGGCGTCGCGGTTGTTGTTGGCCTTGAGGAAATCGCAGATTGGGCCGTAGAAGCCGAGCTCCTTGAGTTTGCCGATGGCGATGGCGGCAAAGTAGCTCACACGCGGGGATTCGTCGAAGAGCAGGCTGGCCAGCGGCAGGCCTGCAGCGGTGATGAATGCACCCGGCGGCTGCGCTGTGCTGCCTCCCCTAACATTCTGGGGACGGGCAAACTGGTTTTGAGCGTCGCCGATGGCGCGGGCGACTTGGGCGCGGGTTTCCGAATCGGGGTGTTTGAGCAAGCCGGCGAGGTATTGGCCGGCGGCGAGGCTGAGTTTGTTGTCGGGAATGGCGCCGAAGCCACCGTGGCTGGCCACCGGCGAACCGGCCCCGCGTCGGGCGAGAATGCCCAGACCCCAAATCCCGTGGACCCGTTCCAGCAGATCGCTGGAGGCGGTGGCGGCGACGAAGCACGACAAGGCGTCGGGCAGGCGGGTGAGGGCGATTTGGGCGTGCAGGCGGATGCGTGCATCCGGATGGCGGAGCAACTGGGCGAGCTCTGCGGACTCGCGTTGGTCGAAGCCATTGCGGCTGAGTTTGGAGGCAGTCGCGGCTTCCGCAGCATGCCAGGTGTGGGACCCCGCGTCGAGGGCGTAGAGCGGTCGCTTGCCGGTGGCGGTGAAGCAGAGCCGCCCGTCCCACGAGTATTGGGCGGCAGTGGCGGCCAGCCCCCGCAGTAGGGGCCGGGAGTTGCTTAGTTGCATGCCTGCGCCAGCCGGCTCAATTTGATAGGAGCCGATGCCGGAATGGGCAGTATCGGCGGCTTGTTCGCAAATGAGCAAGCGGCCGGCTTCGCCTTCGAGTAAGCCGGTGCCAGGGTGGATGGTTAGGCCGAGGGGTTGGCCGGTGAGCTGGGCGGCTGGCGGGAGGATATAGGCGGGTTGGAGCTCGTGCTGGAGCTCGCCCATGTGGCCGTCGCTCCAGGGGGTGGGCGGCACCTCGGCCAAGCCGATTTGCTGGTGGAAGTCGTGCAACGTCTGGTATTCCATGCGCCAACCGGAGTCGCCACCCTCAACCAGATAGATGAGGCGGGCCGCTTCGCCGAGGCCCGAAGCACCTTCCACGGTGAAGGCATTGCCGAGGGCGTCGAAGGCGATGCCCTTGGGGTCGCGCAAACCCGTGTGAAAAACCTCGAAGCCGCTGCCGTCGATCTCGAGGCGGAAGGCGCAGCCTTGGTTGGGATAGGCTGCGGTTTTGCCATCCTTGGTGGTGACGCTCAAGCCGCGGTCGCCCATGGTGCCATAGAGGCGGCCGTCCGGGCCGAGGGTGAAGCCGTGTAAATCGTGGCCAGCAGGGGAAAGGCGCAAGCCGAAGCCATCCAGCAGGGGTTGGCGTGGGTCTGCCACGGCATCGCCGTTGGCATTGGGCAGCAGCCAGAGTTTGGGTATGGCGGCGAGATATATGCCGCCCTGATTGGCAAAGAGGCCGCCGAGGGGGGGCTTGAAGCCCTCGGCAAGGATGGTGGATTTTTCAAAGAGCCCGTCGCCATCCACATCCGTCAGACGCCGCACCCGCCCCGATTTTCCTGCCGGATCAGTCTGTGGCATGCGGTCCCGCCATTTTTCCACCAGCGCGAGACGGTCGGCGGGGGTCTGCACGGCGAGGTCGTCGAGATACCACGCCGGAGGCTGGTGCCCGTGTACTGCTGCGCCGCCACTGCTGGAGCATTCGGTAAGGTAAACGCGGCCTTGCTCATCAAAGGCCAGAGCGGTGGGTGCCATACCGCCCGGCGGGGTGCTGGGAGCGGCGAGTTTGAGGGTGGTGGCGGTAGGAATGGTGATGCCAGGGAATCCGGTTGCAGTGACGAGGGCCGCAGCGGGCGCGGCGGCTGCGAGAGCGGAACCTAACACATGGGCGATAACTGATGGACAAACAATCCTGGACATGGGCATGGCTGGCGAGAGCGGTGGGATGAGCGGCTCAAGGTGCAGTGCCTGCTCAGCAAATGGAAATACAATTTCTGCGCAGTCAGTTTTTCCGTGATGACTTGACCCCGATTTTTCCCATGCGGCTAGTGGCTTCCTTGGCTTGCCCCGCGGAACTTCCATGGCCGGCAATCCCACAGCAAATCTGGTCGTATCTAGGAGGGCCGCGATCTTCTATCTTTCAGCGCAGCGGTCTTCTATCTTGGGTCTTTTATGCTTCGGCGCACACCGCGGCGAGAGACTCGAAGAGGGATTTTTTGAGGGCATCCCAGCGCCGTGGGCGGCCTTCGAGAAAAAACGACTGTGCCACCTTCAGACGCAGCAAGCCGTAGCGCTGCGCCGGAAACTCCAGGCCCAAATCGGCAGCCAGCGCCGAGTCTGTCACCCCCTTGCGGTGGCTTACATCCAAACCCAATGGCAGCAACTCGCTGCGCCAGGCGGCGGCCAGGCTTTCGCCCAAGCCGGCGACCGCAAACGATTCCATTAGCACCCGCCCTGCCGGGTCGTCCACCGTGCGCACCATCACATGCAACATGGTTGAATGGCGGCGCAAGTCCTCTGCGATGCGCTGACGCAGTGAGCTGCGATAGGCCACGTCTTCCCGCTCAATGAGCTTGAGGCGGCCGGCCTCTGGGATGCTTTTGGAATAGCGACTCCAGCGGGCGTCCCCGGCGGCATCCAGATCGATGAGAAGGCGAGTGCGTTGGCCATGGACCAAGGGCGTGCGGAATTTCATCGAGAACCCTTGGGCTAGATTTAGGGCACCGGGGTCCCAGCCGGCAGCCGAAGCCACTACCTCCTCAGCCCCATGAAATATTTCCCGATAGGCTTCCGGCACCGCACAGGTCGCATATTCACAGCTGAAAAGTAAGGTCGGCATGAATGGACGTTTAGCTCGCGCAGACCAGCATGGAATGAATTGCCGCAGGCTGCAATCCTAGATATTGCACGATGGGCAGGCTGTTTGCCACAGCCATGCCCAGCCAGCTGGCAGGAGATTTGCATGGCTTTTCCTCGCGAGCCGGCGGAAGCTGCGGGTGTGCAGACCACCCGGGCCATTGTGCTGCGACTCACCCGCCTGACCGATACGAGTCTCATCGTCCATTGGTTCACCCAGGATCTCGGACTGGTGAAAACCGTGGCCAAAGGGGCCCGGCGGCCAGCCAGCCCCTTTGCGGGCAAGCTCGACTTGTTTTTTGGCGGTGAAATGTGCTGGTTGCCTGCCCGCAGCGGCGAGTTACACATTCTGCGTGACGTGGCCATCCACGATTGGCGCGAGCGGCTGCGCCAGCACTACAGTTCGACGCTGCTGGCGGCGTACTTTGGTCAACTCCTCGAGCTTGCCGTCGAACCCGAGCACCCGGAACCGCTCCTCTACGACTTGTTGCAGCGCGCCCTCGATCACGTGACGGATGCCGGTGCCAGCCTGCGCGCATTGCGCCACTTCGAGTCGGAACTGGCCCGCCTGCTGGGCGTTGCCCACCACCAACGCCAAGCCGATGAGTCGCTGAGCGAGGCGCTCGGACCGCTGCCTGCCTCCCGCCCAACCCTCATCCAGCAACTTGCTACAGCCGATGGTTTTGGCTCGCCAAAACCGTAGTGATTTTGCTAAGACGCTTGCAGCCCCCCCCATCTTATGGACGCCCCAACCACCAACCTGATCAGCATTCTCCGCGAACGGCTCAAGACCCTGCGTGACTCCGGTAACCTCCAGGAGGCTCTCCATGCTGCCAGTGCTGCGGTCGAGAAAACCCAACAAACCCTCGGCCCAAACCTCGACAGCATTGATGCGTTCGCCAACGCCCTGGAAATGCGCGGCGATGTGCTCCGGGAACTCGCCGAGTACGTCGCCGCCTGCGATGATTATCACCAGGCCATCGACCAGTTGGATAATCGCCCAGACCGACTAGATCAAATCGGCCGCCTGCATGCCGCGTTGGGGGCGGCGCATGACGCTCTGGACAACCCAGCGCGCGCCGCCGACCACTGGCGCGAAGCGATGAATTGCTTCGAACGCCACGAACCTCCACTATTGTTAGATGTGGCGGCACTCGCCAACAACCTGGGCTTTCTAGCCAAAGCCACCAATGATCTGGACACCGCAGAGTCGTATTTTCTCAAGGCTCTGGAAATCCTCCACGCACAACTCGGCCAAGACCATGAGGAGACCGCAGCCGTATCCAACAATCTGGGTGCGCTCTATCTGGCAGCCAAATACCATGAGCAGGCTCGCGAGATGCACATGATGGCCCTGGAAACCCGCCGCAAACTCTTCGGCGATGAACACCCAGATACCGCCCAATCCCACAACAACCTCGCCCTCGCCTTGCTGGAAACCGGCGATCGCTCGTGGGCCCGCCGCCATTTTGAGAAAGCCCTCGCCGGCTTTGAAGGACTCGGGGCCGATTATGCCGACGACCTGGAAGCGGTGACCTCCAATTATTGCGAATTTCTGCGTGATGAAGGGGAAGTGGCCCAGGCCGATCTCATCGCCCAACGCCTGCGCAAGGTGCTTAGCTCTCACCGCTCCTGAACGACCTCTGGAGTGGACGGTTGGCCACCTGTCACGCCGTAGCTTCAGAACCCAGTGGCGTGGGTAGCAGCGGTCACATGGCGAATGAGGGCGACGAGAACACCTTGAATCATGAGTTCACAGGCGGGGATGAGATCCGGGTAGGCGGGGTTTTCAGCTCGTAGAAAAGGTTTGCTGCGGTTCAGTAAGTAGCGCTTGAGGGTGGTTTCGCCATCAATTAGGGCGGCAACAATGTCACCTTTCTGCGGTTCGCGCTGTTCTAAAATGACCGTGTCACCACTACAAATATGCGCATCTATCATGGAATCGCCGCGCACGCGCAGGGCAAAGGTGCGACCCGGGCGACGAATTCCGAGGGTGGTCACGTCAATGGAAATGCAACCCTCGCGCAGCGCGTCGACGTCTTGGGCGCGGCCTGCGGCGACGCGGCCGTAGATGGGGATATCAACAATTTGGGGGCGGTCGAGCTCATCGGGAAAGATCACGGCGCGGGCCTTGCCGGGGAGCCGCTGAATGACGCCTTTGCGCTCGAGAGCGCGCAGGTGGCTCATGGCGGCCGTTTGGCTGGCGAAGCCGAAGAAGTGTTGGATTTCGCGGGTTGAAGGCATTACGCCGGTGGTGCGCTGGGCCATGCGGAGGTAATCGACGATTTCTTGTTGGCGGTTGGTGAGTTGGCATTGCATGGCATGGTGAACAGTGTTCCTAAGAACAAAGACCTGAAGTGGCGGCAGCGCAAGCGAAAAAAACCGGGGTTTGCGGTGAGCACGGAGGAGCGATCTGGGCAAGCCCATCAAGAAGGGGTGGCCTGCGGTCGCCGTGGCCCATGAGCTGACCCGCCGCAGCTGTGACTGCCGTGCGCATGGCTCGCCATGCGCAGCGGCGGTCACAGACCGCCTCTAGAATGCGCGCCATGGGCAGGGAGCAGGGGCGGCAAGGTCGGGAGTTGGTTCAGCGATCGAGAATTGAATTCCAATGGGTGACGTGATCCTTTTGCGATTCAAACAGGTCTGTGGGATCGTCGTGGAGGGTGATCGAGGTGATTTTATCGCCCACGCCGTTGAATTTGCAGCCCCGTTCGCCGGTGTTGGTCTTGCCGGTGACTTTTTCCACCACCTCCAGGCCCTGGGTCACCTGTCCAAACACCGAGTGGCGATTATCCAAAAATGGAGTGGCGGTGGTGGTGATGAAAAATTGCGAGCCATTGGTGCCTGGGCCGGCGTTGGCCATCGAAAACACCCCCGGCGAGCGATGCCGCAAGTCCGGATGAAATTCGTCGGCAAATTTGTAGCCAGGCCCACCGCGGCCGGTTTCGGTCGGGTCGCCGCCTTGCAGCATGAAGCCCTCAATGACCCGGTGGAACGCCACCCCGTCATAGTACCCGCGGCGAGCGAGATTGAGGAAATTGGCGCAAGTGAGGGGGACTTTTGAGGCATACAGGGTAGCTTCGATGTCGCCGGCGGTGGTGTGAAGGGTGATGCGGATGTCAGACATGGGGCGAGTGAAGCACGGGCCCCAGCCCCTGGCAACCCTGTTACACCAATTCCGCGGCAATCGGATCGACCAGCGCGCGGCCGTGGTGAATAAGCACCAGTCGCTCCCCAGTCATGCGCAGTAAGCCAGCCGTGGCCAGATGGCCTGCCCGGTCCAGCGCCTCGGCCGAGAGTAAGTCGAGCGCAATCCCCTCGCTGGTGCGCAGGCCTAGGGCAATGTGTTCCAAGCGGCGCGCTTCCGGATCAAGTATTTCAGCTTCGACCATGGCGTGGCCGAGTGCGTGGATTTGAGTGATGTAACGGGCGGTGTCTGCCACGTTTTTTGAGCGGACGTTGTCGATTGTGGAGACGGCCGATGGGCCCAGGCCGAGGTAGTCTTCGCCGCGCCAATAGCCGCCATTGTGCAACGAGTGGTGGCCGGGTCTCGCGAAGTTGGATGTTTCGTAGTGATCAAACCCGCCTGTGCTCAGAATGGCGTCGGCCAAATGAAAAAACTCGGCGTTGTGGTCCTCATCGTCGTGCATCTCGCCGCGGCGCAACGCGTCAAAAAAGGCGGTATCTTCTTCGTAGCTGAGGTTGTAAGCCGAAATATGCTCGGGGTGCAGCGCGAGCGCCTGCTCTAGGGTGGCTTGCCAACTGGCCTTGGATTGGCCGGGGATGGAGAACATGAGGTCGATGTTCACTGCGGGCATGTCGGCTTGGCGCAGGATGTTCACGGCCCTCACCGCTTGGGCTGCTGTATGCTCGCGACCCAGGGTCGCCAATGTCTGTGCATCGAAGGATTGAATTCCCAGCGACACCCGCGTCACCCCTAACTCGCGAAACAGCCGTGCCTTGCGCACGTCGAAGGTGGCCGGGTTGGCTTCTAGCGTCACCTCCTCAAGTGCCCCAAAGTCCACCACCGCGTGCAAGGCCTCAAACAAGCTGCGCAAATGCCTTGGCGAGAGCATGCTCGGCGTGCCGCCGCCTAAGTACAGCGTGCGCGGCGCGGTGGTGGATTGCGCCACGCGCCGCCGCGCTTCGCTGGCGAGCGCTACCACGAACGCGCCAAGCGACGTATCGCCCGGCGTGTGCTTGTAAAACGAGCAATACGGGCAGATGCGATGGCAAAACGGAATGTGAAGGTAGAGGAGCAAGGCGGCGCCACCTTAGCACAGGCTGCCGGTACCACCAAGACAAGGTGAAGTCCCGCCGCCAAAACCCCGTCAAACCAGAAAAAGCGACTCCAGCACGAGATCGGCAAAAAAATGGTTTGCTTTACGAGGATGCTGCTACAAGCTCGACGCACGCATGACGGTGCAACCGATAATTATTCAAGGGGGAATGGGTGTGGGAGTGTCGAGTTGGCGATTGGCTAGGGCCGTTTCGCAGGCTGGTCAATTGGGGGTGGTGAGCGGTACGGCCTTGGACTTGTTGTTGGCGCGGCGTCTGCAGTCCGGCGATCCTGGTGGCCTCATGGCGGAGGCGGCGGCGCGTTTCCCGTTTCCGGCCATCGTCGAGCGCGTCTGGAAGCGCTATTTCATCGAAGGCGGCAAATCCGCTGCCAAAAAGTTTCTTGGGGTGCCGATGCATGCCCTCAAACCATCCAGGGATTTGCTCGATCTGACGGTGCTCGCCAATTTCGTCGAAGTCAGCCTGGCCAAGCACGGCCACCCGGGTTTGGTCGGCATCAATTTATTGGAGAAAATCCAACTGCCGACCATTCCATCGTTGTTTGGGGCGATGTTGGCAGGGGTGGATTACGTTCTGATGGGGGCGGGCATCCCGCGGGCGGTGCCGGGGATTTTGGACCAACTCGCACTAGGCCAAGCGGCCCGGCTCAAAGTTGACGTCCATGGGGCCATGGCGACGGAGGAGTATTTCACGGAATTTAATACCGAAGACTACTTGCAATCTCCTGCCCAGCAATTGGAGCGACCCAAGTTTCTGGCCATCGTCTCATCTGCCACCCTGGCCATCGCCTTGGCACGCAAATCCTCCGGCCGCGTCGATGGCTTCGTCGTCGAAGGCTGGACCGCCGGCGGCCACAATGCTCCACCTCGCGGCGCCATGCAAATCGACGCCGCTGGCGAACCGATCTACGGCGAGCGGGATTTGGCCGATCTGGAAAAAATTGCCAGCCTAGGTCTGCCCTACTGGCTAGCGGGTTCCTTCGGTGATCAAGGGAAAATTGCCGAAGCTCAGGCACTCGGCGCGGTGGGCATTCAAGTGGGTACCGCCTTTGCGTTTTGCGAGGAATCCGGCATTGATCCTGCGCTCAAAGAGAAGGTGCTCGACGGCAGTCGCCGCGGTGTGCTGCGCGTGTTCACCGATCCGGTGGCCTCGCCGACGGGCTTTCCCTTTAAAATCATCCAAGGTGGCCCCGACACGACTATCCCAGTCTGTGGCGAAGGCCGCACCCGCATCTGCGATTTGGGCTATCTGCGCCACCTCTTTCGCAAGCCCGACGGTAACGTCGGCTACCGCTGCCCCAGCGAACCGGTGGGCGACTACCTACGCAAAGGTGGATTAGAGGAAGAAACCGTCGGCCGCCAGTGCGTCTGCAACGGTCTCATGTCCACCCTCGGCTTGGGCCAACTCGTAGCCGACGGCAGCGCGGAAAAACCGCTTCTAACAGGTGGCGACGATGCGGTGGCAGTGGCACGCTTTCTCAAGCCCGGATCCACATCCTACCACGCGCAGGACGTCATCGACCGCTTGCTGAGTTGATCTAGGAGTGCGGCAGCTTGCTGCCGCCAGCCCCAAGCCAGCTTGCTGGCGAGGGTCTACCTGAGTAGAACCTCATGCGCGGCGCTCCGCGCCCCGGCGGGCAAGCCCGCCCCCACCAAGGCGGGGGCAAGCCCCCGCGCTCCTGCGCCAGCTTGCTGGCGAGGGTCTACCTGAGTAGAACCTCATGCGCGGCACTCCGCGCCCCGGCGGGCAAGCCCGCCCCCACCAAGGCGGGGGCAAGCCCCCGCGCTCCTGCGCCAGCTTGCTGGCGAGGGTCCACCTGAGTAGAAGCTCATGCGCGGCGCTCCGCGCACCGGCGGGCAAGCCCGCCCCCACCAAGGCGGGGGCAAGCCCCCGCGCTCCTGCGCCAGCTTGCTGGCGAGGGTTTACCTGAGTAGAACCTCATGCGCGGCGCTCCGCGCCCCGGCGGGCAAGCCCGCCCCCACGAAGGCGGGGGCAAGCCCCCGCGCTCCTGCGCCAGCTTGCTGGCGAGGGTCCACCTGAGTAGAACCTCATGCGCGGCGCTCCGCGCCCCGGCGGGCAAGCCCGCCCCCACCGAGGCGGGGGCAAGCCCCCGCCCTCCTGCGCCAGCTTGCTGGCGAGGGTCTACCTGAGTAGAAGCTCATGCGCGGCGCTCCGCGCCCCGGCGGGCAAGCCCGCCCCCACCAAGGCGGGGGCAAGCCCCCGCGCTCCTGCGCCAGCTTGCTGGCTTGAGGTTGGCAGGGGGTCAGGCCATCCAGTGTCTGCCTAGGGCGAGGGGAGTTTGCAACATGATGGTGAAATCCGCCCATGCTGAGAGCCGATCAACGTACTCGATATCCATTCCCATCATCTCGCGGAATGTCGTGGCCTGGGTCCGTTTGATCTGCCAGAGCCCGGTCAGCCCGGGGGGCACGGCAAAGCGGCGGTAGTGAGCGGAAGCGTAGAGTGGGAATTCACTCGGCACGCAGGGGCGCGGCCCAACCATGCTCATTTCCCCCCGCAGAACATTGACCAGCTGCGGCAGTTCATCGAGACCGAACATCCGGATACAACTCGCGCCTTTGATCAGGCGGTCATCCTCACGATCCAACTTGATCATCGGCCGGTTGCTGGCAATCAGCCGCCTGACGTGAGCTTCGTGGATGGCAGGATCCGCCCCCGGCCGCATCGTCCGGGTCTTGTACATCGTGAAGGGCTTGCCGCCGCAGCCGATGCGTGTCTGCCGGAAGATAAAGGGGCCCGGCGATACCAGTTTGACCCAACAAAATAACAACGGCAGCAGGCTCAAGGTCAGCGGCAGGATCAACACCAAGCACAACAGATCCAAACTACGCTTCCAACGGGGCATCGGCGGGCTTGTCAGCCCCGGCACGACCCGCCTGTGAGCAGACGAGCGGGGCTGGGAGCGGGTGGTACGGGTTGGAGATTTTCTCTCCGGTTTGCGACCCGCTGGCTGTTTTGAAAAGCGGCAGCGGGAGGCATGTAGAGATCTGTCGCGGAAGCGGGAATTTGAAAGAGCAAGCATGGCCGAGGGCGTTAGAAAAATCGCGACTCTTTGAGCCATCCGGCTCTCCGGACTCCTCTTCAGATACCCGAAAAGCAAAATCCTCAAGCCGCTCACAAGCGCGGCCGGATTTGTAGGGTTTTTTGAAATCAGGGCCTAGTTATGCCTTAATATATTCACCTATCCGAAGCATCATTGCCAGTGCCAGTGCATGAGCACCTCGATGTCCGGATGGATACTGTGATACACCGGGCAGGAGCGGGCGGCACTTTCAAACACCTTGCGTTCTGGGTGGCTTGCCGGCAGCGGCATACTGACGTCAACTTCCAGACAGCTGATGCGGCGTGGCAGTTCATCCGACATGAATTTGCGCACTGTCACCTTCAATCCCGCGAGCGGGATATCCTTGCGGCGGGCGACAATTCCCATCACTGTTGCCATGCAAGTGCCCACGGCGGTGGCGACCAGGTCAGTAGGCGAAAATGCCTCGCCACGGCCGTTGTTATCCACTGGTGCGTCGGTTTCCAGGCGGCTTCCGGAGGGTCCGTGGAGTGCGGTGCAATGCAGATCGCCTGCGTAATCGATGATAATTTCAACCATTGGAGTTTTTTTCGGTGGGGGCGCGTCAGGGCGGATCGCTGTCGGGCGGTGGCGCCGCCTCGCTGACCGTTGAAATTTTGGCCAACACCACCCGGAAGCCATAGATATCCGAGGCGGTGTCTGGGGGTTGGGGATAGCGCGAGCCGGAGTAGAGGTTTTCCTCCTGATAGGTATTCCAGCCGCCGCCACGCAGCACCCCGAGCCGGTTGGGATCAACCAACGAGTAGGCGTCGGCTACCCACTCGTAAACATTGCCACTCAAATCAAAAATCCCCTTCGAATTCGCCGCAAAGGAACCGACCGGGGCAGTTTGTGCAAAGCCATCGTCGTAGCCAGGAAGCGTCCGTTCACCCGCCATTCCCGGCTCCAGTGCCGCCGAGGCATCGGCAAAATTGCCCGTCTTGGTCGGCGGTGGCCACTGGATGCCCCAAGGGAAGATCCGTTCCTTGTGGGCATCGCGCCAGTTGGGACTGAGGCCCTGAGCTTCCTCCAGGCCGACCATCTGGCTCCATTCCACATCGGTGGGCAAGCGGTACAGGTGGGAGCTGCCGATGCGCTCGACGCCGGGTTGGCGCTCGCGCTCGGTGAGCCACTCGCAGAATGCCACCGCGTCATCGCGGGTGACGAGCACCACTGGATGATCTGGCGTCTGCACAAACCCCGGGGCCAAGGGCGGGCGCCGCTTGCTTTCCTTAACAAACCGATCGTAATCGCGCAGCCGTGTCTCCCAAATCGACACCATCAGGTCTTGGCCGATGGGCACGAAGCGCATGCCGATGCCATTTTGCCAAGGTCGGCCGAAAATCACCCCCTGATTCTCCATCAGGGTGACGCTCAGTGACAGCGTCTGACCGGGTTTGATCATGAGTTTTTGGGTTTCTGGTTTGTACCCCTCGTGCACGATGATCAGCTCGGCCGCTCCGGGCTTCACCTTGGGAATGATCAACGGCTCGCTGGCAAAACCCACCGGCGCCCCATTCAAGTACACCTCCGCTCCTGCCGGGTGGGTCGTTAACTCAATGCTCGCGTACACGATAGGGCGCACCATCACTCGAAACGGCCGCAGCCCGTCGCGCCGCGCCCGCTTGCTCAAGCCGGGGTGCGCAAACAATGGCTCCAGCTGTGGCAACACCTCGTGATCCTCGGTCAGAAACCCCGCCTTGATGCCGCCATTGCGCAGCCAGTTGCAGAACACCGCCGATTCCTCCGCGCTACACAGCATCACTCTGGCTGGCTGACCGTTGTGCGGAAAATCTAAAACCTCTGCCGTGCCTGCTCCACGCTTGCTCTCCTCTAAAAACTTGTTCCAGACCTCCTCGCTGACGAATTCAAAGCCGACATGTTCGCCGCCCACCGCCTGATAGGAGTCGCCGAACTGATCGAGCCACGCGCAGCCGGGCTGCGGCGGCGAATATACGTCCAAGGCCTTGAAAATTGCCTGCGGCTCATTCACCGAGCTGGGCCCGAGCTTGGCGCTGACGCTGACCGGGCGATAGCCGTGCTTCTGGATGGTGAAAGTGATGTCCTCGCCGACCGCTGCGCTCATGGTAGCGGTGGGCGTAGTCCCAATCCAACGGCCCGCGGTATCGAGCACATCGGCCGTGTCGGGCGTGCTCACCACCCGGAATCGGCCGACCTCGGCAGGCGCAGCCGGCACCGCGCGGCCGGAGCCCAAGGCCAGCCAATCGTGGCTTTTGGCCACCTGCCACAGCGCCGCGCAGCAAGCGACGAGCGACAGGAGAGTGATCCAGGCGGCACTGACACGGCGCGGGCGGCGTTTGCCGCGCTGCAACAGGCGCAGGGCCTCGGCGAGATGCGCGGCGTGGGTGATTTTGCGTTTGGAAACGCGCGGCTCGCATACGTCGCAAATAATACTGTTGAGCTCCAGCCAGCGCTTGTGGTTGGTTTCGCCCGATAGATCATCGGGGAGCTCGGGGAAATCCAAGCGGTCCTTGCCGGTGACAATCTCATAGAGCACCTTGCCTAGGCTGTACACATCTGCTTGGGCCGAGCCAGGGCCTTCCGGCGGCACAAAGCCTTCCGTCCCGACAAAAGTGCGCTGGCCGCGCGCCGCCACCAGCCCAATGTCCGCCAGCTTGGCCTTGCCATTGACAAAGATTACGTTCGACGGCTTCACGTCGCGATGCGCCAACCCGCATTCGTGCAAATGATGGAGGGCCTCGGCCAAGCGCAGACCGACGTCGATGCACAAGGGCAGGGCCAAGCGTTCGGCGGTGGCGGATTTTACATCCGGCCGCAAGGTGCGTGCCTCGTACTCGATCGGATTGATGTCTTGGCCGCTGCGCACGTCATCGCCCAACTCCATCACGTAGTAGTAAAAGGATATCCCGTCGGGGCTGCGGCCGACGTGGAGGATATTGACCAAGCCCGGGTGATCGCGCGAGATGGGCTCGAATTTCAAAATCCCCTCAAATTCCCGCTCAAAGGTCCGCGCGTCATCAAAATCCTCGCGCCACACGACTTTTACCGCCCGCCAGGCGCCGGTGACCCCGCGCCCTAACCAGACCTCGCCATACGCCCCGCCGCCGATTTTGCGCAGGATTTCATGATCCGGGATCAGTGGGTCGGGTCGGGATTTAATCCGCATCGGCGTCGAGTTTTTCGAGTTCGCGTTTGAGCACGGCACCCACCCGGTGTTTCGCCAAATACACCTGCGCCATGCTCACATGCAAATGATCCTGCACCTTCTTCGCCTCCCATTGCTTGATCACATAACAATCAAATATCTGATATTGTTTGGGCGATACCTGGGCCTTGACCCGCGTGAGCGCCGCATCCGCCACATTTTTTTTCCACTCCATGTCCCACAGCCGCGACAACACATCTCCGTTGGGATCTTCCACCCGGTCAATCACGGCGGTCTTGCGATCATTTTCCCAATCCCCAACCACCATTGCCGTATCCTTCTTGCGCTTGCGAAACTGGTCGTTGATGCGCCAGCGCGTCATATTCATCAACCACGTCTTGAACGAGCCCTGTGCCGGATCGTAGAGATTTTTCTTACTCTGCTTGGCGATCGATAAAATCGTCTCCTGCACGCAGTCAAACGCCTCGTCCGAGCGCAGCCCGGCCTTGACCGCCACCGAGTAAATCAAGCGCCAGTAGATCTGGTAAAATTCATCCCAGGCTCGCTGATCCTCCCAGTTGTCGAGCTTGGCGATCAAGCTCTTACGCGTCTTCGCGTACGTCTCCCCCAGAATCGCGTCCCCCAGCAACGCTTCTGGTACTTTCCCGGTTGGTTCGTTTCCCTCGGCCATCTGGCCGCAGTGTACCAGATCTGCCCCCACTTGTCTTTCACTCATTACGAAACTTCATATCTCGTGATGCGGGCTGCCAGTGGCCGCGGTGAGGGCTGCTTTGCCGAATTCGCCGGGAAATAGATCTTTTTTCTATTGCGGCAGCTCGTGCATGGGACAAGCTCGGTTCTGCGCGTGGCAGAGCGAATTGGCCACGCATCCTACCTCAAACGATGAACCTGCCCCCTGTCATGCCCCCCAAAATCGGATTTGTTGGAGTTGGCCGCATGGGCGCCAACATGGCGCGACGTCTCAAGGATTGCGGGTTGAGCATCAGCGCCATCCATGATATCGACCCGGCCGCCGCCGCTGAGCTCGCCGCGGATCTTGGCGCCACTGCCACCACGACGCTCGCCGAGGTGACGGCCGCGGCGGATGTGATTATCACGGTCGTCACTGACGACGCGGCCATGCACCGCATCTTTGCCGCCAGCGGCGACAGCCTGCTTAGCGGTGCCCAAGGCCGCATCTTCATCAACTGCGCCACCGTGGCCCCTGCCACCCACCTGGCCGTCGAGGCCGCCGCTCTCAAGGTCGGCGCGCAATCCCTCGAAGCCTGCATGGCCAGCAGCATCACCCAAGCCCGCGATGGATCACTCTATATGATGGTGGCCGGTGAAGCGCAGGTTTTTGCCGCTGCCCAACCCTTGCTTCAAATGCTCAGCAGCCAGATGCGATATGTCGGCCTAAGCGGCGAAGCGGCCAAGATCAAGGCGCTCGTCAACATGGTGATGAACATCAACACCGCAGGCCTCGCCGAGGGGCTTGGCCTGGCTGAGGCGCTCGGCCTCGATTTGGCCATGGTGCGTGAGATTTTCTCGCAGACCGGCGCTGCCTCCCGGGTGTTGGAGACGGATGGCGAAGACATGCAAATCCGCGACCACGCCTGCTATTTCAGTGCCGCGCATGCGGCCAAGGATAGTGGCATCGCCTTGGAACTGGCCAAGGCCCAAGCTATGACGTTGCCGCTGGCCGCTGCGACCAAGGCGCAGTTTGACCGTATGACCGCCGCTGGCCTGGGCGAGCTCGACAAGTCGGGCATCGCCGAACTCACCTTTAAAGGTCGCGGGATACAGCCGTAAGATCACGCGCCGCTACCAGACGCCTAGTCGGAACGAGTCCTCGCGCAGCTTGCGTGCAAGCCTCCACGCAATCCAAGGGGTTAAAACCTGCGTTTCAGTGTAATCTGGAGCTGCCTAGGAATTTCATCTAAGGCCTTCCTGTGTAAAAAACCCTGTATGCAGCGGCGTTTTTCGCTGGAGCCGGCTATCGGACTTGAACCGATGACCTGCTGATTACAAATCAGCTGCTCTACCACTGAGCTAAGCCGGCCACGAGGCGGGAGATGGAGGGGAGACCCCGCCTTGCAATCCGGGACGAAAATGTCATTCTCGTCCGTTGCGCCGCAGCAGCCATAGCATGAATACGCAGGGGCGCAAACGCAATTTTACGCGTCGCAGGAAAATTGGCCCAGACGACAAGCAAAACGCCAAACTCGGCAACCCGCGACGGATACACGAGGTAGGAAACAAACCTAAGGCATCACTTGGCTCCGCCATCGCCAGTTAGGCAGCGGCGACCTTCCTGTCGTCGTAGGGAGCGACGACCTTCCTGTCGTCGTAGGGAGCGACGACCTTACTGTCGTCGTGCGGAAGGACTGTCCCTGCAGCGAGCCTATGGCACGCATGCACGGGCCGCTCTTGTGCAGCACCACAACAATGTGCTGGCTGCCTAGCCCAAGTGACTCCGGGCTTTCCATGCAGCGAGTTGGTGGCTAGGCTCGGGTTACGCAGATGAGCGACTTGCCCCCCACTCCCACCCGCAGCATATCCGGCCTCACCGCCACTTCGATCGTGGTTGCTAACATGATAGGCACCGGCATTTTCACCAGCCTCGGGTTTCAGGTCGGCGACCTGCCCAGCGGCTTCGCAATCTTGATGCTGTGGTGGGTTGGGGGGCTCTGCGCGCTGTGCGGGGCGCTGTGCTATGCGGAATTGGCCACCGCCCTGCCGCGCTCGGGCGGGGAATACCATTTTTTGGGCACGATCTATCATCCGTCGCTGGGCTTCATGGCGGGCTGGATCTCAGCCACCGCGGGCTTTGCCGCGCCGGTGGCGATGGCGGCGATGGCATTTGGCAAATACCTCACCGGGGTGTGGCCCGGGGTGCCGCCGCTGGCCGCCTCGCTGGCGGTGGTGTGGCTGGCCACGCCATTGTTGTTAGGTGATGCCAAGCTGGGCAGCCGGTTTCAAAATGCCTCCACGCTGTTGAAAGTGGTGTTGATTCTATGCGTCATTGGGGTCGGGTATTTTGCGGCATCGACCCATGCGGTGGCATTTTTGCCGCAGCGCGGGGACCTCGCGCTGGTTACCAGCGGGCCCTTTGCGGTGAGTCTGGTGTGGGTGATGTTCTCGTATTCCGGTTGGAATGCCTCGACCTATATTGTCGGCGAAATGCGCAATCCCTCGCGCATGATTCCGTTGTCGGTGGGTCTCGGGACCTTGGTGGTGATGGGCTTGTATCTGGCGGTCAACGCGGTGTTTGTGCGCAGCACGCCGCTGGCGGAAATGGCCGGCAAGGTGGAAGTCGCTCTAACTGCCGGGCCGTATTTGTTTGGGGGGGCGGGCACCCGGATCATGGCGGGACTCATTTGTGTGGGGCTGGTGTCGACGATCAGCGCGATGATGTGGATCGGGCCACGGGTGATGGTGGTGATGGGTGAAGACCTGCGGGGCTTGCGCTGGTTGGCGGGTCGCAGCAAGCAAGGCACACCGGTGCGTGCAACCTTGGCTCAATTTGTGCTGGTGAACCTGTTTTTGCTGACCTCGAGTTTTGAGCAGGTGGGTACTTGCGCGATGTTGGTATTGCAGTTGTGCGCGTTCCTAACCGTGCTGGGGGTGTTCGTGCTGCGGCGCACGCGGCCCGAACTGGCGCGGCCCTATCGGACTTGGGGTTACCCGGTCACGCCGCTGGTGTTTCTGGCGGTGTCGGCTTGGATGTTGTGGTACGTCGTGCGCTGCAAGCCCGTGGAATCACTCGTCGGTCTGGGCGTCGCGGCGCTCGGCCTCATCCTCTACTTGCTTTCCGCGAAAAAATCCCCATCCTCGCCCCCAGCCATCCGCCACCATGAACCGCTATAGTACGTTTTTCACTATCCCCTTGCTCACTTGCATGCTGACCTCCGGCGTGCTGGCTCAGGACGCGGCTCCCGTTGCCCAGCCCGTTGCCCAGCCGGTGGCCAATCCCACCAACGACACCGCCCGTCTGCTGGCCGGCTTGGTGCCCTCGGCGGCCCCGGCAATGCTGGCGCTGACCCAGGAAAGCGCGTGGCAGCAGCATGCAAAATTTTTTGATACGGCGTGGTCGCGCTTGGAAAAGACCCAGCTATCGAAAGTTCGCAACTGGGCAGAGACGAATATTGCTGAGGCATTTGCGGCCACGGGCACCGCGTTCTATATGTTCAGCGGACCGGATTTCCTCTACGCTAACACGTTTTTTCCGCAGGCATCCACCTATGTGCTTTGCGGCATGGAACCCACCGGCGAAATTCCGGATGCCGCCAAGCTGACGCCAAAGGTGTTAGGCAGCGAGCTCCATGCGCTGCAGGAGTCGCTCAATTCGGTGATGAATTATAGTTTCTTCATCACCAAGCAAATGAAGGGCGACTTCCAGAACCACAGCCTTAGCGGCACCCTGCCAGTTTTGTATATATTCCTGGCACGCTCGGGCCTGACCCTAACCGACGTGAGTTACGTCAGCTTGGATGAGGCTGGCACGCCGCACACCGACGCCACCCGCAGCGCCAACTCGTCGGCTCCGGGCGTGTGTATTCATTTTCTGGCCAGCGGCTCTAACGTCAAGCGGACGCTCTACTACTTTAGCACCGACATTTCCGACGGTGGGCTGAAGCGAAGCGGGTTCCTGAAATTTTGCAAGGGCTTGGCGCCGGGCACCAGTTGTGTGAAGTCGGCATCGTACTTGATGCATGAAGGGAATTTCTCAACGATCCGCGGGTTTCTGCTAGAAAATGCCACCACCCTGGTGCAAGACGACTCGGGTATTCCGCTTAGCTTCTTTGCGCCCGAGGTCTGGCAAATGCGCTACTTCGGCGCTTATCCCGGCCCTATCTCGTTGTTCAAAAATTGCAATCAGCCGAAGCTAGTGGAAGCGTATCGTACGAGCCATCCCGAGCCGCTGGAGTTTGGCATTGGTTATCGCCATCACGCCGGCGAGTCCACCCTGATGGTGGCCACCCGCAAGCCGCCGGGCGGCAACCCGCCGCCTCCCGCAAGCGTTCCGCCGAAAGTGGCCGTGCCACGGGCATTGCTGGTGCCGAAGGTAGATGTCGACCCCGTCGCGAAGCCGTAAGGAGCGTGGGTCGCGCAAGCAGCCGCACGATTTCCACCTCCTGGTGAAAAACGAGGGTGTTTAGTGGGTGGAAAATTCTGCTTGTGCGCTGCAAGCTGCCATGGCCCAACGCGTAAACCAAGTACCACACCATCGTGGAAGCCTAGCGCCTGAGCCGGTGATGCTGTGAACCCGATGGATTCACAGCAGATCAAACAGGAGCGCTTCGAGACCATCGGCGCCAGCCTGGATATGGACCAGCGCCGGTTCCTCGAGCGAGGCCGCGTCGCCCGGCAGCAGCAGGGTGGCGGCGATGGTGGCGCTGCCGCGAATGACGTGGAGCCAGAGGCCGCGACCTAGGGTGAGTTGATGGGTGATGTTTTCCGCAGTGTCGCAGCGGATCAGATAGACCGTGGCATCCTGCGCGATGCGTGCCGAGCCATCGCGGCCATCGGCGGAGATGACCCGTGTCTTGGTGGAGGTGGCGGCGAGCGGCGGCAGCCACTCGGTGTAGGCGGGGGGGAGTCCGCGCTGGGAGGGGGTGATCCAGATTTGCAGGAAGCGGGCGGGTTCGGTGCTGCTAGGGTTGAACTCGGAGTGGCTAACGCCGCTGCCGGCGCGCATCAATTGGATTTCGCCGGGTTTGAGTTCGCGCTGGTTGCCCATCGAATCCTTGTGGGCGAGGCGACCGCTCAACACATAGGAAAAAATTTCCATATCCCGGTGCTGGTGGGTCGGGAAGCCGCCGAGTGGAGCCACCCGGTCGTCATTGATCACGCGCAGCGAGCGAAACCCCATGTGCCCCTCATCGTAATAATCCGCAAACGAAAACGTGTGGCGAATCTCTAGCCAGCCGTGCTTGGCATGCCCGCGCTCGTTGGCTCGGCGGACGCGCAAATTCATTGTGTTAGGTGTGGGCATGACAGAGCGATCTTATGCCAGAATCCAGGTTGCGCCAGTGGTATGTGGGGCTTTATTTACTTGTTAGGCACGGTGCCATGCCCTGATTTATCAGGTGAAAAACGGGTTATGGACGCGTTCCTCGCCGACGCTGGTCAGCGGGCCGTGGCCGGGGCATATCACGGTGTCGGCTGGCAGGCTGAGGATATGATCGCGATTGCTGCGCAGCGCGTCGGCATAGGAGACGCGGCAGCCACCCATCGAACCGGCGAAGACCGCATCACCGACGAGTGCGACGGGTCTATCAAGTCCGGTGATGCCGTAAGTGATGCCACCGCGCGAGTGGCCCCAAGTGAGGTGGGTGGTGATGCGCAGCGTGCCACAGCGGAAGAGTCGACCAGCCGCGAATCCCTCCGCGCCGGCCAGCGGCTCGCGTTCACCGACGTAGGCCGGCGCGCCGGTGTGTTGCTGGAGGCCTGCAAGGTCCAGAACGTGATCGGCGTGGGTGTGCGTCAGCAGAATGAGTTTGAGGGTGAGTTTTGATTGTGTTAGATAAGCCAGCATGCTGCGGCAGTCCGCGCCTGTATCCACCGCGAGCGCCTCGCCGCTGCTCGGATCGAACACGAGGTAGTTGTTGACGGTCATGTCCTGGTACGGGGTGGTGAAACAGACCAGCCCGGTCAGCGCGACGGGTTGCGGATACCATGTCTGGTGGCCAAGTGCCGCGAGCGCCTCGGCACCGAGCTGGAGCACCGGCGCGATGGCACGGGCGCTGGCTTCATCAAAGTGGCCTGCGCGCAAGCTGGCGACGGCGGCGGGCGTCACGCCCGCGGCGGAGGCGACTTCGCACTCGCTGAGTTGGAGTCCGTGCATGGCCTTGCCGATGATGTCGGCGACGCTGTCTTCGAGTGGGATAAGTGCCATCTGAGGGGGAGGGTGGGGGGGATCCAGCGGGCAAACCCCCGCTTCGCAGGCGATGTTAGCCGCCAATTGAGCAATCTGCAATTTTTTGCTTCCCAAGTGGCGGGGGGTGGCCTAGCTTGCGCCTCCACCCATCAAATGGTGGTCGTAGCTCAGTTGGTAGAGCCCCGGATTGTGATTCCGGTTGTCGCGGGTTCGAGTCCCGTCGTCCACCCCACTTTTCTCCTCGAGATCCCCAGTGATCCGGATAAGGGGAAGGCCAGCCAAAACCCGCGCCGATGCAGTCCCTCGAAAACCGGATCCACTACAAATTCCGCAATTCCCTACTTTTGGCCGAGGCGTTGACGCATCCGAGTTTGGCCTACGAGTCGGCCAGCCCGCATTTTGACAATCAGCGCTTGGAATTTCTCGGCGATGCCATCCTCCAATTAATCGTCACCGAGGAATTGTACCGGATGTTTCCCGATTTCCCCGAGGGGCGCCTGACCAAGCTGCGGGCGCGAGTGGTATCGCGGCGGGCCTTGGCGCGCTTTGCGCTAGCCATCGACCTGGGCAGCTACGTGTTGCTGGGCAAGGGTGAGGAGTCCAGCGGCGGGCGGCGGCGGCCCTCGACGCTCGCCGATGCCTTTGAGGCATTGATTGGCGCGGTGTATCTGGATGCCGGCGCGACGGTGGCGCGCGAGCTGGTGCTGCGCTTGTTCGAAGCGGAAATCGACGGGATGGCCGCCAGTCCGGAAGAACTCAATCCAAAGGGCGAATTGCAGGAATGTTTGCAGGCGCTCCATCCGCAGGCCCCTGCCTATCAGATTTTGAGCGAGAGCGGCCCGGATCACCGCAGGGTGTTTCTAGCCGAAGTGTCGTGGCGCGGCCTGGTGCTGGCCACCGGCCGCGGCAAGAGCAAGAAAGATGCCGAGGCCCGTGCGGCAGCCGAGGCGCTGCGTGCCCGCGCCTGGGAGCAACTGCCAGGCACCGCCACTGGCCAAGCCGCCATTGGCCAAGGCGCCACTTGCCACTTGCCAGCAGGGCAATGAACCGAACACTCCGCGCGTGAAAGTACTCATCACCGCCGGGCCCACCCGCGAAGCGCTCGATCCAGTGCGCTATTTGACAAATCGTTCATCGGGTAAAATGGGTTACGCCCTGGCGCAAGCACTGGTTGGGGCGGGTCACTCGGTGCTGCTTATTTCCGGGCCGACCGAGTTGGATGTGCCCGACGGGGTGGATTTTCTGCCGGTGGAAACCGCCGCAGAGATGTACGCGGCGGTGGCCCAGAGCCTCGGGCGCATCGACATCGCGGTGTTCGCCGCGGCGGTGGCCGATTACACCCCGGTCAAGGTGGCCAGCCACAAAATCAAGAAATCTGAGGCCCCTTTCACCCTCGAGTTGCAACGCACCCGCGACATTCTGGGGTCGGCGCGCGCTGAGCTGGGGTTTAGCGGCACGCTGGTAGGATTTGCCGCGGAAACCGAGGACCTCGAAGCCAACGCCCGCGACAAGCTCACCCGCAAACACTGCGACCTCATCATCGCCAACGATGTCTCCAAACCCGGTATCGGGTTCGGTTCCGATCGCAATGAAGTGCTCCTCGTCTATCCGGAATACAACGAGGCCCTGCCGCCAGCTTCCAAACACACCCTCGCCCACCACCTCACCTCCGCCATCCTCACACTGCATGCGAGACTAGAAGACGCAAGACTTGAAGACTCAAGACGCAAGACCTGAAGACGCAAGACTTGAAGACTCAAGACGCAAGACCTGAAGACTCAAGAATAGAGTAGATTGACGATTGATGCTGGTTGATTTTGGATTTTTGAAGTGAGCTTAGCGAGTGCTGACGCTCGTTACCTATGTTCTGACTGCGCCACCAAGCTCACATCACAAATCAACAATAATCACTCGGTAATCATCAATCGTTCGACTGAGCTCACGCCGAAGTCCTCTTCACCTCTCGCCTGCTCCATACTCGCCCCGGGCTCGGGGCTTGCGTCTTGCTGTCTTGCTGTCTTGCTGTCTTGCTGTCTTGCTGTCTTGCTGTCTTGTGTCTATTCAATTGTCTTCGTCGATCACCACCCCGAGACCGAAAATTTGTTCGAATAGATCGGCTTTGGAGGCCATGGCGAGGCGCTCGACGGCGGCATCGGCGATGCTCGGCAGGCGCAGGCGCAGTTTGTTCGCCTCGCGCCGGATTTCAATTTGCGACACGCGCTGGGCATGGGTGCGCTCGAGGGCGTCGGCCACCCGCAGGATGGCGGCGAGCTTGGACACGCGGATGCGCTCCTCGGTGGTTAGAGCGCCGTAGCTCGGGTGTTCGAGGCGCGGGCCGGAGTGGCGGTGGTAGCGGGCGATGAGGGCGACCAAGGTGACATCGAGTCGGTCGAGGCCGAAAATTTCCGAGTTGAGGATGATATATTCGGAGTGTTTGTGGTGGGCGCGAGGGCTGATGTAGGTGCCTACTTCATGGAGGATGGCGGCGACTTGTAGCAACAGTGCATCGTGGGGCGTGAGTTGGTGCAGGGCGATGAGTTCATCGAAGAAGCGGCGGCAGAGTTCGGCGACATGTTCGCCATGGCTGGGGTCGGATTGGTAGCGCTCGGCGAGGATGCGTGCGGAGCGGATGACTTCCTCGGCGAAGTTGCCAATGGAATCGCGGGACAACAGCAGATCGTGCAATAAGCCCTGCTCGTATTCCGTGGCGGGGATGTGGATGGCGCTGAGCTTGAGCGATTCGGCGATGGCCAGATTAATCTCCAACGCGGGGATGAGCGCCTCGGCCGTCTGGTAGTCGAGTTGGTAACGTTTGACCAATTCCACGTCGCTGAGCACCGAGGTTTCGTTGGTGAATTGGCGCAGCACCTTGACCGGACAGATGGCTTGGTTTTGCAGCAAGTGGCTGGCGACGGATTGGATTTCCTCGCCAATGAGGATGAGGCCGTGGATCGACACGTCGGAAAAGTCGAAGCGGATCTGGGCGAGATTGCCCGACACGTGTTCGCGGATGACGCGCAGCATGGCCGAGCCTTCGGCATGAGACCCCTCGACGGCTTCACGGGTGCGGTGCGTGCCCATCCGATAGCTGGTGTAGCGGGTGATGAGCCCATTTTGGAACAACAGGGCGCGGGTGTTGCCCGGGCCGACGTGCACCACCAGGGTGGTGTTTTGGCGCAGCGCCGGCAGGTCGTTGAGCCGGCGCCGGGTTTTCAGATAGATCAGGCGCGTCATTTCGCCGTCGTCGATGATTGCCACGCGCAGGCCGCAGGCGACGCGGATGCGGTTCATGACGGTTTCGTGGTTGGAGGCCTCGCTGAGAATGTTGGTGGCGGCGGCGCGGGTAATGTTGTGCGGGTCGAGGCCGAGTTCGGCCAGCGATTTTTGATAACCCTTGATGATGGCCACCACCCGTTCGGTGGTGGCGGCGCTGACGCTGCCGAGGCGGAAGATATCGCGGGCGATCGGGGCGGGTTGTTCTAGGAAATCCAGCGGCACGAGTGAACCATCCGGGTTGCGCTCGGCGACCATCATCGATACCGAGCTGCCACCGATGTGGAGGGCGCTCAGCAGGGTGAGCGGAGCGCCGAGCGGCAGGCGCGATTTGCGGGAGCGGGGCATCGGGCCATGACAGCGTGGAATGAGCGCCGGGGCAATCGCCAATTTTAAGATTGTTCTCGCTGTCCCCTAATCCAATATTGGTTTTTGGTGTTGTCATCGCGCCCGAACGGTATTACCATGGCCGCATGAAAACTCTCACCGTGAAACTACCCGATCCACTGTTTGCCGAGATCTCGCGCATGGCGGAGCAGCGCAAGGTGCCCAAGTCGGAGATTGTGCGGGAACGCCTCGAGCAGGGAGCGAGCAACGCAAGCTCGCTGTGGCAACGGATGGAGGATCTCGTTGTCAGGGACGACGCGGCCCCGTGCGATCTCTCATCAAACAAGAATCATCTGGCTGGTTATGGGAAAAACCGTGATCGTCGATAGTGGCGTGATCGTGGCCGCCTTGCTTCAGCGCGACCTACACCACGCATGGGCCAAGGCCAACCTCGAACGCATGACCGGTGCCTGCCTAACCTGTGAGGCGGTATTGTCGGAATGCTTCTATCTGTTGGAGAAGGTGTTCGATGGCAGGGAGCGATTATCCGTGCTGCTGGAACGGGAAATCCTGCGGGTGGATTTCGCGTTGCCCGATCATCTCCCGCATGTTCTGCAACTCATTCACCGCTACCATGATACTCCCATGAGTCTGGCTGATGCCTGCCTGGTGCGAATGTCCGAACTGCACGGCGACGCCCTGGTTTGGACCACGGATCATGATTTCGAGGTGTACCGCCGCAATGGACGGCAAAAGATCCCGTTGCTCTCACCCTGGTGGTGACTCTCGAGGCAGAGCGCAATCCGCTTCGCAGGCTCAACAGGCTCGAAGCCCGTTGTGCAAGACAGGCTGGAAGCCTATCCTCCATCCCGTTCATGCAGCGCCGCTGGCCGTGAGTGCTGGCCGCGCCTCGCAGCGCGCCGGAACGCGACTGGTGGATGTGTACTACGACATCGGCGGCGGGGCGCAGCCTTACACGGTGACTTTGCAGGGCTCGCTGGACGGCGGTACGACGTGGACGCTGCCGGTGACTACGGTGAGTGGAAACGTGGGAGCAGGGATGACGGCTGGCACCAACCGGGTGATCACCTGGAACGCGGCAAGGGACTGGGCGGGGCAGCTTGCGGCCAACGCGAAGTTCCGAGTGACGGCGGGCGACACGCTGACAGTCAACGGGGCGAGGCGGCTCGGGCGACATCACCTATCTGACGCGGGTCGCGCCATTCAATGACTGGATCTTGGCCACCATTCCTGAACCCGGCACTGCCAGCCTGCTGCTAGTTGCGGCACTGCTCGGGTGGTGCAGGAGGCGGGAGTGAGGCGCATCACGCGGCACGGTGCCTGCATGCGGGGTGGGGTTCGATCAGGGAGCGCTGGCTTCAGCCGGCGTGGGGATGAGCGGCGCGGAAGAGGCCCTCGCCGGCTGAAGCCGGCGCTCCGCCAATGGGCTGAGTATTGGCCCTTGGGTCACATCAAAAATCCACAATCGTTCGACTGAGCTCAGTCGAACGATTACACGGAAAATAAGACCTCAATCTATCTACTCCTCAGATCCCCCTAAAGGTGCCTGCCAAACAATTCATAACTCTTTCATTATCTGTGTAATCTGTGTAATCTGTGTAATCTGTGTAATCTGTGTAATCTGTGGTTCCTATTTTCCTTTCTAGGTTAAACCGCGTGGCGGTTCACCGTGCGAAAATCCGCCGTGTGCCGCGTGCTTCTGCCGCGTTCTCGGCTTGCCATGGGCTGGGTGGATGTGGATAACCCGTGCATGCCAGTCAAGGGAGCACGCGAACGCTATTTGGTGAGACACGGATCGAAGGTGGATCTGGAAAAGATCGATGCCCAGGAAAAGTCCCTGTTCGGCGATGCGGGTAAGGGCGAGCAGGAACCGCAGTTTGAGCGGCTGCGCGCGGAACTCCAGGAATTGCAAAAAGTCCTCTACGCCCAAAACCAACACCGTGTGCTGGTGGTGTTGCAGGCGATGGACACCGGCGGCAAGGACGGCTGCATCCGGAATGTGTTTTCGCGCATCGATCCGCAGGGAATCCACGTGTGTTCTTTCAAGAAACCCAGCGCGGAGGAATTGGCCCACGATTTTCTATGGCGAATCCACTCCAAGATCCCTGCCAACGGTCAGTTGGTGGTTTTTAATCGCAGTCATTACGAGGATATCATCGCGGTGCGGGTCAAACAGCTCGCTCCCGAGTCGGTTTGGCAACGCCGCTACCGTCATGTCAGCGAGTTCGAACGCATGCTCGCCGAGGAGGGAACCACCTTGGTCAAAATTTTCCTTCACATCTCCAAGGATGAGCAGAAACGCCGCTTGGAGGGCCGACTCGCCAACCCCGACAAGCATTGGAAGATCAATCCAGACGACCTCAAGGACCGGGTCTTGTGGGGCGAGTTCATGCGGGTGTACGAGGATGTGATTTCCCACACTTCCACCCCGCAGGCACCGTGGTATGTGGTGCCGGCCAATCGCAAGTGGTACCGCGACCTCTGCGTCGCCCGTATCCTCGTGGACACCCTCAAAAACCTCAATATGTCCTTCCCGCCCATCACCTGGGACCCGGGCACCATCCAAGTGGCGGACTGAGCCACGCTCTCTGAGCGGCGGCGCTCATTCCCTACAAATCCCCCCCCCTAGGCGAAAAGTCGTGACGGTGCGGAGCGTGACTGCGGCGGCGAGAGCAAATCCCCCTCACAGGGGGAAAATCGTCACACACCGCCGCTTGCGCGGCCATCACAATGACCGGCGCCCGGCCTTTGTCGGGCAGGGCGATTGGCTGAGCTGGCAATGCTTCGTCCAGCCGCTCCCATCGCCTTCGATTGACCTGTGCGGAGTGTTTATTGTTGAATTCCGATGGGATCGATGAACCGAGCAGGAGCTAACAACGGCGGCTGGCAGCGCCCATGCAAAGCCTGCCAAGGCACTTCGTCATTCAAAAATCAACAGTCGTCACTCGTCAATCAGAGAGCCCGCCTACCGGTCACGGCACGGGCAGGGAGGCCGCCGCAGGGTCATTTTCTATCTTTTTTCTTGCATCCCGCAGCCATGTCGGTATTTTCCACTTTGGATGTGTTGTCTTGAACCAAATGGTCAACCTAGATGGATTGAAAACCGGCCATTTCACCCCAAGCCAACCCATTAATAACCTACAACTCGCCTACATTACTATGAAAACCAAGATAAGTCATAATCCAAACCCGCCCGCCAGCGCCCCTCCGGGCCAATCCTCCAATCCATGGAACTCGCGCCCCGTGCGCAGGCTCTGCGGCTTGGCCATCGCCGCCATCGGCCTCAGCGCCTCGTTCACCTCGGCGTATGCTGACTATGTCGCCGCTACGGGCGGTACCGTCACCACCCACCGTGAGGCGGCAAACGTAGTGACCGTCCATACTTTTACCAGCGGCGGCACATTCACCGTGACGACTGGCGGCACAGTCAAATACTTGGTCGTTGGCGGCGGCGGCGGCGGCGGTGGCAGCACTGGCGGCGGCGGCGGCGCGGGCGGATTCCTGGCCGGCACGACCAGCGTTACTGGCACCGCTTATACGATTACCGTCGGTGGGGGCGGTGCGGGCGGCGCGGGCAACGGGAACCCTGAGGGCTTTGGCACCAACGGTGGAAACTCAGAATTTGCGTCGCTCACTGCATTCGGTGGCGGCGGCGGTGCGCCCAACGGTGATTCGGGGTCGGCAAATGGAAAGGCGGGCGGTTCCGGTGGGGGTGGCTCTTATGTCGACAGTGCTTCCGCTGGCGGTGCAGCCACATCCGGACAGGGCAATGCCGGCGGAGCTTGCCTTGATTGGGGCGGCCCATACACGCCAGGCGGCGGCGGCGGTGCCGGGGCTGTCGGCACTGACGGGAATACGCAAGGCTCGGGTGCCGATGGTGGCGCCGGACTATCGAGCACCATC
>Ga0114962_10000140_pt1 | contig 61461 bp, 72 predicted proteins | sample C_130820_MF_Meta_FD_87017 | JGI IMG/M metagenome (GOLD analysis project Ga0114962, IMG submission 87017) | Freshwater microbial communities from Lake Croche, Canada to study carbon cycling - C_130820_MF_MetaG | ecosystem: Environmental > Aquatic > Freshwater > Lake | place: Lake Croche, Canada... | reverse complement strand
CATCTCCACTACCTAATAAAGTATTCGAATTTACTGTTTTAATATTTGTTCCACTTACTAATTGTGATTGCTTATTATTAAAACTAGTCCAATCAGAATTAGCTAAATAACCATTTTGAGAACTGCTAGCTACTTGAATTGAAACAACAGGAGCTGGGCCTCCAGATACAGAAATTGGAGTTGTTCCACTAACTGATGTAACCGTTCCAGTACCAAGTATAATATTACCACTACCTAATAAAGAAGTGCTATTAATAGTCTTAATTGAAGTTCCACTTACTAAAGTGGGTTGTACTGCAACATCACCACTACCTAAAAGCGAAGTACTATTAACTGTCTTTATATTTGTGCCACTTATTAGAGTAGGTTGATATGTATTAGTATCAAGACTAAATGTACCAGCAGCAGTCATTTTTACAAATGGTGCTCCTGTACTCCAAGTTGGGTAGTTTAAAGTGCCCCAACTGCCAATAGTTGGAAATGTAGCTAATGATAAATCACCTCTAAAGTATTGTGCTGTTGTGCCAGTAGTTATTGCATTTTGTTTTGCATTCCAAGTTGAAGCACTTGCTATCCTTGAATCAGCTAGTGTACCTGTCCATCCTAATGTTAAACTAGTTGCTTGTAATAAAGACGTGGAAGGACTACCACCTAATGTTAGGGTTACATTGGTATCATCGACCTTAGTTAATGCAGCAGGGGTTAATGTATTTTGTTTAGCATTTAATGCAGTCTGTAGATCAGTCTGATCCGATAGAGTTCCAGTTATTCCACCCCATACGGCACCACCTCCGCCAGTAGTCTTAGGCTTACCGCTTGCGTCATTTATCTCTAAATTGTCCTCACCGTATACGTTACCATCTCCATCAACTACTTGCATCGGATCATATTTATATTTGGCATGTCCTCACCAGTTATAATATATGTAGTAGCTGCAACATTACACTCAACGTATATGTAGTCACCTGTATTTAATACGTACAACATATTATCTGTAATTGTGTCACCTTGAGCTAAAGCTTTAGAGTATAATCTAATATGTGCATCTACAGAATTATCATACTTAGATACAGTTAATATATAATCTGAATCAGAGTTATTAAATCTCATGTATGAAATTTCAGTAATATTATTTAACGGACACTCATGTATTATGGTGCCAGCTGGATTTACGTCTCCTTGATTACTGAATTTTCCTGTCATTATTAAGATATATAAACTGAATTACTAAACTGAGGTGTTTTTCCAAATTCATTTATAGCTATAACTAAACAACTAATATTTCTACCTACATCATCAGCGGTCAATGTATATTCTGGAATTTCAGGTGCAAATATTACTACTCCATCACGATACCATTGATATTGAAAGATATATGGATTATTTTCCCATTTACCTTCATCGCAAGTTATTGTCACACCAGGTTGTAATATGATTGCTTTACCTATATTAGGAATACTTGTATTAATTGGGGGATCACCAAGAATTGGAGCATTGGTAATTGAACCAACTCCAGCAGATATAGACATTGATATAGACATATTACCAGAGTGCTATAATGTTTGTAGCTGCTGTATCAACTTCAAATACTTGTATTACTTGGATTGGTAAGAATGAACCAGGTGCAGTTCCGAAGAAAATAACCTCGTCACCACCAGCGGTCATAACTTTAATGTCTCCTCCTGTACCAGTGTATAGTACACAAGGCCAAGTGATTGATGGGTCACCAACGTATGGAATTGGAAAGTCCTCACTTGGTGTAACTGCGGCAGCTCTAGATGCCTGTAATTTTTGATATGCCATTTTTTTATTTTTTTGTGCTCTTACCGTTCGAACCGTTTCGAGCACGATTTATACTTGCTTTCTCTTTTACAAATTTACCACTTTTTGTCGAACTCATATCCACACCGTCACCGTTGCCATATGTGCCTGCCTTTCGGTTGGCTTTGTTGTGTTCAGAACGATACTTCTTCTGTGCATCTGTCTTATTTAATTCTCTCTGATACTCCCTACGTTTCTCAGCGGCCTCTGGATTACTTGCGTAGTACTTCGACGTCTTGCTCTGTCCCATAAAATATTTTATTTATTAATAGGTCTGGATTATTCCATGCCTCCTTTCTCTTATTGCATCCGCAGTCCTCAGTGACTAACTTATCTAAACCAGTAGCCTTAGTTATAGCAGCTACCGTGTCACCTAAACCCTTATGTCTTTTAATTATTAGCATTATCCCTTCTTCCATTTAGTACTAGGAGATGCTGTCTTGCTTGGACTCCACTTAACCTTGTTAGCCCAATACGCAGCACTCATTTTACCCTTTTCGATATTTTTAGCATGACGACTCTTAAACGCCTCACGCTGACCTACCGTTTGATTTGTTTTAACACCTTGTTGACCAAAGCGAATAAGCTTAACCTCGTCACCCGACTTAGCAACCACAACATGGCTCTTAGTTGGGTGACTTGGGGTTTTCTTAGGTTGGTTGTAACCAGTGACTCCAGCACGTTCTAACCTAGGATCTTTCATTACTTACGCTTAGTCATTTTAGCTAATGCAGCTTTCATTCCGTACTCCTTAACCATTTCCTTCTTAGACTCAGTTTTTTCGTGCTTAATTTCAGCTTTTTTGCTAGCATACTTCTCTCCAGTCTTTTTTTCTGTAACCATTTTTGCTTTTGCTTTCATTTTTATTTGTTTTTAATTGTTTTTTTTTGTTTAGTAACTTGTTTTACAATATCTTGATTTTGATCAAATTTTGTTTTAATTATTTTTTTATTACCATTACCCATATTAATAACGTCTCTTCTAATGTCTCCACCAGATAATGTAGGTCTGCTAGATTTTTTTTGATCACCTTCCCAAGGAACATCTGGATTTCCAGATCCAATATAAACATTATCTCCCTTTTTGTATTGATTTTTATCAACCATATTTTTTACTCTATGTGCTGCAGTTTTTAATGTTGGTACAGCATTTTTAATTTCTTTTGCTGTTTCATATGCAACTGTATTTAAGTAATTTCCTATGTGTCTATCCACACGATTAATAGCATCAATTGCCTTATTCTTAAATGGAATTTTATTATAATCAGTCACTTGACTAGAAATAATATTACCTTTACCGCCAACTACGGTTTTTTCTGATTTCATATTATTTGATGATCTATCAATGTATTGATTTTCAAATACTTTACCTCCTAAAAGTCTAGGTCTAGATTTTTGAATTAATTCAGTACCAACGGTTGGATTATCATTACCATCCATCTTTGTAGTAGTTTTTATTTCCCTGTTGTTCATAATTATGTATTTTATTGATTAATTTTCTTATCTCTTACAACCCTTTTCATAGGTTCACCCATATCGTTCATTCTAGTTCTTGACATATTAGTTCCTCCACCAGGCATATCAAATCTCTCTGTCTGCATAGTTCCTCCAGATAGTGTAGGTCTAACACTTAATGTACCTTCCACTTCCTGTCCGTCAAATTCTCTAGATATATCGTAACGTTTCTTATCAAATACGTTAATTGAAGAGTTCTTAAATGGTATAGCATTTAATCTTTCGCTTTCCGACATATAAGACTCCATTGGAGAAATCATTTTTTTTTCTCTAATAGGGACTACAGTAGTTGCCATTGTCTTTCTATTTTTCATAACTTTGCTTTTAAAATACAAATATAATCAAATGATTCCAAAAATAAAAAAAGTAATAAGAAAAAGACCAGATAAAATTTATCAGAGACGAGATGCTCGATTTGATTTTTTAAAGAACTGGGGTATAATACGTAAGTGGGCTATACACAACTACGGTATAAAGTCACAGGCAGACATAGACATGCTGATGTTTCTATATACAGAGCAATTGTTTACTAGAGCCAAGTTCCAAGAGTACGCTAAGTTTATGAGTTGGGATCGTGCTAGATTTGACAAGCTGCTCCGTGATGGATTTATCTCAAAGTGGAGAGAAAGAAAGAAGGGTGAGTTTGATGTGTACGAGGTATCATTCAAAGGTAAAAAGATGATAGCAAGTATCTATAGAAAATTACTAGGGCTAGAGCCTATACCTGAATCGCCAAGGAGAAATATTGTATTTCGACCGAACGCTACATTTGCACAGAAAACCCTAGCCATAGCAATAAAAAGAATTAATAAAGAAGCTAGAGAATGCAAACAACATCCTTCTCCTGAAGAATGAACATTCTAGTTTCATCTATTATTACCTCGTGACCAGCTACTCGGTCGAACATGATCTTGTCCCCTACCTCAATACCCGACACTAGTGGACCATAATTAATTACCTTACCGTACTGGTAACGCATGTCCTTGTACTCGTCTCCACTCATTAAAAGACCACTAGATGTGGTCTTCTTTTCTACTAATTTGTCAACGATGATATATTTATTTAGAACCTTCATAGTCTCTTATGTTTGTTATAATTGCGTTTGTACTCATAATTGTTGTTGCCACAGATACAGCATTAAGTAGTGCGTTCTTGGTAACCTTCGTTGGGTCAATGATACCCATCTTCATCATGTCTCCGTATACCTCGTTCTTAACGTCATAACCAAAGCCTAATCCCTCTAACTCTAACTTAATAGCCGATGGGTCCTTGCCTGCGTTTAAAAGTATCTGATCAAATGGTGAGCTCAACATATCGAACATAATGTTCTGTGCAACACTGTCACCCATAACCAAATCCATACAGTTAAGTAATGCAATACCACCACCAGGTAATATACCCTCGTCCATCGCAGCAGTAACAGCACACACAGCGTCATCGATCCTGTCCTTCTTCTCCTTCTGCTCAATGTCGCTCAACGCACCAACGTAGATAACACCAACACCGCCAGAGATATTTGCAATTCTCTGCTTTAAGAACTCTCTGTCGTTTGCGTCAGTTGTCTCCCATATCTGATGCTTCAAGTCAGCAACCCTCATGTCGATAGATTCCTTAACCTCAGCGACATTCATAAATACTGTCATATTCTTCTTCACAACAACTTTCGATGCCTTACCTAAGTCAGCCATAGTAACAAGCGTTAAGTCGTCTCCAGTGTCCTCAGATAGGTACGTACCTCCAAGTGCTACAGCTAGATCTTCTAGTAGGTCCTTCTTCCTGTATCCAAACGATGGGGGGATAATGTTACAAGCCTTGATCTTGCCCTGTGCCACGTTCACATTTAATGTGTTCATTGCGTTTGGTCCAAGTGTACCGATGATCAATAACGACCTGCCTTGGCTTACAATTGGTGCTAAGATAGCCTCTAAGTTGGATAAATTGTTGATCTCGTGATCTGTAATTAAAATGTATGGGTTGTCAAGTATACACTCCTGCTTCTTCTGCTCGTTGATGAAGTACTTCGATGTGTAACCACGATCGATCTTCATTCCGCTAATAATCTCTACATGTGTCTCCGAGTTCATGCTGTTCTCAACAGTTACCATGTCAACCTCGTTAAATGCATCAGAGATCATCTTACCGATCTGCTTGTCGTTGTTTGCACTGATAGATGCCACGTCAAATAACTTCTTGCCACTCACCTTCTTGCTCATCTTCTCAAGTCTAGATACAATTGTTCCCGTAATGTCATTGATCTCACGGATCACCTCGATAACGTTCTCATTGAATCCCATGTGCTTGTCAGCAGAGTCGATCATAGCCTCAGCTAACACGATTGATGTTGTTGTACCGTCACCAGCTACAGTTGCCGTCTTGTCTGCCGCCTGACGCATCATCATTACAGCCAGGTTCTCAGTTGGGTCATACAGGTTGATCGACTTTGCGACCGTTACACCGTCCTTCGTGACTGTTAAACCACCTACATGGTGCTCAGACTCTATTAATACAGTCCGACCTCTTGCACCTAAGGTGCTCTTTACCGCCCCAGCGATAATTTTGATTCCGTTTTTCAACTTTTTTTGGCCCTCATCGCCAAAATGCACTTGTTTTACTATCATTTTATTATATTTTGGTCAAATTTAATAAAATTTTAGCATATAAAACAAAAAACCCACCGATTAAAGTGGGTTTTGTTGTTAATTTTATTTTATTAGTTTATTTTCATCTTTTTATCAAGAGCTTTCATGATATTTATCTCTTCTTTTCTTTGTGATCTTGCAATTTTACCTGCCTCTCTATTGGTCATGCCAGAATTTGAAGCTTTTGTTTCCATCTTTATGGCTCTTGTAGGATTAATAAATGAATCAGTTCCAGATAATGATTCTTGTTTCTTTCTCATACTATTTGCATTCGCCATATTATCAGTTGAGCTTTTAAAGTTTGACATTCCTTCTGAAAAAACTTGCTGTTTTTTGTATGCTTGAGCTTCTTTGTAACCAGCCATAGCTCCAGGATCACGCTCAACAACACCTCTTTCGTTTTTAACTCCTTTTGTTAATTCAGGAGTAAAGTATTTTAACTTTGAGTCTTGACCTTCAATTATTTTACCAGTTCCGTATTGTTTTGCAATACCACCTTTATTAGCATATTCTCCAGCACGTCTTAATTGCTTAACATCCTTTTGAAGCTCAATAGCACTATTAAAACTGCCACGAGCTAAAGCTTCATTACGTGTCTGCTTTGTAGCCTTTTTCATGTCTTTTAACTCCGAAGCATTCTTACCTGTTACTTCACCTTCAAATACATTATTTCCAAAGTACGCGGCTGATGTTTTTGCTTCTCTGTTATATTGTAATTTATTAGGTTTAGATTTACCTACAGTAGCCGCATTAGTCATTCCAGCACGCAAACCATTTTTTTCTTGATATAATCTAGTACCCTTTGTTTTAGATCTCTCTTTCAAAATGGGAGAAGACCACTCTTCTGGAGCAGTAGGACTTCCTTTAAGATTACCTGTTTTTTGAGTTATAAAAGCTTTCTTAGCAGGCATATTAGCCATTGGCTTCCAGTCAACAGCGTCTGGACTTATGTCCTTAATAGGAGGATTCTCTACATACTTTCCAGGAGCTTTTGGAGTTTTATACTTACGTTGAGGTGAAATATTTGGCATGAAAAATTGTCCTTCTTTAAGGTTATTTTTCTTCATATACTCATCCAGGTTTCCCTCTTTTCCTGCTTTGTGAAACTCAACAGGATTAAAGTTTTCACCATATACATCTGACCATTTATTTACCTTTGTTCCTTTTGGTACGTAAGATTCTGAATCATAATCAGCAGCATCCATTTTTCCAAAAACACCTGTCATCTGAGACATATAAGACCTAGTGGTAGGGTCTATTGATTTATCACTTAGTTTTACATATTCTCCAGATTTTATACGCTCATCCATAATTCTATTCTGTTCCTTTGGACTTATAGCCTGACCCTCTTCAAAAGCAATATCTTTGCCTTTTGACTTTCCTTTAAGTTTAATACCTTCGGTAGCCGATGGAGTTTTTTTAGGACCGTTCTCATATAAATCAAGAGCACTTTGGTAGCTAGAAACACTTGCGTCATAATCACTTCTTCTTTGCTTCTCCGCAGATACTGCGTTTTGATATGCATCATACTCTTCTTCGGTATAATGTACCTGACCTTTACCATCAACATATGATGTAATTCCAGTCTTTCTTCCAAACTTTAGTGCCATACTAATACTATTTTTATTATTAACAAATTAATCTCAAGCTCATACTCGTCAAATAGATCGTCAGGTTGGAATAATTCTATTCCTAAATTTAAGCCGTATGGTAACCTATTTTCTATGTATATCTTCATGATACAAATATACTATTTATTTTACAAAGATATTAAAAATTTGGGGTTAGATATTCATAGGTTTTGGGTAATACCCCCATCTGACGTGATCGCTCGCTAGGGGGAAACGCTTTCCAATCGAAGGGGGGGGTCTCCGTTTTCAGAAATTGAGGTCGGATTTTCTAGCTTTTCCATGGTCACCCCGTCCGCCCTCCTGTGCTGTATATTACACAGGTAACAAGCCTGCCGTCCGCTCGACTGCTCGATGAGGCTGTCATATAATTTGCATTATGTTAAATAGAATGACTGACAAGGTGACCGACCGACCGACCAATCGAGCGACCAATCGAGCCAACAGGAAAGCCAATCTGATAGCAATTCATGTCTTCATAGGGGAGGTTATATCATCACGTAACAAAAAAAAACAAACTTTTTTCATCTTTTTTTTCGTCGTGTAACGTGTTGATTATCAAAGCAATGCAACAAATAATCCGCTGTTTTAACATGTCAAGCAAAAAAAACTTTCAAAAAAAGTGTTACTTATTCAAAGTTTTAGCATTAGTATTGCAGAGGGCAACGGCTCAGCTGACGAGAGGTCACCATGACAATTTGACATACGATACTATTTGAGACTGCAATCGGTGAGGAGGTCAATAAGATAGCACAAGACTAGGACATACCTAGGGCACACAATACACTACTCGGGTGGTTGTGTGTCGGAACCACTAGAATAACAACACTAGTAGGGATTAATAGAGGGCAAGCAGTTTCACGTGGCTTGCAACAAGGTTAACTGATGAGGTCTTAATGACCGAAACGCCGTGAGGCGTCTTAACCAACAAATACCTAACACAATGAAAAACTTAACAGCCCCCTTAACATTTGCTTTAGGCTTAATGTTAGTAGTAGCAGTAGTCGTTTACAATGCTATCGTGCACGGAACTTCATGTTCATTTTAACACAGGTTAACTGATGAGTCTTTATGAGACGAAACAGCACTCGCAAGGTGCTGTCTTAACCAATAAAAACCTAGAAATTATGACTAGCAAAATCATTAGAATCGAGGGAGCATTCGAGATTTGGGGCTTCTTCTTTGAGGGCACATTAGTAAGAACTAACCGATTACGTGTAAGAGGTTGGAGATAATCATTAACCATATAAAACTTAGAAATTATGACAAGAGAACTTGAAATCAGAGAGCAGTTGATTCGTAACATCAACTTCGTAGGCATCAACGACATCAAACACCCTGTACACGGGATAATAGATGTAGATAGAAGCAAGTTACAAGACCTTAAGAACTTCAGAGAAGAGGACTTGATCAAGATGAGCCCACAAGATTTTATTAACCAATAAAACTTAGAAATTATGAACGTATTAAAAGTAGGAGACATAGTAGGAGAATTCAACTATGGTCACGGAGTAGGAGAAGTAGTTGAGGTATTAGGTAACGATGTGCTTGTCGCATGGTACGAGTGGTCACTATCTGATTCAATAATGAATTTTAACGACTTAGAGGTAGAGCCATATGGAGGATGGTAACAAGGTTAACTGATGAGATTTAAATAATCGAAACGGCATTCGTGCCGTCTTAACCAAATAAATTAGAAACCATGAAAACTTACTATGTATGCGTTGAAGACAGCTATGGTCAACGCACGGGAACTTACACCACACTACAATTAAATGACAGCGACATCACTATCAATCGATTTGGCTTTGAGACATACAACGGGATGTTCTTATACGATAGCTTGATTCAAGTGTTGTATGCTTGTCAAGATTAATTAACCAATTAAAACTTAGAAACAATGAGAGCAATCGTAAATGTAAACCACAGAAAAATGCAAGGTCGTGACCACAAGGTACACGAGATAGTAGGTAACAGAGTAACGTTAGAGTGTGTGCTAGAGCACGAGACAATCCTCGTAGACTTTACCATGACAGAGGTAGAGTTACTAAAAACCTTTAAGGCTTGCTTTATACAAGGCTCAACAGCTAAGGCAAAAGAAGACATGTCTAATAAAAGATATGCATGGGCAAGAACTAATCGACATGCCGTTGAACTAGTAACTACAAGTGGTGGAGGTTATGTAGTAGGAGATGACACAGGACGTAACGAAGTATTAAATGACATGTATTCCTTCGATAAGAACTTCCCTACAGCTAGAGATACGGAGAAAGTTTACGACATGTGCATTGAAGCAGGACTAGAAAAGTTCTCAATATCTTGGTTGTCTGACATTAGATTTTGGGAAACACATCAAGATAAATTTAATAGAGAATTTCCAGAACATGGAGACGATGGGACAGAGACCACAATGCTTAAAATGTAACTAACCAAGTAAAAAATGCCGAGTGATGGGGCATGGTACCATCATTATTTATTGCTATGGATACTAATGCAACAAACCCAAGAGTATCTAGAATGTGTTGGCTAGCAAAGGAAGAAGTACACATTCGAAACCACCTATCGATTGCTTAAGATTTTTATTAGATTTTGTATCGGAATACACTCACGAGGAAGTGTCAACAAAATCTTTTTTTTAAACCAACTAAAACTTAGAACTTATGGAAAGATATGCAAGAAAATGTGATGCTACGGGACGTGGTATGAACGAAGGATTTGTTGTTGGAGATGGAGAATTATACTTCTCTGAGGAGCAACACTTAATTGATTGGCTTAGAAGCCGTGGTGGTATGGAAGGTCTATCTGATGAATTCATACTTAACGAAGCATATGAGCAAGAAGAATATTACTACACAGAGTGGGAAGAGATTGATGACGATATGTATTATGATGAGGATGGAAACGAGTACGAACTTTAAAACCTAGAACCTATGAAAGCGATATTAATTTTAATAGCAACAATAATATTAAGCGGATGTGCTATAGTAAAAGAAACCGAAACATGCACAGGATATTGGCCCGATAGCATATTGAATCCCGATAACAAAGAATACGTTGCAGAGATAGCATACAACTTGGGCATCGACAATACTGAGGTGACTCAAGAACAATTTAACGAGAGATATATTAACCAATAAAACCTAGAAAACATGAGAGTAATTAGAATCAGCACAACAGCATGGTCAGAAGAGGACTTCTACCTAGTAACAACACTAGACGATAGCCAAATCGCAGAGGTCATCCAACCAATCGTTAACGCAGAGCGAGATGGCTATGAGGTATACAGCCATGCAAAATTAATACAATCACTAAAGGAAAGATTCCCACTAGAGTATGTAGAACTTTACGATGAGATTGATACACTAACCTTTTAAACCTAGAACTTATGACACAAGAACAAGCCCACGAAATTCTGGTAAGGAATAATAATTTTTGCGGTGGAGATATTCCATTCGACAAGACGACCGATTACATTGGTATGTTATTTCAAACCAATGAACATCGAAGAATTTGGAACGCTGAAGAATTAAAATAATTAACTAATCTTTAAAACCTAGAACTTATGAACAACCAAGAAAGAAAAAATCTATTTCAATTTGACAACGGAGAGGTGCTTGAAGCATTTGAAAGAGCAGTAAGAAAAAATAACGCTGATAGATTTATTAAGACATTAAGTAATACATTCAATGAATTGCAAACGACAAATCTAATAAAATTACTTTCTGATTACGAGAAATTTCTTTCTGACTACGAGAAATCTCTTGAACTAAATGATGAAAATATTAACCTTTAAAACCTATAAACATGAACAACCTACACGACTTCGTAGACTCCATCATTCAGAATGGTGGAGCTACATTTAACTTAGCCTTAGGAACAGCCCCAACATCTGGCTATGTGGTCAGCCTAAAGGGAGGCTCTCATACACCAATAGACGAGACCCGCCAATCGATCGAACAGACAATCAATCAATTCATCGCAGAGAAAGGTCTAGAGCTATCAGTCGACGAGAACTTCCTTGGTGGATGGGTCGACGATGGATGGCTCTATCTAGATATCTCAAGGGTATATGACAATGAGAGCAAGGCTGTCTTCGTTGGACTACAGAACAACCAAAAAGCAATCTTTAATCTGAACGACGGCTCGACAATCAACCTGTGATTGTGAGTGTTGAAATCAAATCAGCTAACAACCTATCAATCAATCGTTTAACAAATACTAGTGTTAACTCGTGTTGATTTAGTGTTGATTTTTTTTCACGAAACCCTTACTATCATTGACTTTGTGTTGAAATGTTGATTTTAAAGCTAAAACTAGCGTGAAATTAAAATAATTACAGTATATAGTAATACTATATACTATATATATATATATTTTATTTTTTTTTCTCTACTAAAGGGTAAAAATTAACATTCTAACACTAACCTAGTCGTACCAAGGCTTACAAAATTTCAAATCAACATTAAACCAACATTAACCAACATTTTTTAACACAACTTAACAAAAACCAACACTATGAAAGCAAAAATCAATCCTATCATCCGATATGTAGAGCTGACTCACGGAGTCGAAACACACTGCATACAATTCGAAGAACTAGACGAGTGGCAAACAATTGAATTTTCTGAGGGAAAATTTGACGTGCACTTAGACTACATGCCGAAGTATGAATTCACGAACGAACGTGAATGGTTGCAGTATATCATACAGGCATATCCATACAACAACGACGTTGACTACGAATACCAAGTTATTAACCATATAGAACTAGAGCTATGACAAGATACCACATCTGCTACACAATATCAGACAACCTATGTTCGGGAGTGAACATAGACGCAAGGAGTTACGCTGAAGCCTTGAGAAAATTTGGCGATAGTAATAACGTTATATATATCTGCAAGCTATGAAATCATTCAGAATTAATTACACCCTATCGGGTACTGACGACTACGTCGACAGGGTATGGGCAGACAACAAGGACGATGCTATGCACTACTTCAACATGTTCTTCGTTGACCCCGACACGAGTGTAACATCGATCGACTTATCGGTTATACAGATAGTAATACATGACATGCATGAGAACTAGATTTATAAGGTACGCTATTGTATGGGTGAGCCAGAACTTATCGATACCATTTTGGATGGTGGGTCACATACACTTGAGCATACATGTCTACTCCGACATCAAGGAGATACTAGCATCATTGGGCATGAACATAATCGTTGCTATCGGATTTATTATTGACTATAAACAACAAACAAAATGAAACATTACAGATGTATTGCAGGCATAGATTTCTTTGGAAACTGTGTGTATTATATACAGAGGAGGGTCCTCTATATATGTTGGGTCCACGTAAGGACTGCGAATAGCAGAGAGGAGAGGGATAAATTTTTAAAACACTTGAACGATGACTAATTTTTTAATTTCCATGTCGGTGCTACTGCTGTCATGTTTACTACCTAGGTTTTTTATAAACATCAGATGGGTAATGATAATATTTATAGCTACACTAATGATATCATCCGTATTCGTAGTCGCTACGATGTTTGAGGCGATGTCTGAATTACTAACTTAAATTTAAATTATATGAAAACAATTAAAATCACGATGTTATTCCTCGGAATGTCGGTAACATCATTCGCTCAAGTCTTTACTGGATTTGACACAATACAATACAGCGGTGGAGACAAGGTTTACTACACGTCGGCAAAGACTAGGGAAGAAGCCATACACAAAACGTTTAAAATGTTAGATGAAAATGACTACGACACCACAAAGAAAAGCATAGTTAGAGAATCAGACGTAGTTATATTCATGAATTGGGTCGATCAGTTTAACACAAATAAAGTGTACATACTAATCACGTCAAGACTAAAAACAGGTGACTACAGAGTATCTGTAATATACCAAGAAAATAAGTACACAGAGTACTTTATAGTAGAAAATAAAATGCTTCGATATGTCCCAAAATAAAGCATGGAAAGACCTAGAATCGGAGAACAAAGTATACCGAACGGGTCACAGCTCTTGGTACATAGACCACGGAGTTAAGATAGAGGTATTCGATAAGGACAATCGGACTGAGGTCATGAACACCATGACATCAAACGACAAGTACGAAAAGATTACAGACGAGCAGATGTACATATTCGAAAGCATCGGATGGCTAGCAGGATGTTATAAGGTAAACGTAGATGTATGCCACAACAAGCTAGAGAAGATAATAATGCTGATGCACTATGCACATCTAGAGCCAACTCTGTACAATTTAGAGTACTTAACAGAGCGAAAACGCAAATTGTTGATAAAAAAAGATGATTATTCATTGCGTTTAAAAGAAATATTACAATCTTTGTAACCCCCTAATTAAATAAATATATATGGCACACTGGAGAAATCTAATGAAAGACAACAAGTACCTAGGCTCGTGGGACTTGGAAGTGAATGGAAAATACGAGCCAAAGATTGTCACGATCGATCGAATATATCAAGATGTATTTGTCGGAGAGATGGGCAAGGAGGACAAGGTGTTCATCAAGCTAAAAGAATTTGACAAGCCAATGATATGCAATAGGTCAAACTTCAAGCGTCTTGAGACATTCTTTAATTCCTTTAACCCCGACGAATACATAGGCAAGCAGATTGTCATGATGACAGAGAAGGTAAAGAGTCCACAAGGATTGGTTGATGCGTTGCGATTTAGCACCAGACCATTGCCTAAGAAGGAGTTACCTACACTATCAGACGCACAACTTGCCAAGGCTGTTGAGGCTTTAGAGTCGGGCAGAACAACGATCGATAAGATCAAGAAAGCTTACACTATTACTAACGAACAGATGGAGGTACTCAATGAAGTTAAGAATTAGATCATCGTCATGTGCACCATTGTTCTTGGGAGATGACGGACTGACTGACATCCAATTGGCAAAGCTAAACGACCTTAAGTCTAAGGTCAAGCTAACAGAGGCACAGGCTAAGGACCGTGACAAGTTAGAGCTAAAGATGGATTCGGTAGAGCTGAGCACAGGTGCCAAGGGCTTGATCGAGGACATCATCGATAGGCAAGTGTACGAGTACGAGGAGAACTTCTCCAACTCGAAGACTCAGAAGGGATGGGACGTTGAGGCAGAGTCATGCGAGATATACAACCGCATCTTCTTCACGGACTACCATAAACAGGAGTCGTTCGATAACTTCTACGAGCTTGAGTACGGCATATCGGGTGGTCACCCAGACGTTGTTGATTGTGAAAGAAGGAAGGTGATCGACTTGAAGTCCTCATGGTCAAAGAAGACGTTCCCTAAAACAATTAAGAAGGCATACGATAGTGGCTATGAGTGGCAAGTAAAACACTATTTGTACATGCTAACTAAGATGACGGGAGATGACTGGTCAGACGGTGAGGTTGCATTTATTCTTACGACAACCCCCGAGGCGTTGAAACCAGACTATGAGCATGACAGCCTGCACTACATGGAGGACCTAGACGACGAACTTCGAGCTACGATAGTTCCTGTAAAGCTTACGAGCGATGATATTGTCAAGATGGACAAACGGTTAGCTGCTGCCGAGAAGTATGCAAATGAGTATTATAATTTACTAAAATCAAAAAACAAATGAGTGAATTCAAAATGAAAGGGTTGATCAAGGTGATCAACGACACGGTTCAGATTACTGACAAGTTCCAAAAGCGTGAGTTTGTATTAAATGTTCCAGACGAGAAGTATCCACAGGATATTGCATTCCAACTGACACAGACTAACTGCGACAAGTTAGATCAGATTGCTGAGGGTCAAGAGGTTGAGGTATCATTCAGAATCAGAGGTAGGGAGTACAACGGAAAGTACTTCAATAACTTAGAGGCATGGAGAGTAGAGGGTATGATCGAATCAGTTAAGCAGACACCTGTTGGTGACAATGCTGACGAGGACTTACCTTTTTAATCATGTGGTTACTGTATTACTTATTCTCCACCGTGTTTACATTTGGTGTGGTCCATGAGCCAAACATTGGCACAAGTAGACAGATGTTCAACATCGTATGGTCTGTATTGTTAGGATGGATATCAATGCCAATGTTCATAGGTTACTGGTTTGAGAGTAAGATGAAAAAAAAATAGTTTAGTAATAATTTAAATCTAATAATTATGACAAAAGAAAAAGTAATGATTGAAGATGTGGTAATGAATGATGCTTACTGCCCAATACCAGTAGATGTATTTCCTAATCATATGGGAATAAATTTAGTAAGTGTTGACTCAGTAGAGTACACAAAACAGGAAGATGGACAGTTAGTGTCTATGACAATTAATTTTATTCCAAACAACTAAATAATATTAAAAATGAAAGCAAAATTAATTAACAGTTATAAAGCATGGAATGTAATATCTATTACTCCAATGATAGCAATTGACTTTGAAGATAAGTGTATTAGAATTGCATTTCTTATGTATCATTTTGAAATAACAATTAGTAACAATTAAATAGGTCAATAAGTCGGGATGTGAGATGGTCACGTGTACAGGTTCGAGTCCTGTCCCGACTTCACTTCATAGGTACAGTTAGAGTTCTGTGGTTAACCAACCATATTTGGAAAAACTCTGGGTAGGCAGTTATGGATGGCCTACCCTCTTTTTAAGTAATCTTTAATTTTATATATATGTGGTATTCAAATTCAACACACGAGCAGGTTGACAGCATTGTCGACTCTGTAATTTTTCGATTTAAAGAAAGGTCGATAAAGGGAATAAAGAAGTATAACAACACAATGGACAGAGATGATCTGTCTGTAACCGAATGGATAGACCACGCTATAGAGGAGCAGATGGACAATATATTATACTTAACTAAATTAAAAAAGGAACTAAGCAAATGATAACATACTTTAGAACAATCAACGACACTGCGGCACCGTTCTATAAGGATATTTCTATGGCAATAGATAGGATAAGAAATGGTGCCTCAAGGGACAAGGTACTAGATGTTAGGAATGCATCTACCAAGGACGAGCGTAACGAAAAGAAGAAGAAGTTACCAGCGATATGTTTCTCTGGTACCTTTAGCAAACGATCTGACAATGCGATAATAGAGCACAGCGGATTTATATGCATAGACTTCGATGGATTTAAGAACGAGCAGGACCTGTACAACAAGCGAGTGGTACTGATGGAGGATGAGTACAGCTACTGCGTGTTCACGTCACCATCTGGAGACGGTCTTAAGGTCCTAGTAAGGATACCAAAGGACCCAATGAATCATAAGAAATACTTTGCATCACTTAAAAAATATTATGATTGTGATGAGTTTGACGTAAGCTGTAAAAATATTTCACGTGTGTGTTACGAGTCGTATGACGAGGACATACATGTAAATGAGCTGTCATCAACTTGGGAGGACATGGAATCTGATTCATCTGAAGCTGTGTACGTTAGACCTAAGATTACTATAAATGACACTAACGAGATTACTAGACGCCTAACAATATGGTGGAACAAAAGCTACGGAATGATCAAGGGTCAGAGAAACAATAACCTATTCATCCTAGCGTCAGCACTAAATGAGTTTGGCATACCTCAAGATGAGGCCAAGTCGGTACTGATGTCTTATGACGATGGAGACATGGAGAAGGAGATCGGCACTATCATATGGTCTGCATACCGCAACACCGCATCACACGGCACCAAGTTCTACGAGGACATAGATAAGACGGTCAGCATAAAGAACGACATGAAGATGGGCGTTCCGAGCAATGACATCAAGTCTAAGCATGGTGTTGATGTGATCGACTACTTGATCGAGACAGCTGACAGCAATACATTCTGGACCAAGACAAGCAAGGGCAAGATTGATCTTGTACCACACCTGTTTAGGGAGTACTTGAGAATCAATGGTTTCTATAAGTACTACCCAGCTGAGTCGAACAACTTTGTATTTGTTAGGGTACTTGACAACACGATATCTGATGTAAACGAGGAGGTTATAAAGGACTTTGTCCTTGAGTACTTGCTTGGGATTGACGATATGTCTGTGTACAACTTCTTTGCTATCAACACGAAGTTCTTCCAAGAGACATTCTTGAACTACGTATCTAAGGTAGAGCCAATGTTCATGGTTGACACGATAGATGACTCGTACATATACTACAACAACTGTGCGGTCAAGGTAACAAGAGACAATGTAGAGATAATAGACTACCGAGAGCTCAATGGTTACGTGTGGGAGAAGCAGAAGATCGGTCGTAACTTTGTTATGTCATCAAGCGATGATTGTGAGTTTAACACCTTCATAAAAAATATTTCTGGAGGTAGTTCTGAGAGGACAAGGTCAATGGAGTCGACACTAGGTTACCTAATGCACAGCCACAAGCCAGCGAGTTACTGTCCAGCTGTCATACTTAATGACGAGGTGATAAGTGACAACCCAGAGGGTGGTACGGGCAAGGGTATATTTGTTAAGTCTATCAGCCACATGAAGAAGATGGTAATAATTGACGGCAAGGGATTCAGTTTCCAGAAGTCATTCCCATACCAACGTGTGCAGGTAGATACACAGACACTAGTATTCGATGACGTTAGTAAGAACTTTGACTTCGAGCGACTGTTCAGTATTATTACTGAGGGTATAACACTAGAGAAGAAGAACAAGGACGAGATACACATACCGTTTGAGGACGCACCAAAGATTGTCATAACGACAAACTATGCCATCAAGGGTGCAGGTAACTCATTCGAGAGACGTAAGTGGGATCTAGAATTCAAGCAGCACTACAACAAGTCGTTCACACCAGAGAGCGAGTTCGGTCACATGTTATTTGCTGGTTGGACTAAGCAAGAATGGACTAAGTTTGATAACTACATGATACAAAACATACAGACATACTTGTCTAGTGGATTGATAAAGAGTGAGTTCATGAACTTAAAAACTCGTAAATTTATAGCCGAAACTAGCACTGATTTTTGGGAGTGGGCAACCGCTGAGGACAATGGTGAGACAAAGCTTGGAGCTATATCAATAGGACAGACGATACACAACAACTTTACTGACGAGTATCCAGACTACGGGAACTATGGTAGATATAAGATATCACATAACAAGTTCTACAAGTGGTTAGATGCATACGGTGAGTTTAAGTTTGGATCGAAGCCTAGAATATTTAGAAACGCAATGGGTAAAATGGTAGAGTTCATCGCCAAGAAAGATGAACATTTAGAGTTAAATTTTTAAAACAAAAACAATGACAGAAGAACAATGGGAACAAGGAAGAATATTATATTCTGAATTAAAAAGTATCGAGAGTGACATCTACAAGCAAAATGAAGAAATGAATAAGCTTAATAAAGAGATGTCTGTATTACAAAAAAAGATAGATGATAATACCATGATGGGAAATAAGCTTAATGAATCATTAAATTTAAAACTACGTGATTTTGAAGCTTTTCCTGATAAAGCAGCAATTAAACAATCTTTATAATTATGGAGTTCGTATTAGAAGTATTAAAACAAGGGATGTCAAATACAAATGACTTATTAAAGTTATCCAATCCCAGCTATCATATGCATGATAAGTTAACGGCTAAGAAAAAAGATTTCGAGTCATCTATCATTTTTTTAAATGGAGGAGCATTAGACCATACACCTGAATTTTCTATTGACAGACTTAAGCGTCAGTTGAACTGGTTAAGGTATGATGAGACACTTCATAAGAAAGATATAAATGAAGTTAATGAATGCATACAAAAACTTACCAATGGAGCTAAGACCTTATCAGAGTGACATCTCAATAAGAGGTGCAAAGATAATTGAAAACTATAAGATACTTTGCTTAGCAATGGAGGTTAGACTTGGAAAGACCTACACATCAATGGAGGTGTGTAGGTTATCTGGAGCTAAGAATGTATTGTTTCTAACAAAGAAGAAAGCTATATCATCTATACAGTCGGACTACGACACCATGCAACCACCGTTTAGTATTACAATTACTAACTACGAGAGCATCCACAAGATCAATCAGACATACTACGACTTCATTATATGTGATGAGTCACACACCATGTCCGCATTTCCTAAACCAAGCTTAAGAGCTAAACAGGTTAAGCAGTTGATCTACATGAACACTGGATGCAACCTAATACTAATGACAGGTACACTGACACCAGAGTCTTACTCTCAGATATACCATCAGTTCTACGTGCACCCAATGAATCCGTTTAGGCAATACATTAACTTCTATAGATGGGCAGATGACTACGTTCACAAGTTCCAGAAGAAGATAAATGGGTTGATGATAAACGAGTACTCAAAGGGAAACGAGACAAAGATAATGGGAAGCATATCAAGCCATGTAATATCATACACTCAAAAGGAGGCTGGGTTCAGCACAGACATTGACGAGGAGGTACTATATGTTGAGATGAGCGATAAGACAAAGATGATTGTGAAGAAGCTAGAGCGTGACTTGGTTGTGGAGGGTTCAAACGAGGTAATACTTGGTGACACTCCAGTGAAGTTAATGCAGAAGTTACATCAGCTGTGGAGTGGTACGGTTAAGTTTGAGAGTGAGAACAGGATGGTGATAGACTACTCAAAGGCTGAGTTCATTATGAATAGATTTGAAGGAACTAAGATCGGAATCTTCTACAAGTTCAAGGCTGAATTAGACGCTCTAATGGATACATTTGGTCCAGACAACCTTACATCAGACCTAGATGAATTTAACGCAACAGACAAGTCCATAGCACTACAGATAGTATCTGGTCGTGAGGGGATAAGTCTTAAGAATGCTAAGTACTTAGTGTTTTACAACATCGACTTTAGTGCAGTGTCTTACTGGCAGGCCAGGGATCGTATGACAACAATTGACAGGCTATATAACAAGGTCTACTGGATCTTCTCAAGGGGAGGGATAGAAGACAAAATATATAGTGCTGTTAAAAGTAAGAAGAACTATACATTAAATATATTTAAGAAAAATTATGAGACAGATAGTATACAACTCGATAAAGTGCCTTGAGTGCAACGAGGTATTAGTAAGTAGACATAGGCACGACTATGTAACATGTGACTGTCCAAACAATGCTATGGTAGATGGAGGTAATGAGTACGAGAGATATGGTGCAATGGATATGGATAAGATTGAACTCAACTACATCTATTTAGATGATGACTTTGAGATTGTCAGGAAACATGCAGCAAGAGGTAGCCGTGGTAAGTATGGTGAAATTCCATTAACTTGGATAACTATAGCTGATATGTCAGATAACTATCTAAAAGCAGTGCTTGATTACGGTGGAGATGATTGGCATCTTGAACTAATGGATAAAGAAATTAAATATAGAAAGGATGGACACGCTAAAAGTATTAAAGAATAGACTTGATAAGATAGGTATTATAATCACTATCAAAGGAAACTTACCTTGGATATATCTTGAGTCCGTAAATGGTAATATAGTAAAAGAAGAAGATTATAATTCTAATCATGGATATACAATTGCTTGGTATCCAATAAGAAATGATGAAGAAATAAAACTTGATTCTGATATAAAAAGAACTTTTAAAATAATTAGAAAGTATGGGAAAAATAATTCTGGAGTTTCACTCTGAAGAAGAAAGTAATGATGCTAGAACAGCATTAGATGGATACAAGTGGAAAGGTGTAGTATGGGATCTTGATCAAGAACTTAGGAGTACTGTAAAACATGGGTACATTGGTAATAGAGAAGCTACTTCAGAAGAAATTGATGTAGCTGATAGACTGAGAACAAAACTTAGAGAAATATTAGAAGATAATAATTTAAATCTAGATGACTAATATATTAGTCATTTATGGCTTTTTGTCACAATTTTGGATAATATATGTGACATTTTAATAAAGGATAAGGGGTAAAAGTTACCACATTAATTAAATAGAAATGATAAAACTGAGTGCAAATTAAGTAAAATGCACGCAAAGTATGTAAATTAAGTATTAATCACCATAATTAACTAAAAATAATATGACTAAAGTAGAAAAATTAAAAAGAGACATAAGAATATTATGCGATGATGACCACGATCTTAATCTGATAACTAAGCTAATATGCAACAGCAGAATAAAGATGGAGCAAGAGTCTAACATGTTGAAGTGGGGCCACCCTATGACACCAAGAGAGAAAGCATTAAGCCTTAAGGAAGAAATGACTATGGTAATTGATGCAAGCTGGGAGGTAGCACAGCAGTGTATTATAATCTGTATAAAAGAGATAATGAACTACTGTGATGATGACTCTATTACATATTGGAATATAGTACTAGAGGAGGTAAAGTGGCTATAATGAATGACCCTATGGTCCAATTGTTAATAAAAACATTTGACCTAAAAGTACCTGCTACTAACATACTACAGATATCAAAGTACATATTTGATAATGGTTGTATTAAAATAAAAGAAGTAAAAGTGTTGGATAGTGAAATGAATTTCATTAGATTTGCTGACTTAAGCAAGCTTACTAATCATTTAGATAAGCACTATTGTGTATTCAATGACAGAGCAACAGATACAATCAAAGATAATAAAGAAGTTAGAAGCTGACGGATTTTATGTTATAAAATTATCAATGACTAACAAGCCAGGTATACCTGATCTGATAGCTATACCAAAGAACTCAGATGTTGAGTTTATAGAGGTTAAGCGTGACGGATGTAAACCTAGACCCTTACAAATTTATAGAATTAAAGAACTTCACAATCATGGAATCAAAGCGTATATACAAGACGGGAGTGGCAAGAGAGAAATTGATACTTGACAAGTATGATGAAATACAAAGTATGATGAACTCTGGATACAGCATAAAGAAAATATCTAAAGAATTAAAAATCAATAAGTTACTCATACATTTATTTTTCTCTATAAATAAAAGTGTCGCATCATTTGGGCACAAGGATCAGGCATACTTCACTGAAAATGAAATGTTAAAAGAAAAAGATTATTCATTTAAAAAATTAAGCAATGACGAAAAAGAAATCTATAACCAACGAGAAAAAGCTGGCGTGCTTGGTAGCTATTTTACCAGTGATGATGGACTTCATGGAGGACATCAAGGATGAGTACCCACATGTGTATAAAAGACAAGTAAAGAAGGCAGGAAATGATTTTATTGCAGAGGTAGATAAGATGGGATACTCACTTAACAAGAGAGTAGTCAATGAGTCTGACGATGATCTGATGGAGTTTTATACTGAGTTAGTTAACATGGGAATAATATTTAGAGAGTGGTTAGCAGACCTTTAAGGGCAGTATATTGTGCGGACATTAGAGTATCGCTAGTACCAATATCTAATACAAGCAGGTTGCATAAGGTGTATCGTAGTGTTGAGAAACAACCTATAACATTAGACCAAGACTTAAAACCACTGTTTATTAATACTATAGAGAAGATAGCAAACACGAAGGATATACACAAGTACAACATGACGTATGAAATAAAAAATGTATTTTTTTTATCTAATGTATGTTATAAGTATTAATTTATTTTTATATTTGCTGATCTTTATATTAAATAAAAAAACAGATGAGTATAGTAAACTACGTTAACAGCACAATGTCAGAGATTAATGATCTAACAGACAGTATTTACGAAGCTCTAATAGATGAGAATACCGATGAATTAAAATCAAATATTTTAAATTTAATTAAAGTCCTGAAGGACCTCCAGAAAACACATGAAGACTATTTATTATGACAGATCTATTGAATTATTTAATAGTGGTCAAACAAACAAGACAGAGATATCTAGGATAATCTGTAAAGAATTTGGACTTGAGTATAGCGACTCCATAAGAAAAAACGTCAATCTATATATTAACAATAGGGCACTGTATGAGGAATGTAATAATGTTGGAATTGATCCAGGATCTGTAAATTATTATTGGTACAAGGGAAAACAGTTCTCAATAAATGCATCCAATAAGATTGACCTTAATCAATTTCAAAATGATTTAATACAAGAGGTAAAGTCCTGGGCTCCTAGCTATAAGAAAATTAAAAGAGAGAAGATCAAGGACGGTCATTGCTTGGTGTTTGATCCAGCTGACATACACATAGGCAAGCTGTGTTCATCATTCGAAACTGGTGAGGAGTATAACTCTCAGATAGCAGTTAAAAGAGTTAAGGAAGGACTGACTGGCATATTGAATAAGTCTAGTGGTTTTAATATAGACAAGATTATATTCATTACTGGTAACGATATACTTCACATAGACAATCCAAGAAGACAGACAACATCAGGCACACCACAGGATACAGATGGTATGTGGTACGATAACTTTGTAACAGCAAAGAAGTTACTTGTAGACATCATTGAAACGCTTTGTCAGATAGCTGACGTAGAGGTTGTATACAATCCAAGTAACCATGACTTCATGTCTGGGTTTATGTTGTTGCAATGTGTTGAAGCTTGGTTTATTAAATCAAAAAATGTCACATTTAATAATGACATGAGCCACAGAAAGTATTCTGTGTATGGTGAGAATTTAATAGGGTCAACACACATGGATGGTGCTAAGATTTCTAATCTTCCACTACTTATGGCACATGAGTCTGGTGCGTCATGGCACGAGTGCAAACACAGATATATTTATGGGCATCATGTTCACCATAAATCTTCGAAAGATTTTATGTCAGTAAATGTAGAGACACTTAGAAGTCCCTCAGGAACAGACAGTTGGCACCATCGTTCTGGGTATCAGCATTCACCTCAAGCAGTTGAGGCATTTATACACCACAAGGAGCACGGTCAGGTAGCCAGACTTACCCACTTATTTTAATCGCAATCATAATAAAATCAACCTCATCAGTCTTCGGATTGTTGGGGTTTTTTTATGTAAAAAATCTTGAACAAACAAATGACAATAAATAAGCTTTACTGTACATTGTTAGAATTTTCCACCATAATCTGAATATAACCGATTTAGTGATGGAAATTTTCCACTATAAGTATATAAAGTGCATGAATTTTTCCAGAATATTCATGCAATAAGGTTGGTATAAGGTTGGTAAAAGGGTTGGTTATAATGTAACTTATAAGTAACAAATCACCTACAATTTGTAAAGTATATAACACATTACCCTTGTTTTGTATGTGTATTGTAACTATATTTGTGTATGGAAAGTATCACAGTAGAACAAATGTGTGCAGTAGTCGAGGACTATATATACAAAAAAAAGATGGTAAGGGTTCGTATTGAACTTGCTTACCATCCATTCTTTTTACAGCAACAGGTTGATATGTTGCACTGGTGTTATAACTTTGCCCTCATGGACTTAACTATTTGATCAGCTGTCTTACCAGCCTTTATCTCAAGTAGAGTACTGTTATCAACCTCACCAAGTGTATTGATTATTTTAACGTACTCTCTACCTTGACTTAATGTTAATCCACCCTTAGTATTTACCCAGTTTACATCGTCAGATATATATTGGTACTTCTTTTCAGATTTAATCATTCCCATCTCAAATGGACTTGGCTCACGCTTAAATTCTGTTTTGAACTCACTATATTTTTCATACTCAGATTCTGACATGGCGTTCTTCTTAACCATGTTAACAACCTTTGTAACGATCTGATCTGATTCTTTTGGAAGAATACCTGCGGCATATAATGCAGAGAACATAAGAGTATTTTTCATTAAGTCTTGCTCAACTGGTCTTATTTTCTTAGTAGTTATATTTCCTTTATACTCATCCTCAAACTCTCCAGTCATAGCTAAAGTATAGTCATAGTATATCTTTTTGTATAAGTCTGATGCAATTGAAACCATACCAAATCCATTAACAAGATCGTACTGACTTCCAACTTGAAAGGTACTCTTATCTTTTACTTTTTGTCTAAAGTCTTCCTCTTGATTTGGAGTCATTCGATCTTGATCCTTAAGTGCTCTTATTTCATTTTCTTGTTTAACAGACTCATCTAACTCAGCCTTAGTATCTCCAGTAACAAGAGATAAAAGGAAATCAGTTCCCATAGTAACGTATTGATCTGCCATCTGTACTGGAGATACAAGGTCAGTTATCATTGACTTAATTGGAAACTTAGATGCACTTATCCACCATTTTTTATCTTGATCTTTATCTTCATCATCATCATCACCTATAAACCCATTGATTACCATTTCAGCAGCCTTGTAGAATGAATAACCAATAGCAGCAGACATAGCTCTGTATGCAACCATTTCAGCAACCGTAGCTATAGCTGATTTAGCTGCTATTTTTTTATCTTGTTCGCTAGTTGTTTTAGATGCTAAATTTATTAAGTCTGAATTTAATCTAGCCTTTTGATTTAAAGCAAAAGAAGCAAATGGGAATAACACTTTTTTAGCTATTCTTTTAACTGATTCCTCAGATGTTAAGAACTCTCCGCCAAGCATTGGGTCAGATATATTTTGCTGTCTATCAACCATAGATTGAGCATAGTTTAATGCGTCTTGATTTGGTTCATGATTGGCCCAGTCTATAGACTTCTCTCCCATATACTGTAAGTAATAAGACTCGAAACCTGATCTTGCAATAAATACATCTGGTCTTGACAAGAAAAACTTTATATATAGCTGTTGTTTTTCTGCAATCCATTTTAATGAATCTTTAATCTTAGTTCCTTTAGCTTCCATTCTTCTGTCTATAGAATCTATAGTAGATAATGACTCGATGCCTCTATTTGATATTGGCATTCCAGTCTTATTAAGCCATTGATTGAATTCAACTCCAGCTACATTAAACTTACCAGTGTTTATAGCTGTACTTAGTGCAATAGGTATTGTTTGTTTTACTGACTGTAGTACACCACCTAGTGCCTTACCAACTCCAAGGCTCGCGGCAAAATTAAGCACAGTATCAACATCTTTATATAAATCTGTAGGAACGGTTATTTTACCTTTAGCTCTTCTTATGTATCTGTTTACTCTTATTTTAAGTGCATCTCTATCTTTAGCCGTAGGTATTAATTTATTTAATAGATCTGAATTTAAGAATCCATCAACTTGTCTTATTCCAGCGGCTGTATTGATATCAACTAATGCACCCTTCAATGAGTTTGAGTTGTTTGAATCAAAGTCAAGACTTACATATCTACCTTTCTCCATGTTAGTAGGTCTAGTTGATTCTATTAAAACACCTGTCTTATTCTTATCTGTTACTTTATCCATGCTTATTAAGAACGATGAATTACGCTCTAATAAGTTTTTATCAATTGATTCTGTCTTAAGTGTTTTGAATTGATCTGGAGTATAGTTTAAATCACTTCCAAGGTCATAATTATATACAGATAAACTTATATCAGCAAGATCTTTATATTGCTTAGACCACTCATTAATCCACCAATCTACAGCTTCTCTATTTTCTTTTGATGCTCTTGCGTTAATTATGTCTATGTCTCCAGTGCTTACGCCTAACTTATCAAATAATTTTTGATAAATTTCAGCCATAGCTTTTTGAGACTCATCTCCATAGTTACTTAAAACATCAATACTTTGTGTTATTAAATTAATCCTTCTATTTGTTTCGGCCTTCATTTCTGCTAATGATCCAGTAACATTTCTTTTTAAGAATGAAAGCATACCTCTTTCGTATACATTTTCAGGATTATGAAATGTTTTACTATTCTTTATGAATTTATCGTAGTATTCATTTATTATTTTGTTATGAATATTATTTGCTTTATTAACACCATTAATAATAATATTAAGTCCCATAGATTTCATTACACTTATTCCGCTTGTAACTCCACTAAACATCCTCTCTATCATAAGTGGTAGTGGAGTAAATTCTACAGAAGAGTATCTTCCTATTTTAGGGCTAAAGTAAAGCTTCAATGCTCTAGCTACTTTACCAGATTTTATTTCTTTCTTTAAACCAAGCTCTCCTTCGTATGTTGATAATGCACCCTCTAATTTACTAGTTATTCCATTGGTTATAAAGTTATCCATTGCCTCAACAATAAATATAGAATCTTTATTTGACATCTCTGATAGATCTACCTTTAGTAAATTCAATATTATAGCTCTATCTTTTTCATCTATTGCCATCTTCTCACCAGTAAGTGGATTTTCGTTTCTAGGATTGTATACAATATTTGTAATAATTGATGCCAATGATTCAAATCTTTTTGATAGATAAGCCTTCATGTACTTTTCTTTTTCTAGGCTATCCATTTTATATTCTGGATCTTTCATTGCGTTTACAATTTCTTGTATCTCTTTTGCTGTCATATCAGCAGATATAACTCCAGATTCTAATAGATCATTATTAGTAGCTAATAGCTCATCCTTTAATTTTTGTTCTTGTTTTTCAAGTACATCTTTAACAAAGTTTGATACAGTCTCTATGTTTGCAGCTTGTCTTAATACCATATCAAAACCTTTTGCAGAATCAGTATCAAAGTAATTCTCCTTATCAAGAGTGAACTTTTTTGCTCTTGAAGGAGCCACTGCATTCTTAACTATATCAGCCATAGCGATATACTCATCTATATTTTCAACCATAGATGGATCTATCTTTGTAAACTGATTAGCCATACCAATAACCTGTGCTTGGTTATCTGACTTCAACAATCGTCTGATCGCTCTTCTGTAAGAGAATGCTCTGTCTAATCTCTCTTGGTAGTCTGCTCTTTCAAATACTCTTGACGCATAGTCAATAAGTCTTTCAACCATAACTGGGTTGTCAAGGTTTACTTGACTAACTCTTTTGATGATTGTGACTGCTTGAGTAGCCTTCAATTTTCCAAGCTTAACCATTCCCTTGATGGCGTCACCTAATGACTTTCTTTTTGAGTTAAGGTCAGCCTTGGCCTCTCTAGCTGCCTTGGCTTCTTTTCTTAGTTGGTCCTTAAATGCAACTACCTCGTTCACAGTGACCATGTTAGGCTTAGGAGTTCCCATTATCTTAGCTACAGATGGTGCCTTCTTTAGTTTTTGATTTTTAGACTGCTTAAAGTCCCTTACCTTTTGCTCTCTATCTATGTCGTTTGCATCTTGATACCACTTTGACTTCTGTATGTAGTCTAGTGCATTCTGAGTAGCTTTAGCCCAAGTTGTTCCACGATCTAATGACTTCTTGAATACAGACTCAGACTCATTATCCATTCTTGTTTCTTGTGGAGTCTTTTGTAGTTTTATTACATTTTTCTCTTCTGTCTTTTTAAATTCAGATCCTTCATCAAAACGAACATACTGAAGGTCAACTGCCTCAAGATCTCCATTTGAATTTCTAACATAATTTCCAGTATGCGAGTCTCTTTCTTTTACTCCTATTTTTTTAAGATTGTTTTTTATTTCTATTATTCTATTTAAATCTTTTAATTGTTTATCGTCAAGATTATTTTTAAATTCATCTAATTCTTGTTCATTTAATATAGTTAATTGATCTTCTATAGAATCAGTAAAACGTATATTTTTATCAAGTGTTTTTGTTATATAGTTAATAAGCTTATTTAAAATTGCATTTAAATCTTCTTTAACATTTAACGAATCTCCTTTTTTAAGTATTGAATAATATAATGGTTCGGTTTCTTTTAAGCCACCTTCTCTGGATTCTGTTTTTATAACTTGCCCCGTGTAATCTTCTAGACCAAACATTCTCTTAGGAAGAATAACCTTACCTGTTGCATAAACTGGAATAACTCCTTCTATTTTTTTATTTACAAGATTATTTGAAAAATTACTAGGGTTTTTAGATATTCTTATAACTTTTCCAGCACCTATATCATAAATAGAAGCTTCTACTCCACCAGATACATATTCAGCATTCTTAATTCCTAGTTTGTCAAATATGTATTGATCAGCATCTGTTAATCTATCTTTTAGTGTTATTGATGGATTGTATTTTAGCTCTTTATATGTTGCATTTCTTTGTTCTGGATAAAAACTTTGTAGTCCTTCAGGCTTTAAATATTTATAATTTAATCTATCTAAAGTTTGATAATCATTCTGATCGTATGAGTATACATTATCATATACAGGATGTTTTTTACCTCTTATTGTAATATTTCCAACATAATTACCTAAAAATAATTGTCCTTTTGTAGTAGGTCTTAACCTAGGCTCGCTTTTAGATTCTGAATAATTTTTTAACTGTATTGGTGTAGTTGATTTAAAACCAAGGGTATAAACGTGTTTGCTTCCAATTTCAACAGACACTAAAGTTTCTACTTTATCATATCTTGATTTATCAGAATCTGAAGTCCAATTCCATCCAGCTTTCTTCTTGAATAAATTTGTTTTAATAATCTTTCCAATAGAACTTTCTTCAGGACTTGAAATATTTTCAGATATATTAAGGCTAGCTCTTCCTGTTTTTGGATCAATATTTATTTCTCCAGATGAAGCTACATATCCATTTACCGTGTCTTTATTTTCTAGATTTGATATATCAATATATACGCCTCCTTTTTTATATTTATGATCTCTTCCTAATTTATATAGGAAACTTTGTTTATCTTTTTGAGTTAATTTTTTACCAGTAGCTTCTTCATATCCATCCATATATCTTTCTGGTAATGGTAAAACAGATATAGGTTTATCTTGATCTATAGTTGTAGTTATTTCATTTCCAAATTTATATAATGGTAATTCTTCTTGTAAGGTCTTCTGCTGTTTTATTTTGGATGGTTGTTCAGTATCATCTATATCCTCATCCTCTACAGATTGACCTTCTTCAGATTGATTAATCTCGTAGTTAAACTTATTACCAGCCTCTTTCCACTTATCATATGTATAATTTGCGGCATCTTCATAACTGATTCCTTCAATTTTTGCTTGAACTCCTAATGTTTTGTATAAGTTTTTTTCGAAATACCAAAGAATAGCCTGAACATCTGCAATACTTAGATCATATTCCTGCTTATTTAATTTATTAACAGCGTCAGATATAGTGTCATACATAAATTGACGATCATTTTTAGTGAATGGAGCATCATTAAGATTTTCAAAAGCATTTTTGTATATTGTATTTGCTGCTTTCTCTACTTCAGTTCCATTCTTGTATCCTTTAGCGGCATATGAATCACGGTAAGACTTAGACGCTAATAGTGCTTCTTCATTACTCATAGATGGACTTTCAAGCAATATCTTAAATCTATCAAGACCAATAGCTTCACCTTTTTTAGTAAATCCACTTTTTAATTCAGGTATCAATGTACCTCTATATCTATTAAATGTTCTAGACCACCAACGATCTAAAGTTGGATATGATTCGTTTCCAGATAAATTAGAAAAGAACATGCCTAGTTTAGGTCCAAAAACAGATGCTGCGAATGGAGCCTTAAACGTAACTGGCCAATTGGTTGATAACGCTTCTAAACCTTCTTTCTTTCTCTCTTTATTTATCTCTTGAATAGATTTAACTTCCATCAAATTTTCTTTGATAGCGGCTACATCACCATTATAATCAATAAGTAATTCATTTATTCTTTTTAGATTTGCTTCAAAAGAAGCTACTCTTTGACCTGGAAGAGTGGTAGGCATTACTCCATTTTTCTTATAGTAATCATAAGCAGAAGCTGCTAATTTAAAATTACTCATTACTTTTTGCCCATCAGATGTAATTGCCACCAACATTGTAAACAAATCTCTTGCATTTTGATCTGTTTTCATTTCAGGGAAAATCTTAGACATTCTATCTAATGACTTTTGATACAACTCACCATACCAACCTTTACCACTTTTATCACCCATAATTTCGACAAAGTATTTTACTTCATCAACCATCCAGTTAGATATTTTTTTACGAGCTTCAGCAGAGTTATCTTTTTGAGCAATTGTACCGTATTTAGAACGTTGTCTAGCTTCAAGGGCTTCGCCAATTTTTCTAGTTATATTTTTTCCTTTTTTTAAACCAAACTTCTCTAGGGATTCATTTCCCTTCATGATTTCTGTGGCTTGCCTTCTAATTTTACCGTCACCTTCATTATCTCCTACAATCTCCTCACCAGTCCTAAGACTTGTAGCCATAGTATTAATAAAGTCAACGGCCTCTTGTGTAGTTGCTGTAGACTTCAATATTACAGGTAAGCGTAAGCTCTTAGCTATTCTATTAATTAGGTTTAAGAACTGATGCAGCTTTGTAGTTGTTAGTTCGGTCTCCGCTTCAGCCATAATAGAACCAAGTTCTGCTAGCATTTCCTCAGATTTTGTTGATTCAGTTATATAGTCAATATAATCAGCTGATTCTTTTGCATTCATAGCTAATTTTCCGTCAGCTATTCTTCTTTTATTTTCTAATATTATTTGTTCATCAATGTATTCAAGATCTTCAATTTTGTTAGAATCTAAATTATACATAGAAACAAAATCATCTAACTTAGCCTTAACATCTTTATCTAATACAATATTTTTAAGTCCATTAGCAAAATTAATAATAGTCTTAACCGATTTTCCAGACCTTAGTATTGCCTCATGGAATGCCTCATGCATTAATGTATTTTCCCTTGCGGTATTCATATTTATATGAATCTCTCCTGAAATATGAGACCCAGCTGAATTACCTATCTGTTTAGATACTTCTTCTAAAGATTTACCACTAGAATCTGCCAAGGCTTGATGCATCTCTGCTTCATTGTTATGAAGATATATCTTAACACCAGGCAAAGCTCTCATTACTAATGATACTGTTTTAGCTATCCTTTGTCTTATTGGTGTTTTTTGTCTTGATGCTACCTCTCTTGAATTTTCAGCAGTAACTAAGTTTTGCTTATAGTCTGCTTTATTAGTTTCAGACTTAGCTGTAGATTCCTTACTATTATTTTTAGTATCCTCTTGAGTACCAAATACATTTGGCATCCTGCCTTCCTTCAACGCCTTAGCAATTTCTTTAAACTGCTGTGGTGTAAACTGCATTGGATTCTCTCCTGTTGCACCAGTCTTAACATTCTCAAATGTACTCATGTCAAATAGAGACTCTTGACCAGACATTTTTCCAAACTCAATTGCTTGATCTCTAGATGATTCAGGTGCAAGTATGTTAAGGTCTATAGATACTTGATTACTATTAGGAAACTTATATATACCAACTTTTACTGTACCAAAATCTCCAATCTTATCAGCATGTTCTTCAACAAATTTAGATATCATCTCTGGAGTTATATCTTCTATTGTTGTATTCATACTAATTACAGGAACAACTAATCCAGGACCGTCATACTTCTTACCATCAAGATTAAATGTAGCTCCATCCTCTGACTCAATAGAAAGTGATTTCACTCTATCTACTTCTTCTGTAGTATTAGTAGAAATACTTTGCTTATCAATTTTTATTTCAGTTGTAGCTTCTAATAGAGGGCTTATTAATTTATCATACTTATTGTATATCTTATTATATTTAGCTAATACAGTTTTAGGCATTAGAGTTTTATCTAACTTTCCATCAACTTTATAGCTTTCTATTTTAGGTATAGCTTTAAGAAGCTCAGCTTGTTCTTCAGCTCTATATGTTGCTACTTCTTCTTGTACTTTGCTTGGGATAGTGCTATTGCCACTATCTGCTTCATTGACCTTGGCTTCCCGTTGTCCCCCTTCTGCATTCCCGTCTTTTTGTTGTCCTTCACCAGCTCCTTGATATTGGCTGACACCGCCTTCTGCTTGGCTACCTTGCTGTTGTTCTGTGGTTTTTTTAGTGGCATTGTTACTTATTGTTTTAAGTTGTTCATTTATCTCAGATACTCTATTTTTTTGAGCATCTACTAGAGAAGGATCTTTTCCTTCTATTTCTTTTTCTAATCTTTTTTTCTCAGCTATTAAATTAATAGACTCTATTTGTTGTTCAGAGGTAAGTCCATCAGGCATGTTTTGAATTATACCTGAAAATTCGTTCATTTTCTGAAGTTTTGCTTCAGCTTCAGATTTAGTTATTTTGCCTTTTAATATATCTGATTTTAAATTAGCTACAATTATTTTTTTAAATTCAGTATCGGTAGATATTTCATCAAGGAATTTTAAATCTTTCTCATCGTATAATGAAATATTTCCTGTAACAATTCCAGTTGAAACATTAGAAAATGTAGATATAGTAACACCACCTATAGCTTCCATTAAACCATCTTCCCATACCCTTGATGCTCCTTCAGCAAATGAATCTGGTGTATCAAAAGACTCACCTCCCGTTAAGTTTTTAGTTTTATCTTTATATTGATTGTATATTTCTTTTAAACCAATATCTAATACTAATGATTGAGTAGCACCAGTTTCAAATTCAGCAAGTGCACCATTAACTATTTTTATAGCTCCCTTTGCTATTACATTTTTAACTTCTTTATCTATTATTTGTTGAAGAACTTCTTTTTCAGCACCAGATGGCATTTTCTTTAATGATCTAGATATAACCCCTTTAAGTATTCCACTTGTTAATGATGATCCTTTAAGTGCGTTTTTCAATCCATAATTTTCAAGTACACCCATAAGCAATGCATATGGTATTGCTATTGAAGATCTATCTAATGCAGTAGTAGTTTTAAAATCTTCATCACCAAGCATTTCATCTTCTATAGAGCTATATGATTGTGATGCTAAAGCACCAAAGCTTGCGGCTGATGATCCAGTTAAGGAGGCTAACATTGCAGGTGCTGACTCAGCAACACCATATAATGCTTTCTCAAAAAAACCATTATCTTTTGAACTAATGTATTCTTTTGTTGTTTCGCTTCCTATTGTTCCTATGACAGCTTCTCTTCTCTTATCTTTTTCGCTTTTATATCTTTCGTTTCTTTTTATATTTTGAATATCTTCATAACTATATCCTTTATCTTTATAGTATTTTTCTTCTTCTGGAGATATAGATTCTTTAACTCCAAACGCAACATCATATCCAGATGATGACGCAGAAACCATTGGTTCAATTATTTTGACAGCACCAGTTAAAAATGAATTTACAATTGCACCTCCAAAAGAACCCATCTTTGCCTTTGAACTGATGTACTCACCAGCTAATATATTTATTTTTTTCTGTGATCCTTCTATGTTTTTAAATGAAGTAGATATATTATCTCTTCTTATTTCAAGTTGCTCTGCTTTATTTTCTAATATTTTTTTCTGCTTTTCAACCTCTTCTGTGGACATTGATGCATATGATTTATTAAAGTCAGATACCAATAATTCATATTGTTTTATATCTGTTTTTAATTTTTTTCCAGAATCAACTAAATCATTTAAATGAATATTATAATCCATAACCTGATTTTTAATTACTTCATCAGATAAGTATGTATCTATTTTACTTTTAACTTCTTTTTTAAGTTGTTTGTTTCCAGAATTTTCAGCTATATTAAGTTGTTCGTATAATGATTTTATTTTTTTATCATTTAAGTTATACTTCTTTTCTTTTTCTTGCTTATATATATTATAAATATTTCCTTTAGTTACAGGATATTCTCTTTCTCTTCTTCTAACCTCTTCATCCATTTCATCTATAGATAAAGACTTGAATATTTTTTTGTATTCTTCTGAATTGTAATACTTTTCCTTTTCTTCTCTCGTCTTTGAATTATCAGTAGGTATTGCTCTAGATATATTATATTTATCATTATATGACTCACCTATGGCGGAAACTTTTTTATCTATTACATTTAATAAATTGTATTTGCTTTTATTAGATGCATTTTGTTCAATAAAATTTCTAAGCTTTAATGCCTCTTCTGAATTCTTTTCATCAAATTCTACAGTTATTTCCTTACCATTTGCTGCTTTAACTCTTACTCTATCAATATTGAATAACCCTTCTTGTGAAAATTGGAAACCATAATCTCCATATTTATCTTCTAAAATCCTTACTGCTTCTTCTTCTGTTTTACCAGTAAGTGAAGAATTAATATCTACAAATTTTAATTTTAAGTCTTGTTTTTTATCAGATGATTTATCTTTATATTCAATATTTTTATTGTACCTACTATTTAATGCATTTATTGCATTTTCATCTAGAACAGTACTATACTCTGAAGCTCCTGGAATTAATCTCTTCCACTCACCATCATCTATTTTATATAAATTGTCTTTTTTTTCTTCACTATCGTCATAATTAGTAAATACCTGATCCATAGAGTCTAAGGATGCTTCTTTTTTGAAATATTTATTAAGTGACTTTAATCTATTTTGATCATCTATAGGTTTCCATTTCTGGTCTTTATTATATAAATCAATATCTGATTTTGGTTCAATTTTTCTATATATATTTTCTCCTCCTGGCTGAGTTAATGTTTCAAATTTTGGATCAGGAGCATCTACTTCAAACCAATGATTATCTATTATTTTATAAATCTTACCATCTTTACCAGGATATCCAGTATAAACACCTTCATTTTGAAGAAGATTATTATTTCTAGATTTTTCTTCTTCTTTCTGAGCTATATCTTCTCTTTGCATTTGTAATGCCTCTTCATGAATTGCTCTTGAATCACCAGTTCTATTGAAATCTGTGTTCTGAACCTCATCTATATAGTCATCCTTTCTATATTTTGGCTTAGCGTTTGTATTCTCTTCAGTAACATTGGCCCATCTATCTACTGACTTTTTGGCCTTAGAGTTTAATATCTCTACTCTCTGAGCTACATTACCATCTGTAAGAGGTACATATTTTCCACCAGATAGTTTATACCACTTGTTGCCTCTCTTCTTATATGTGCTACCATTATATGTATATATATCACCATCTCCTAAAGACTCCGAAGGCTGATCTCCCTGGTTGTCTGATATATCCGATGAAGTAGACGCTTCCTCTAATTGTGATTGTGATACCCCTTTTTTTTTTAATGAAGTACCGTAAAATTCTTCTGGAGATGGTATATTATTAGTACTTGATGGTTTTTTTTTACCATAAAATTCTGCTGGTGAAGGTATATTATTATCTGACATATTTAATTATTTATTTTGTAATTACAATGTTACCCTTTTTAACTTGTTCATTTATTTGAGCTGAAGTCCATCCGTTCTTAATAAATTCTGCCCTTGTACCTTTAGGAATTGCTCCATAGGCTTCTTTTACTAGATTTTGCCACTCATCTACTTTTCCAGAAGATCCATAATTAAATTCTTTAAATAGGTTTTCAACTTTAGTAACTACTTTACTAACTTTTTTACTACCTTTTTCTATTACTCCAAGACCTCCATCAACCCATTTAAATGTATACTCACCTCCTGTTAATTGTGACAATGCATTTACATCTCTAGACATCCAAGCTTTAAGTGCTTTTTTAGGCATTGATGGAACATCTTCAGTTTTATCTCCGCCGCCACCTCCGCCGCCGCCACCGCCACCGTAGTTAGGCTCGTCTATTGATACTTCATAATTTAAATTAGCTTTTATTTTATCTAAAACTATTTTTTCCGCTTCTAATCTTTGCTCTTCTGTTATTATTGGCTGGTATACTCCAGTATTATCTGGTGCATATCTTATTAGCTTTTTTTCTAAATTAGAATATAAATTATCAAGTTCTTCTTTAGTGTAGTCAGGTTTGCCTGATAATTTTCTTGCTCTTATATCAGTATCAGCCATAGATAAAACCATATTTTTTTTCTCATCTTCTGTCTCATAATAGTCATAATGATTAGTAGAGTAATGAGCTAATACTTGAGATACATATCTATCATTACTTAATACCCCTTGCTGCAAAGATATAATTGCTGAATTAACCGCATCCCTTTGAGTAGGATCTGATGTTGTTATATTTCCTTTTTCTATTTTTACATCTCCAAAATTTTTAGTCCCAGCTGCTATTATAGCATCAACATCTATTCTATTATCAAATAAATTATTAGGCAATGAAAATCTAACGCTAGGAGTCATGGTGCTTGGGTCTATACCTTGATCTGTTATCTTTGCGGTGTATGGTTTTCCAGTTAATGGATCAAAGAATACTTTTTTATCTTTTAAATTTCCTATTTCTGCATGTACTTGTGCCAATGTTTGCTCAAATTGAGATCCAGCTGGTAATTTACCATCTTCCCCTGGAGTTTGTCTTTTTAAGAATTCACTATTTGCAGCATCAAATGTTTTAGCTGAATTTGCAAGAGTGGACCATCCTTCATTGATGTTATTCATTCTATTTTTATATTCTTTAGGACTTAACTTACCAGCCTTTAATTCTTTATTCCACTGTGATATAAGTGTCCTCGCTCCATCTGCACCACTTAATACAAATTCATTTAGATTTTGATTAGTGAACAACTCTTGCTTATCCATTAAATAATTAGCATCAGTCATCATTTTATCTAATGAATCCCTTTGTGCTTGTCTATCAGATCCTATCTTATCAATTGTATCAATTAACCCATTAGTTAACTTTGCCCAATCTGGTAATTCTGTAGGAATGTATGTACTGTAGTCTTTATTTGCCATGTTATTCTTCTCCTTTACCTTGTAGTAATTTTAATACTGAAGCAATAGTCTCTGCACTAATTCCTCCTAATCCTGCTGATTTATTTTGATCATAAAGAAAGTCGGCTTTTGCTTGAGCTCTCTTAGTTGGATCTTTTATACTATATAAAGGAGCTAATTTAGAACCAGCTTTTATTGCTGATCCAGCAGAAGAAACTATTCCATTAATAGCTTGTGTTTTTCTACTTTGTGCCTCAGCTCTTCTTAACTCAGCATCCTGCTTAGCACCCATACCTATGTTAAACTCTCTCTCTGCTCTCCTTCCTTCAATTCCTTGACCTGCATTTGCTTCTTGAAGATTTCTTTCATATTGAGCATTTTGTGCAGTAGAAGCTAACTGTAAATCTTCTTGTACTCCAGCCTGAGCAACTTGACCAACACCACCAATTGCAGCCTCAGCACCAACTCCTTGTATAACCTTAAGTTCTTGAGTGTCTCTCTGTGCTGATGCTTGTTGAGCTAGATCAAATCCAAGTGTTGGTACCTGTACGGCTTTAAATTGATTTTGCTCTTTAATACCATTAAGGTACTCAGATGCTTTTTGGGATGCTTTTTGAGCTATACCCATTTTTTTGTTTGCTGTGATAGCTTGAGCGGCACTAAGACCTAAACCCCCTAAAGCCACAATGGCTGATGTTACTGCTGGCATTTTATATTATTTTTATCATTTCCGTACAATGCGTACTACCCTCAACAAAACCACAACTCTTATATCTTTCAATAAGACTTTGGCTCTTTAAAGATGTGTATATATACTTACAGTTATTAACATCTTTTGTAATATCTATAAGTGAATTAATTAAAAACTCAATAGCTTCCTTCCTGTCACTCTCTCTGTAGTTAAAGTCAGAAACTATAAACTCAATCCAAGCTGTTTTTGAATTTGTAAAGTATACAAATCCAGCACATACTTCTCTGCCATTACTTGATACCATTAAACCACCTAAACCATCTTGAGGTAGCATATCTTTTGGAGGTGCTGTCCATCTCCAATCCTTCCACCACTTAGATAGTTTGTCGTAATCTTCTTCGATTAAGAATCGCACTTCCATAATACAAATTTAAGGAAAACTTTTGAATACAGATGCCTGTACATCAAATAATTCAATAAACTCTGAATTATCATTTGTAAGTGTTATATCCATGAAGTATCCTCTAAGTCCATATGACTCTGATATAGTATTTTTAACACACACTAAATGCACTCCAGCAGGTGCTGAAATATTAGTCTGGAAGTTCAATACTCCATAACCAAACAGAATACCTGGAATAAAATCAATAGCCCTACCAATATAAGTCATGGCTCCAGATAATTGTGATGGATTAGATAATGAACTAGCCATAGCATATATATAGTCACCGTTATTTATATTTGGCTGAGTATCAATACCTTGTCCAAGTATACTTACTTGATTTGCCACGGCTGATGCAGCTGTAACTCCAACTCCTTGAATGTATATAGACCTTCCGTCTATTTGTGATATATTAGTTATAGCATTAGGATTAGATGTTATCAAGTCATAGTTTCTAATAAAAGAAAATAATTGACCTTCCTTTAATGAATACCACGAACTATCTATTGCACCTGCTTGCAAGTCTGTTTGTAAACTTGTATCCCAAGCATCAGTACCATTTAATGATACAGTCTTATACATTTTTATGGATATTGGGTCCTCATTAAATATGGTCCTTACCATACATCCATATTTTACACCGTAAAATGTTGTTCTATTATAAGATACAGATTCGTCATTATGTAAATATAGGTCTCCATTCTTAAATGAATACATTGAATTATTTACATGAATCATCCAATCTGGCACATATGACCAAAATGAAGTCCATCCTTCAACATATTCAGAATATGATATAGTTTTAACGCTCATAGTACAAATTTACGAAAATTAGATCAAACAACTATTGATAGATTTTAATATGTGATAGTACATGTATGAACACCTATTATTTAACACATTATCATCAACCTCATATGGGTATGAATCCATGTACTTGGCCTTATAAAACATACCAAGTTTGTCATTCATTACTCCAGCATTATGAAAGAAATTAACTTCTTTCCATCTAGATGGTGAGCACGTAGCCCAGCAAAAATCAAACTCCTTTGGAACGATTACATTATGACCTAACTTCCATCCTACCCACAACTCTGCCCACATGCTTGCTGTCCAAGACTGTATTCCGTTAGGGTCGTTTTCTTTTTTAATATGCTGTTTATTGATAAGTACGTTGAATAACTTTATTGAATAGTCCTCAACCATTTCCCAATAGGTGTGATCTATATTCTTAAATAACTTCTGTGCCCCTCCGCTATTATTTTGATTTTGTTTTACAATAGACTTATCTATCCCAATAACTTCACACATCGCATCTAAGACCTCTTCTCCCTTGCTAACTATATAATCATGCCCTATGTATGATATAGTGTCTGAGAAGTACCAATTATCATCACTAATGAACTTTGTGAAGTTCATATACTTTGTGAATAAGAAGTCAGCGTCATGAAAGAATATAGCATCATCCTTAAGATATGGATGAGCCTTAAAGTGTTTTTTAAGCAGGTGTCCTTGTATAGCTGGTATGTAATTACATTCACCCATAGTGTCTTCATAGAAAAAGAATCTAACATACGGGAACCTTCTCTGAAGTTTAAGCCAAGATTCTGGTATATCTCCTTGATATCCAGCCACTACGTCTATGTAGTTTCCATTATATCCAAGACCTAAAAAATTATGTAGGTACACCTCAACCTGCCAAGCATAATAATCAATCGCTGGCTGTGCTGATAAAAAACGTAGTTGACGCATTAACAGTTTTTAAAGTTTCCAGTCCAAGCTGAACCGTCCCATTCATATGCAGTAGACACGTCATATTTCATATAATAATTAGCTGGAGCTAAGTCGCTTGAGAATTCGTTTGAGTATATATTATAACCTATCTCTCCAAGTGGTCCATCAACATAAAATGTGTTAATGTCAGCACCACAAACCAGTGCAAATGAACTATCCTTACACAACACCTGGAATTTAGGTGAAATAGTTGTAGTGCTTGTTGTTGTAGTACTTGTAGTTGTTGTCGTTGTAGTGCTTGTAGTAGTTGTCGTTGTAGTTCCAACACAGTCAAAGCAATTGTTAAATTGAAAGTATATCTCACCATCTGGTGAACCAGGTGACGCACTAGACAATAACTCATAACAATTACCCATGCTATCTTTTACTATAGTTCCTATCTCTATCTCAGTAAAGTTATTGTAAGAAAGAAGATAAACTGGCCCAGGATTATTACACATCTCTGCGTTATAATAATATGTAGGTACGGTAGTTGTGCTGGTAGTAGTTGTAACAACAATACAGTCATTTGAACGTAGCACTTGACCTGTATCTGCTATATTTATAGCATAATTTGAATCAACCCAGTACCACATAAAACCACCATTAAATAAATGAGCACCCATAGAGTCAGTATACACAAAATCATTTATGGCTGGTGTGTAGTCAGGTCCACTATGATATAATGTAATCATATCTTCTCCTCCAGCATTACAACAAGTATAGTCAGATGAATTACCATGTGTATTTATATTAAATGGTGTTATCGTTGGACTTAATGTTGTAGTAGTTGTAGTAGTTGTAGTTGTTGTGCCTGTACATGTGGTACAGTCAGCATATATTGTTACTGGATCATACATAAAATAATATGGAAAAGAAGCAGATGCTGTACCAGTTACTCTCCAGCAGTTTCCATCTTCACTTCTAACAATATCACCTGCAATTATAGTAGTTGATGTAGTGTCTAAAAGAACTACACTTACAGTTGAATCTGAACACAATGATGCATTGTAATAGTCTCCAATCGGAAGTGTTGTGGTTGTTGTTGTAGTGGTGGTAGTTGTACTTCCAGGACATACATATGTTTGATTTACATACCCATTTGAGTCCACCTTAATTACGTAGTCAGATTTGTCTATGTAGTACCATCTATTACCCCCACTAAGTATATTATTACCCTCATGGTCCATAAAAATTCTATCTCCAACATTAGGTATACTTGACTTACCAGAAAAATACAGCAATGTAAAGCTAGCTGTTATTGAGCAACAGTCTGACTGTAAGTCTTTAAACTGCTCAACGTCAATAAGTACTGGGTTTAAATTACTTTCTTGACCTATGAATACATTTATAGTTCTATAACCATCTCCAAAACAATTTGATGCTTTTACAAGGAATGAAAAACTAGTTGCCTCATTTACACTTCCATTAAGAACTCCATTATTAAAAGATAATCCAACTGGAAATATATTAGTATCACATACTCCATTTGCAGTTACGCTACCAAATCCTCTAGTTATTACTGGAATTGATGTAGAGCATACGGTTCTTTGTACATTTGCCGATACTGTTGTTTCAACTAAATTTCCATCACAATCTGTAAACTCAAATAATGTAGACGATGATCCACCATCAAGTACATAAGATAAACATGTAGATATAATGGTCCATGATGTAGGGTTTCCAGTAGAACTTAATGACACATATACAGGATTACCAATATTAAAGAATATATCCTCTTGATATATAAATGGAGGTGCTGGTTCATAGCAATTGCAATTGCTAACTGAACTTACTAATCCATTTTCATCTATAAGTAAATATGTAGATGGATGTGAACAGTACACAGAGTCTACTATGTGAAGAGTATTATTACCATTATAGACAACAGATCCATCAGCAATTGTATATATTATATCTCCACTAGTTGGCAACAAATTACTTCCGTTATGATAGTATAATTCGGTAGGACATTGAGCACAAACATCAGACTCAACTCCATCAGCTATGTCTATATAGAATTCATTTAGATATGTCTTTATTGTATTAATTATCCATACTGAATCAACAAGTGGAGACGATACAATTATGCTAGCCTTGTCATAGTCACCACCAGATAAAAACTTTATAAATTTTAAACTACCCATTCCATTATTTACTGTTCCATCATATGGAAACTGTAAACCTATATCTTCTGGACTTACTCCATTAGCTATTAGGTCATCATAATTAGATAAAGTATTAAGTCCTACATACTTGGAGTCAGATACTACTGTATCACCCCACTTTATTTGAAATCTAACTGGTTGATTTATAGCATTATAATTTATTCCAGTTATACCTATTCCCGTGCCTAAATCAAAATTAATATATCTATCACTTGCTTGTCCTCTATATGATATAGTTCCGCCATCTGCACTATCTGTATAGTCCCAAAGCAAGTATAAATATTCATAGTTATTAGGGTTCTCAAATAAAAATGTACCCTCGTATATACCACCACTTAATGTTACTGGTATGTCTGTAGATAACGCAAGTATTGTACTCTTGTCTGACTCTGTATACTCAATATCAGATACTAGATATTTTAACTTATTATTTAATGTTGGAGATAGATTTCTATAATCGGTTGATGGATCACCAGCCTTTACTGTAACCATAGATCCGTTATACGGCATGTAGTCTATGCCACCAACACCAGTCAATGAATCAAATAATACTATAGCATTGTCACCTAGTATAACATTATTAATATCATACTGATCGCTGCCTGTATACTCGAATGATTGATTTGTTTTCATATTTAAATAATTACAGGCGTTACTGATACTGGACTCACTGTACCTTGATTAAGAGTAAATACCTTGGTGCCTCCACAATAAGTTACTACAAATTTAATACTTCTTGGTAAATTATTAACATTACCAGCAACATTTGCATAAATTAACTGATTATAAGATCCACTTAAAGTAATCAAATTTACCCAGTTTGTTCCATATCCATTGTCTTGAACTGCTATTGTCCATGACGGTTGGTTAGACTCAATTGCAAATAAAAATGCACTTAGTCCTCCTGGAGCACTATTTATTATCCTTTGAGTTGGAGTTATAGATAGCTCGCAAGGAAGGGTAGATGTTTCATTTACAGAAAGAACATATGATCTATTATATGGATCATACGCACCAAGCTTTTGTTTATTTGGATTGTCTCTCATTAAATCTCTAAAATAATCTTTCATTCCATTGGCAGATATCTCTTCTAGTCTATCTCCAGTAAGTTTTAAAACTACACCTCTCTTAGCATCTGTAAAGTAAATATCATTACTCCATATAGCCATACTTTCAGGATTACTGCTTATTCCATATTCACCTGGAAATGCAATTTGATTTCCTAACACTTCTGGTATAGATGCTACCTGACCTCCACCTAATGCATCGACCAATAAATTCTTACCGTATAATACAGAAGTAACTTTGTCTTGATGAAACACGAGTAAATCAGTGTCTCTAGCATGCATTTTTTGCACTGGACCATATTCTTTATCTAAATTTTTAAAGTTAGCTAATGATAAATTAAATTCATTTAATCTATTAACTGATGAGCTTCCGCTGTATAGACCACTATATGCTAATGAAGCAAACTTACTTTCTTGTTTATAATCTTCTATAACTGTTAATACTCTAGTGCTATACTCCATTGTTGCATTTGCATAGTCATCCTTTATTCTATAAGACTCAAGCCCAGTACCAAAACAAAATGCGTTGTAGTTACTATTCTTTGACTCTGGATGATTTATGTGAATTATTGCTCCATTAGTTACTGACGTTTGATCTTGCTCTCCAAAAGCATAAGCTACAGATCCAGGTATTGTAGGCCCACCAGGGAATGCAAATAAACTAACACATACTTCATATCTATTTGGAACAAAAGTAACATACATAGCACCAGCAAATACACCAGGTGACTTTACATATATAGTTTCTCCTTGTGTAAAATAATGAGGATATTTTTTTGAAGTCTGTGTTAAACGTGTACCTAGTCCAGAAGACATTGGAGCTTTTGTATCATATTGCCATCTAGAAATATGTCTTCCATTTATAATTGGATAGGTGTAACTTAACTCGTGGTATATATCTGCATCATTTTCTTTCGGTATAGTTTCACATACTACTATTTTATTTGGAGGAGATTGATCTATGGTTAAAGAAACTCTAATTACATTTTGTTTATTTTGACCATCTCTTCCTCCAAATCCACGAATAAACATTTTTGTATTAAATCCATTATATAGGTTATATACATAGTTTGTAGGACTAGCATTTCCAGCAGTTGGATAATAATTTGATACATTTGAACTTACGCCAGCAGGAGCCTGTCCAACTCCAACGGTATTTCTAAACCATATACCTTTTGAAAATATATTAACTCCATTTTGATTATTCTGTATAAAGTTTAAAAACTCAAGAGACTCAACAAACCACTCTTCAATATTTTTATAATAATATTGAGATACAAATGATTGCACAGTTACATATGGACTTGAATTATATCTATCTTCTACTATTTGTATTTTTATAACAGCACCAGGAAATATGGCACCATTATAATCTCCATTTACAATTGCAAAACCACCTGTTTTACCCCAATCTGTATCAAGCAACCCACAATTATTAGTAGCTCCTGGAAAATAATTATCACCATTTTTAGATCTACAGCTAATTTTAAATTTATCCCCTATTGATAATGATATAGTACTTCCCCATTTTATTACAAAAGCTAAATCAGATGCACCATTTGCAGATCCATTTATTCCTAAAGGAAGTTTTATAAAATCTATTGCATTTGGAACTATTGGTATATCAACAATTTGCCATCCAGATTGCCCCGTTAAATCAGAAGTATAATTATATGTATTATTAGATCTTATCTCAATAGTATATCTTAAATCTTTAAATCCAAAATACTGTCCTTTATATCCATTATATGATGTAGATCCAATATTAAATACATTTGTAAAATTTATAGATATAGCATTTTGATTACTAGTTGAAGACCCATAAAATATAGGCGAGGATATGTAAGAAGGCCATGGATTTAACCAAGTTGGTGGATTTGCTGTTCCATATGTATTTTGTAATACTGGAACAGTTAACCCAACAGCTGAACCATTATTACTAGGATTATTTATACCTTGATTAGTATAAGATATATTTTGAATTGTAGATGCATTTAAAAATGTATCTGAATACTCTACTTTTATTTTAAAATATAATCCTTCTAATGCATTTGTTATAAATCCAGCTGACTTTAATTCAAACTCAAGTATTTTAAATTGTTTATTAATATGAGTAGGCCCATTATTTGCAGTTTTAAATATAATATAATCACCTACACTAAATTTATCTCTATCAGATTCATTTATAAGAAAATACCTAAACGGTCCACTTGCGTAGAATCCTTTTGGAAATATATTATAGTATGTTTGTTTTGCTTGTTTGACTACTAATCTATAGTTAGTTGCCCAAGCTGGAGGTGAGTTTTTTATGTTTACTGTTAAACTATTAGCAGTATCAGAATTAGTAGGTGGTATATATACAGAACTGCTTAATGAATTAATAGCATTGCTTCTATTAGTAGTTAATACAGTTGTAAGTCTGCCGTAATCATCTCCATATACAATTCCAACCTCATAGTCTCTATCGCTTCTAAATGTTTGCTTAGGATTTAATGCATTATTTACTGGATATGATACAAATCCTACGGTATAATCAATATTAATATTAGCACCGTCAGAAGATGAAATATTTCTAAATTGTAAATAATTTCCATATATAAGTCTATTTCCTATTAAATCTTGTGCCTTTGCTTTTAAAGGAACATTATCAAATAATCTAGTTACTTGATCGTTAGACAATGGAGTATATGTTTTATTATTTCTAAATGTAAATGAATATGTATTATTATTTAGTATAAATAAATCAGATTTATTGAATGAGTCTATAATCATAACATTTAAGCTACGAGTATCTCTAACTAATAGCTGTATTTCTTTAACAAATTCATTTCCAGTCTCAAATGTTATATCTGCTTTATTATATATATTAAGCATTGATTTATTGTCACCTGTCTCATAATCTAAATTTAAAGGACCTGCTTGAAAAGCAACAGCTGAAAAGGGAGCCATAGAACTATACTCATTATCAATGTACTTATATCTATAGCTAAAGTATAAAAACTTTTCTTCTAGATTATTGGACAATATAGCTGGGTCTTTAGATAAAAGTATATACGGTGCATTTAGTGGAGGCCTAAGTACCACGTCAATATCTCTAGTTATTCTAGGATCATTTAAACCATATGACTTACATCTACCAATATTTATACGTCTAGGTGGATTATAGTTATCAGTCCAAAATAAATATGTATTACCGTTTCCGCCCTCTAAGTAGTTTACACCAGTTATAATATATTGACTGCTAAAGTTAAGAGTTCCATTTGTACACTCAAGTACTCTTGTTGATTGACCTGTAGATACATTGTACTCTATAATTGCATCTAAATTATTTGAGGTTACAAACCAATACATTAAGTTTTTAGCCTCATATGATACAGCACCAATAGTCTTTGCGTTTATTGGAGTCGTTGATAATATAGAGGCAATGGAAAGTTTTTTAGTATTTCCAAGAGAATTCTGAACTGATCCAATATTTGATCCAGATGAGGTATCTAAAGTTACATTTAATGCATCTCTATACTCTCCGTCAGGAAGAAGCCTCTCGTCAATATCTTGATTCATTTTACCAGCGACAAACATTTTGATTGTCGTGGAATCTAGTTGCTCAGCCATAATTATTTAATCCATTTATCCTTACCCCTTAAGCTCATAAGAAGACGTGATGGGTGTAAGTTGCTTAATCTTATTTTAGTATTTCTAAGAGCGGCTGTCTTTTCTTTCTTAACTCTAGCTATTGCATACTCTTGCACTCCATACTTATTATTAAGTATAGCGTACTTTAAGTATGAGTATATGTACTCCTCAGCTAACTTGTTGATAGTTATTTTAGTTTCGTCTCCATTCTCCATTCCGTCAGAGACATACTCTAGAACTATGAATGAATTCTCAACTCCAGTAGAAAAATCAATGACGCCTGCCACCTTGTTGATTGTGAACTTTGGGTTTACGTTTGAATCTTCTGGACTCATACCGTATCTTTGGCCAATAGAATAACTAAAAAACCAGTCTCCATTGTAGTTCCAACCGTAGTTGTTGTGATATAAACCACCACCTGTATATAATTGCTTTTCTTGTCTTAGTATATCTAACTTTGACTCAGATATAACTACCGATCCATTTGAATCAAATACTATATCTAAGTTATTATCTTGCAAGTATGCCGTAGCAGTCATAGCGGTTCTATTTTCAACCAATGGTATAAGAACATTATTTCTTAACATTGATATACGAACATAGTTTACATAGTCTGGAGGAAGTATCATTTTAAGCTCATCACCGATCTCTAACTCTAGTGCCCTTATGTTTCTTAGTGCATCATAGTTTAGTTCTTGTATGGCTCTCTTAGCGTGAAATAATATAGTATATCTATCAACATTATTTACTAGCTTATCATTTCCAACATACATCAACATAAAGTTGTTCACTAGGTCATACAGACTTACATATTGATAAGAACCCCAGTTAGTATCCTCTGGGATATTACCGTTATTTGTGTAGTACTGATAGTTATTTATATATGACATGTGTTATTGGTTTTGTTGAGCGTCTTGAAGTTCTTCTGTTTTTGCTGCTGATACTACATAATTATCTCTAATAGATATTCCAGCGTACTCAAGTATCTTTATAACTAAGTTAGGTAGATCGCTCTCTGGTAACTCAAAGTCTTGATATGAAGGTGAACTAGGATCAAAGAATGCCTCTCCATTTGGAGTTGTTGCATATGTCCATACAGGAACCTTAGGAAATCTTATATATCGTATCTGTACATTAGTTGTTATTGATGTAGGATATATATTAACGTATTGATTATTTCCATATCCCTCTGTCAATGTATATGCTGGATAGTTTACAGTAGGAGCAGTCATGTTAGAGTTAAGCAAGTTAGTTAACTTCTGATGTTCAACTCTTTCTATCTCTTTATTGTTATTATACAATAACTTTTCAATGAAGAAATAATTACCAGGAATGTAAAACTGACCTGGACCAGCTGTATTTAATACAGAGAATACTGAAAAGTTATCTATAACCTCAGCATTATTTTGTACAATATTAGAGTATCCCTCACCATGCATTCTAGCATTTTGTTTAACCATAGCATTGCTATAGTTATACATGTACTGTTCAAATATTTCTAACTGTGCTTGTCTTGCAAATAGATTGAACTCTAGGGGTGTTATATATCCCCTATTGTCTTTGCTAATTATAGATAGTACGGTATTTCTAACTTCGTTGATCATCTTTGATGCTTTTTACAAAGATAAATAAAAAAAGGCACTTAATCTAAGTGCCCTTTCATGTTCAAATTAATCAATGCTATTATGAAATAGCTACAGAAGTAATTAATTGTTGAGTTGCTCCTACCATTGGTAAAGCTGGAGTAATAACTGCATCTGGATTAGATGAAGAGCTATTAGCATTAGCTAAAGCATTAACAACTGCATAGTGAGATGCATAAGTAGCATCAGCAGTAGTAAATGTAATAGTAATTACATCAGCAGTTGCAACTCCTCCAATAGCGATAAGCAATAATGTAGCTGTAGTCGGCATTGTAATTAAATAATCTGCATTAGCAGAGATTAAAGCTTTTGGAAGTGCATCAGCAGCTCCAATAGTAAATTGTAAAAATTTTCTGTTCATTTTAAAATGTTTAATAGTTAATAACTATGCAAATATACTAATTTTCGGAAAAAGTATTTTCTAAAAATTTATATAAATCCATTCCCTCATCTGATTGAAGATAAGATGATAATACATATAATGGATCATCACCATAAGGAATAGTTAAAAGTTTCTTTTTATTATCTTTTAAATTAAAGAATATTTCTTTCTTGTTATTTCTATATGATAAGTAACCATCAGCAATAGCTCTAGCGGCTATATTGTTCATTTTTAATGATGGATCATTAATAGCTTCCATAAAATCTTGAGGATATCTCTTTGCAAATAACATCACATCTCTCTTTAATTCAGCGGTCTTCATTGAATCTACATTTGCACCCATTAATAATCTTGCAACTGATTCAAGTGTTGAAATATCTAAATCTCTTGCTGCTAATTGAGCATCAAGTTGATCGTACAACATTATCATATCTTCTTGTGCATCTTTTTCATTATCGAATTCATAAAATTCATTACCATTATTTGGATGATAATGTAAGAACTCTTGAAGTACAGGATTATTTTTTGGAACATTTAATACCCCATCCTCAAAAACAATAGGCTCCAAAATAACATTTGCATCTTGTTCTTCTTGAAATGGTGTATTAGAATTTCTTGCATACCGAAGTGCATGATTAGAGTTTGTCTCTTCATTATAGTAAAGCAATCTCTTTCTTGGTGTGTCTTTTGATGCTATATAATAGCTTAGTGGAGAAGCTTCTCCTCTTAATAAATAAATCCTATCCTTAGAATCTAATTTTACTCTTTTGATTTTTTCCATTTTATATAATTTAAATTAAAATTAAAAATAAAGAGGGAGACATTATATCCCCCTCTATATCAATTATTCTTATCCTTTAAAGATAAAGAAGTTATTTGCACCTAATGTACATAAAGCTCTTTCAGACAAGAAGTTAACCTCCATTGCATCTAAATCACTTGTTTGTGCACCACCTGCTGAACCTGTAATCCAAGTCTTGTAACGTCTGTCTTCAGTTTCTGAAGCACGGTAACGAACGTGTAAGAACGGTCTACGAGCATTTTTACCTAATACTTGATCGTATACACTCATTGTTCCAGCTGGAACTAATACACCGTTAACTGCACCACCAACTAAACCACCTCTAAGTGTAGCATCGTTTAAGTACTTCCAATCAGTCTTGTAGAATTCGTATCCACGCTTAAATCCAGAGAAACCTAAGTTAAGTGCCATCTCTTCTGAGTTGTCGAACAATCCGTAAGAAGTTCCACCAGCTCCGTAAGAGTTTTGAGCAGCTAACATATCATCGATATCAAAAGAGAATTGACGATTCAAGAACAATGCGTTTTCAGCGATAGCTCCTTGCTTGTCAAGACGTTGTACGATTGTATCAAAGTCACCCAATGAAGATGGAGTACCACCTGACCATACGTTACCACGAGTTTCAATAGCATTGAACATACCTTCTGTACCAGCAGCAGTTGTACCAGCTCCAGATCCAGGGGCAGCATTAGTAGACTTAGATAATTCAGCCAATGCTCCAGAAGCTGTAGCAGCAGGAGTACCTTCAACCATAGCCATCTCTAAATAATCTTCAAAACGAAGACGAGTTTCGTGCTCTGACTTAATATACCATAAGTATCCAGTAGCTCCATTTTCAGTAGTTACCTCAACCCATCCAACTTGTGCCATATCTGAACCAGATACAGTATACTTGTCCTTAATGATAATTGGTTTGTTACTAAAGAATAAATCTTGAGCTTCGTTAGATCCAACCATACCAGCAGTACCCTTAGAAAATTCAGAACCGTAAACAAATACAGTACATAAATTAGTAGTAGATGAACCAGCAACGATATTTTGAGCAGCTTCATAATAAGCAACTGTAAATGTACTTCCGTTAGTAGCTACTGCAGTAATAACACCTTTATTTGATGCAGTACCAGCGTTCTGAGAAATAAATACAGTTTGACCAACTCTAAAGTTACAAATAACACCTGATTGCATACTATAAACTACAGGTGTACCAATAGCACCTGCTGCTTGAGCAGTAAACACATCTGTGTATTTTGTATGTAAACGACCTTGTTCTGCCCACTTGATCATGTCAGAGTTAGAAGGAAGTTCTGCACCTACCATACGTAAGAAAGATGCAATTGATCTATTACCGTAACGCTCAAATTCTTGCTCATATGTATCTGGAAGATACTGATTCAAGAAGTTAAAGTTTGTAATATAATTTGTAGGCAATGTTGCCTTTACTGAGCTAGGTGTAATTGCTACACCTGGGCTCGTTGATAATGTACCAGCCATTTTTTTAAGTTTTTAAATTGTTTAACGTTTTTTTATTACTAATCTGCTTCCACGCTCTTGATCTAAAACTCTAACCTGCATTCCAGTACTAGGAGTAATTTGAGTAGTTTGTCTAGTCATGTCAATATTCTTTGATTCCCTAGATACACCATCAATTGCTTCTGACTTACCTTGCTCATAAAAGAACTTAGCAAATTTTTCTGGATTTGAGGCTACAGATATAGCACGGTGAAAGGACTCAGCATCAGCAAGGTAACCATCATCATTTAAAAACTTCGATACGAAGCTATTTAAATTTGCTTGTTCCTGCAATAAGGTTTTTGATTCAGCTGGTTTATATACTAACTTTTTGTTCTCATCAATATTAAATCCGAAACCTTCGAACTTATCAGAGAACAATTCATTTGTTTTATCAGCGAAGTATCTAGACCTCTTCTGTTGCTCTTCATCGTTGAGAGAGGAAGACTCTCTATATTTCTTGTAAGCATCATAATTATCTCTTTCTTCTTGTGGAACAAAAGAATCCCTTGACTCAAGTGGAACTTTGTACTGTTCTTTCAATTCGTTGAAATACTTCTTAGCTTTAGCAAGCTCTTTTTTCTTTGCTATTTGTTTTTTCTTGATATCTTTTTCATCATCAAAATCTGAATCATATGAAAAATTGCTTTCTATATCAAATCTAATATCTTCAGAATCTAAATCCGCATTTTGATTCTTATAATATTCAAACAACAAAGAGTCTGGTTCTTCAGCATCATAATCCTTATTCAATTGAATAAAGTCTTGGATGCTTCTTCCAGTTTCTTTTTTATATTTTAAAAAGGTAGATACATCTTCAGGTAACTCTTCGTTATCCCTACGTTGATCTGCCAATTCGTCTAGCGATGTAATCTCTCGATTCCATCTTTTACCAAGATATGAAAGAACTTTATTATCATCCATTTCTTCAACAGTATTTTCTTCTACTGCTGGTTGTAAGTTTGAAGTATCAATAGTCTCAGCTTCTGAGGTACCGTTTAATTTTTCCTCATGCTCCTTTAGCAATTGATTCTCAATTTCAACGACACCTTTTTCTTCGAACTCTACCGCTCTTACTTTAAATTCTCCTTCCATTTTATTTAATTTAATTTTTACAAAGTTATATATTATTTACATATATTTATTTAGGTCCAAATGACTCTAAATCAAATCCATCCAATGAGTCATCTGTACTCTCGAAATTCAAAGGAGGTAAATTATTTTTTCTTTGGTTGATTAAGTCTGACTGTCTAGTAGCTTGTAAGTCAACTCTATTATCTTTTGCCTTTTCTTTTTCTTTCTCTCTAGTCATCAACTGATCAGACTCTATTCCCTTTAACTGCATGTTGTAGTCAAACTCTATAGCCATCAACTCCTTCTTTAAGTTAGCCTCAGCTTGCATTTGCTGTATAGCATACATAGCCTCTGCCTCTTTAATTTGTATCTTAGACTGAGATTCCATTTGAAGTAATTGAGCCTTAGATTCAGATGCTGCTTGTTGAGACTGCATGTTTGTCTGCATCTGCATTTGATACTCCATCTGCTTATCTGCTTGCTGTTTCTCCATTCTCTTACGTCTCTTAACCTTAAGTAACTCGTTACCAAGTTTAATGTTCTTGATATTTCTTATGTCAATAGCATCCTCAAGATCAATGGTTTGTTGTTGCAATGCCATCTGTATGTTAGCCTCAAGATTAGCTCTTTGCTCTTCATCTGGAGATAATTCAATAAATATACCAAAGTCATGAAGATATAAGTCTTTAATCTCATCTAATATAGATATGTTATACTTACCAATTTGCATAGCAAATTCTTCAGCAAAGTCAGAGTACTCTAATATATCTGCAATTCTAATTGATACACATGTAGCAAGACGTTTAGTAATACTAAGTCCAGACTCTAGTATGTGTCTAGTAGCTGTATTTGAATTCATAGCAGCTAATTTCTGAACCCCTACCAATGCATCTGGATGTGGTGATGTACCATCTCTAGCCTCATTAATACCCGTCACGTCTCTAATCATATTTAGATAGTGGTTATAGTTATTAATTAATGCAGCCATTTTAGCTTGTCCACTGTTTGAGTTTAACTCAGTTATTGGAACTCTTGCATTATTAAAGTCACCATCTTGAGTATAACTTCTACCAATAACACTACCAGTCTGGAAGTATAACTTCAATGCATCCTCTGGATTGTATGCTGCACCAGTACCTAAATCAACCTCATTGATACCATCTGCATCAATGAATACACCATCAGGTACAACTCTAGCCATAACCTGCTGAAGTTTCAAGTGAGTCAATTGTATCTGATCTGCAAATGGAATCATTCGTCTAACTAAAGACTCCTTCATCCCCTTGTACATTCTAGGAGCATGTAATACATAGTTAGGCAATGCCATCTGTGTTGCAGACTTAGGCCTAACCATATTACGCATAAGCTCCCACTTAAGCATAATGTTTGAACCAGCAATCAATATACCATCATACCACACATCTCTTACCGCCTCTACTTTCTCATACATCATACCTTCCTCAATTGGAGGATTAAATGACTCATCCTTTCTTATTACTTTTTCACCACCATTCTCTAGTATTTTCTTTTTCCAAACAAAGTGTTTAGATGTCTTATAGTTAAAGTATAATAGTGTAACAACCTCATTTAAAAAAGCATCATCGTGATAGTTTTTAACTATAGGGAAATAACTAGTCCAAGCAGATCCAGCATTTTTAATCTCTGTTAATTGCTCGTCAGTTAAGTTTGGGTTTATTTTTAATAACTCAGTGTAGTGAACCTGTTTAGCCTCACCAAAATAGTAACAATCAGAAAAGTCTACCTTCTCTGTGTAGCTATGTATTAAGTTAGCAGGATCAACATAGTCAATCTTAACTCCATCATTAGGTAAGAATGAATGCTTAACACATCCTATACCAATAGTAGTTAGGTCATAGTCAACTAGCTTTCTAGTCTCTGAGTAGTCATTCATCTTAAGCAACGTATCGATAGCTACCTCTTGTGCTATTTCTATACTTGGCTTATACTTTAACTGCATATATAATGACAATTCCTCATCATTCTCTGGAAGTTCAGCTGGATCAACATTAAATGCGTCAATACCAAACTGCTCCTTAGTAATAGTTAAAAAGTCTTTTGCTGCCATATCAGACTCGATCATATCTTGGAATATGTTCTTCTTCTCAGCAGACATAACATCTTGAGACTCAGCCTTTATTTCGAATAATCTATCAGACATACCGTTAACAACTATGTCAACAAACTTAGGGATGATAGGTATTGGAGTCCAGTCTAAGTTTAACATAGACATGTCACCATTTATAGACAACTCGTTCTTGTACTTCTGTACAGACTGTTCTCCCCTAGCATATAATCTAAGTCGATGGAACTCACCCCATTGGTCATAAAACCTACAGGTATTATTTTTCCTTTTAAACCATTCTCCTTCAATAGCCTTACCAACCTGTAATCCGTACTTTTCAGTAGCCTTCTCTTCTTCAGAGGCCATTTGATTAGGGAACGGATATTGATTGATTATAATTGGTGATTTATCCATTATTTTTTTATAATTTCGCTTCTTGTTCCACGATTATCGTATGTTACAAATTTAATACTTATTTTTGATTCTTTCTTCTCTGGTACAAACATATATTTTCGTGTAGCCATAATGGCCAAACCAGAGCTAATAGAGGCATCAAAATTAGTTCTATTATTAATGTCAAATCTAGCCCAGTCCTCAAGAGTTCTAGTGAAATACATTGATCCCATGTTGCTAGAATCTCTATACGTACCCTCAGTGTCAAGTCCTACGTACTCCTCAATATATGATTCGATAGAAGAGGCGTGAGCCTGCTTTACGTCCTCAGATGAGTTAGGTATACCACCGAGTTCCAACTCTGTCTTAGATAGCTTGTTAAGGTTTTTATCTGGTCTGTTCATAGAGTAACCCCTATAACCTCTGTTTTTAAAATGATACAATAGTCTTGCCTTATTGTTCTCAGCAAGTATTGGCATACCATAAAATATACAAGCCATCAGAACGTCCTCAAAGAATATCTCCGCTGTCTGTGGTCTTGCTACATACTCCAAGAAGAATTCATTTGTTGGTCCGTTATTCATATGGAACTTAGTCATCCCATGAAGTGCACCGTTAGATCCACCACCACCAACTACTCCTGATATGTCATAGGGGTCACAACCAAATGCACCCATACCCTCATTACCTGGAAACTTCTTACCGTTCCTTATTATCACATTATTTCTCAATGATACCTCTGGTACCCACGATACATTGAACCTACCCTTTGGGTCTGGAGTCCATACTACCTTAGAGTCTTTCTCTCCGTTTAACCAATGGAAGTATCCCCTAGTCAGGAATCTCTCTTTTATCAAAGAGTCATTGTAGTCTATCTGTTGATATATCTTCGTCAAATTGAAGATAGACTGTCTGGACTCATCTCTAAAAGCATGAGACTCCGTTCTAGGAAATTGTCTATAAAATTCATTTAGTGCATCTGCATCAGACTTTAACGAAGATACTTCATTATTCCAATATGTAATAACACTGTTTAATATCTTAGATCCGTCTATACCGATCACCTCTTTGGATGTATCATCTAGTACAGGCCAACCGAACTCATCTATATAACCCTCATAGTTCCACTCCATTGGAATGAATAAAGAATACAGACCGCTCTTTGTCTGACCGTTGGCAGATCTAGATCTAGGGTCGCTGTCGTTGTAAAGTTTCTTGAAGTTGTCACCACCCTTTGATAGTGCATTTGATGTTGAACCCATCATGCACTTACCGATGATCCTACTTCCCAATCGAAGACAAGTCTTAGTTACCCTCCAGTTATTTAGGATGTTGTCAGGCTTTAACCACTTACCAGATTCATCATGCACGAGTAGAAGTAGCTTCTCACCGTCATAGCTGTTGTCTGCTGTGTTTTTCCAGTCAATAGTAGTATCTAGTCCATCGATGTCATTATTCTTCTCCTCGTCAATGTTTTTTCTTGTAATTTTGCTGGCTGGAACCCTAAAAGATAGTTCGGTCTTTGGATTGTCCATACCATCTTGAACGGGCTTAAAGAAGAACGGGTAGTTTCTTACTATTGGGACTACCTTATCAGTAAACATCTTCTTGGCATCGTTACCAGTTTTAGATAGTATACCTATCCTAGAGTCACGAACTATGGTACCTGTATTACCGATCTCTCCAGATGACATAAATGAAAATCCAGATCGTCTATTTTTTAGGTAACATATACCAAACGACCTATCGTCCGCCTTACATGCCTCCCAGAATATATAAAATATTCTATTTGATTCACGGAAGTCAGGCAGACCGATGTCAATCTTGGTCCACTGCAAGTACATGTAGTGCGTACCTGTTATGTATGTTTTTTTCTTGTTGTTGATAAACCAATATCCAGAGTCTCTTCTGTTAAACTCTCTCTCTATGTAGTCTATGTATTGAGACTTGAATTTATTGTCTCTTCTGTTCCAATCAAATATTGTCTTAATTCTTAATAGATCCTTGTCGTACTCATGTGGAGTCCATCTATTGTTGATGTCGTCAATCTCTGATGGTATTGATGGTAGTGCAACCTTTATGCTATTTATTTCATATACCTCACCAATAGTACCATCCTTAGATATTACTATTACATCGTAGTCACTATTGTACCCATAAGCCCAGCTCTTGTGTCTGTTCTTGGTAGTGACCACATTCTTTGGAATATAGTCTTGAATTACACTATATAGCTTATTTTCCATTCTTTATCTTAGCTCTACCTTCAGCAAATCCCTGCATGCTTATGTCCTTAACTGGCACATCGTTCTCCCTATTCTCCTCCTCCTCAATCTTATAAAGCATAGACAATGCATCCTCAAACGCAAGCCTCTTTGATGCAGCAGCATTCTTTAACTTATCTGCTGACAGATCATCGTCTGCATGAGTGATTATTGGAGACTTAAGTACCTTAATAAGCTCATCAATTGCCTTCTTACCAGCTTCTAATATTTCTATTTTTTTAGACATATGTTCTTGTTATACATTCTGTAAAGAACCTCGTCATCTATCTTGAATTCATACTCACTCTCTGGAGTAAATGAAACAACATCACCCACCTCAGCCGAAGTAAAGTCATCGTTCTTATATACGATCTCACCCCAAAGCTCTTCAAATCTACCTAAATTTGTAAACATCTTATCCTCTGAGTCTATAGGTCTTATGAATAAAAAAGGAGGCGTAGCCTTCCAGTTTTCAGTGCCTCTTTTGTATAGGTACATCTGCTCTGGCTCAATGATAAAGCAGTCATCAATTAAATGATGCCAGCTGCTCTTCTGTCTACCCTTCATGTCATAGTAGAACTTGAACACGTTATGGTGAACAACTACTAAGTCTCCTGGAAGTACAGGGCCGTCATAATATATTGGTGTAGACTCAACTATTGCGAATCTGTTGGACACAGTATGATCATCTTGAGAAGAACTTATGATGAAGTTTATGTCACCATACTTTCTTAAATTGTCATACCGTCTTCCATCAAATGGCTTGATGATAAAACAGTAGGGTGACTTCATTAAAAATCTATTTTAAATTCTATTGAAATTGGCATTGTACTGGAGAATTGTTTCCACTTTATTATCTCTCCATCTTTAATTATCCATATACATATAGACCCATCCTTTTCAGATAGTATAGATTCAATTCTATACGTTCTGTCTAAGACCTCTTGTCCAACTACATAGTGCATGCACTTCATGTAGTCAGGACCTATAGATATTTTTCTAATTATATTCACCAGTGTTTAGATTGATTTTGATGTCCTTGCCATACTTTTTCATTATTTCTTCTTGGAAAGAAGATAGATCGTATGCAGATGTTTCAAGATTAGCTAATGTGGAAATCTTCTGTGACTTTAATCTTTCAAAAGTTACCTCGATATCAGCTACCTGGAATTTTAAGTCTCTGTAAGACTGATTTAATGACTTGAGTTGGTCTAACTCTTCTGTTGTAATTTTCTTTTCTGACATTTTATTTAATTTAATTTGTAACAAATATAGTAAAAATATGTTACATAGATATATACCACTTAGTATCTGAGTGACTATACTGTAAACACACTGGTGTATTAGCCACTAATGACGTAGGCAATCCAACAAACGTAGCACCTGAAGATATCCATGTAGTACTAGCTCTTGATACAGTTGACATGACAACATACTTAGCACCGTCTAACGCAGAACTAGCCGCTGGCATTGTAATAGCAAATGATACCGATGCTGTTCCAGTAAAGTACGTGTTAGTTCTAGTAATTGTATACAGTGTAAGTAAATTAGTATCTACTACTTCTGGAGATGCATTTAATGCCAATAAAGACTGTACATTAAAATTAACAGTATTACCAGATTTAGATCCAAATACTGTACTGTCTACTGTAGGCGGTACTACATTATAACTTTGTTGCTTCATTTTCCTTGACCTTTATATTGTTTTTTATAATTCTTAGACGTTTTTAATTTAGATGTTTTAGTCTTAGCATGCACACCTGGCCTGCTAATGAACTTCTTATCCATCGCCTTAACTTCTGATTGCTTTTTCATCTATTTCTAATTGTAAAGTTAATTAAAGTAAATGAATAAAAATTCCTATAGATGTCTATATCTAAAGATATAAATCTAATTGGTCCTATTGTTAGTCTAAAACAAATAGATCCGAATACATCCATTGACCAATGATTTCTAAACCTCATAAAATGTATTTTTAAAATCTCTCAATCTATTTAACCATCCCTTAAGGAATACTGAATTCTTTCCCTTGCTTATAGCTCTAAAGAATATCTCTCTATCGATAAATAATTGATTCAAGAATTTCTTTGGGTCAATTGAGTTGATAGCTGCTATTGTCTTAGGACCCATAACACCATCAACACTTATGTCATCTGATAATTCATTTACACACTTCTGTGCTGTCTTAATAGCCTGTAATGGACCGCTGCCCCAAGCTATTTCAGTTAAGAATATAGCTACGGTAATATCTGCAATTTTATCAGCTTTTACTCCATCCCAGTAAGATCCTTTGAATACCTTAAACCAGTCCTCAGAATTCATAGAAAAAAATCTATCATCATGGTCATGATTAAATACATGAGACCAAGACTGGTACGTAATTCCAGCGTTTGTATGCCAACCAGTATGACCGTTGAATGGAGTAGGACAAGGATGTGATGATGCCGAGTCGTTTGAATTACGGCTGAGCCCTCCCTCCCATTTGCGGATAAAGTGAACGAATTGATTAATCTTTGAGTCCATCGATTTCTGTTTTAATTTCTTTTGCACGGCCTACTGCCTTCTTAAATGCATACCACAGTCCGTATTTATGTATAGCACGATAGTTCTCATCAATGCTAAATATCTCTATGCTTATAAGTATAAGTGCAATTATTTTAGTTAACATTAAAGGCACCGAAAAGAATTGTAACATTATTGCATTCAAGATAAACTTATCTATCAAGAAAAATAGTATAATTGTTATCTGATATAGCATCATCTTTGATATTATAGTAGATAATTTTCTGCTTGTTATTTTCTCTTTTAACTTCTTAGCTTTCCATAATCCAAAGACTGTATCCAAGAATATACAAAACCCAACTAAAAATAATAAGTTGCTTACAGGTAAAAAGAATGTCCAAAGAACTGCTAGCAACTTAGGAAAGCTTGTTCGAACTGAAGCCAATAAGATTAATAGTTGAACTTTCATATCGGCATTACTGACTTTTTAATAATCTGTATGGTAACATACACTAAGATTATAATCATTACAATTCCTCCGACTACAGCTAAAAAGTTTACCCACCATGGGATATACTTAATCTTCTCTGGCTTGAGTGTCTTCGTAACTAATTTTGTTGAGTACACAGTGTTACCCTTTATTTTTTTATATATTGTACGTACCTCTGCCTTAGATGTGTATACATTGTTCTTTAGCCTTGTCTCTAGTGTGATGATCTTACCGTCCTTGTCTCTTAATCTGTCACCTAACTTTGAAATAACGTGGCCAAGTGAGTCGCAGTATAAAGTATCTTGTATATATATAGTCTCACCAGGAATAATAATTGTAGTATCTCTAACTTGAGTAACCACTGATGTACTGTCCTTTTGAACGCACAGTGGGCAGTACTTAGCAAGTTTCTTTTCCATCGAACATGAAAACAATAGTATAAGTAAGATTGGTAAATACTTCATAGATACAAAGATAAGTAAAAAATGCTATACATTATATAAATCAATAATCCATTCATTAATGTTATTAAAAAACTTATTATTAATACTTACCGAAGTATCAAAAAATATATTTCCTAAATTTGTGTTAATGTGACATTGATTATCTGAT
>Ga0114962_10000138_pt1 | contig 61684 bp, 55 predicted proteins | sample C_130820_MF_Meta_FD_87017 | JGI IMG/M metagenome (GOLD analysis project Ga0114962, IMG submission 87017) | Freshwater microbial communities from Lake Croche, Canada to study carbon cycling - C_130820_MF_MetaG | ecosystem: Environmental > Aquatic > Freshwater > Lake | place: Lake Croche, Canada... | reverse complement strand
TGTTGCAACCAATGCAGGTATACTTACAAAACCATATGATTTGACAAGCGCTTTAATTTATACAGGATTAGATTACAGACCAGCTGCTAATTCAATTGCATTAACAGGAGCTGATTTTACAGATTCTAATTTAGCTTCTGAAAGCTTTATCGCTAAACAAGCAGACGCTTCTTTAATTGTTTATCCTAACCCTTTTAGCAGTACTTTCAAATTGAAATTTGAGTCTGCTAGTTCAGATGATGTTAGCTTAGCTTCATATGATATGACAGGAAGACAAATAGAGTCTCGTAAAGTTTCTTATTCTGAAATTAATAATCAGGATTTAGGAAATAATTATCACAGTGGGGTTTATATCGTTGTTTTAAAACAAGGAGATTTCACAAAAACGTACAGAGTTATTAAAAACTAATTCTTTTAGTATAAAAATTAAGGAGCCTCGCATTGCGAGGCTCTTTTTTTGTGCATAAATCTCAAGGTTTTTTAGACTATTTTTGTGCAGTATTTTCCAATAGGTAGCGTTATATACCTAAGCGATTATTCATCTAAATTTACAGAACCCTTTTAATAATTCCATTTTGAAAATCATAGAACTCAGTACTATTCCCGAAATGCTCGCGCAAATAGAAATGATGCGTCATTTATACCCCAGCTTTACCATTGAAAAATACGAATCCTATCTTGAGGAAATGATTCCGCACAATTACAAACAAGTAGCTGTTTTTGAAGAAGATATTTGTGTTGGAATTTCTGGATTTTGGACGGCTACCAAACTCTGGTCAGGAAAGTACATTGAGATTGATAATTTCATAGTTCATCCAGAGTATCGTTCCAAAGGATATGCAAAAGCCATGACTGATTATATTGATATCAAAGCCAAAGAAATCAATTGTACGATGATCGTTCTAGATGCTTTTAATGGAAATTATACCGCACATCGTTTTTACTATAATCAAGGATTTGAGCCCAGAGGGTTTCACTTTTTGAAGATTCTAAATGAAGCAGGACTTAGTTAGAATTTTGATTTGATAAAAAAATCGCCATATTGAAGCGACAAAGTCTTAAAAAACCAAAGAATTGGTTATTTTTGTTTTTATTGCAATCAAAATTTTTAAGCTATACATTTTGAGTTTATATAAAAGTCTTTTCAAACAAACCGCCATTTATGGACTCGCCACAGTTTTGCCGAGAATGTTCAGCTTTTTGCTGGTTCCTTTATACACGGGTTTGTTGCCAAAAGAAGAATATGGTCAAGTTTCCATCATTTTCGCTTATATGATTTTCTTCAATGTAATTATGGCTTATGGAATGGAAACTACTTTCTTCAGATTTTACAATAAAGAATCCGATAAGAAAACTGTGGTGGAAACCACAACAGTTTCTATATTTTGGTCTTCCATCTTATTTCTTTTTGTAGCCTTAGTTTTTCGTAATTACCTGGCAGCAAAATCAGGAATCGACGTTCAATACATTATGTATACGATTTGGATTTTGGTTTTGGATGCCCTGGTAATAGTGCCATTTTCTAAATTACGCGCTTATCAGAAGCCTGTAATTTATGCAATAATAAAGATTGGAAATGTGGTGGTTAATCTTAGTTTGAGCGTTTTTCTGTTATTGTATTTACCCCAAATTGCTCAATCCGACCCCGATAGTTTCTTAGGATCGCTTTATCTTGAAAATTTTCAGATCGGTTATATATTTGTAGCTAATATCATCGCAAGTTTGCTAACTTTCATAGTACTTTCTCCCAATTATTTCCATCTTAACTGGCAATTTGATTTCCAACTTTGGAAAAAAATGATGCGCTATGGCATGCCTATTTTAGTAGCTGGAATTGCTTTTGCAATCAACGAACAATTTGACAAAATCCTATTAGGCAAATTACTCCCAGCAAATATTGCCGAAGCAGAAGTAGGCGTTTATTCGGCCTGTTATAAACTGGGATTGTTTATGGTTTTGTACCGTACAGCCTATACTTTAGGGATAGAACCTTTCTTTTTTAGTCATGCTAAAGACGAGAAAGCGCCTCAAACCTATGCCATGGTGACTAAATATTTTGTCATTTTTGGCTCTTTTATTTTATTGGCTGTGATTGTTTTTGCCGATGTTTTTAAGTATTTCATGATTCGGGATACTTCTTATTGGGAAGCAATGAAGGTAGTTCCATTGATTATTTTGGCTAATTTTTTCCTAGGAATTTATACCAATCTCTCTGTATGGTACAAGCTAATTGACAAAACCTATATAGGCGCCTATATATCAATTGTTGGGGCGATTATCACTTTGGTACTTAATTACTGGCTAATTCCAACGATGAGTTATTACGGCTCTGCCATTGCAACCCTTGCCGCTTACGGAAGCATGATGGGAATTTCCTATTATTTAGGAAACAAGCATTATCCTATTCCATATGATATAAAAACTATTGGAGGTTATCTGCTACTATCTATTGTATTTTCAGCTGTTTCCTTTTATGGATTCCGCGAGAATTATTTTGTTGGGATTCCTTTGTTGATGGCCTTTATGTATTTCATTTATCACAATGAGAAAGAACTTATTAACCGAATTTTAAAACGTCCCAATAGCATGAATTAGTGTTTTCGAGTGATATTAACTATAGGCTGAATCTAAGCAAAATGTGTTCCTAATTCATTAAGGGATAAAAACTAATAACAAAAAAAAACATGACTATACGAATCATTAATAAATCACAACATGAATTGCCATCCTATGAAACTATTGCATCGGCAGGTATTGACTTGCGCGCCAATTTATCTCAGGCGGTAACTTTAGGCCCCCTAGAACGCGCTATAATAAAAACAGGGATTTTCATAGAATTACCCATTGGTTACGAAGCACAAGTGAGACCAAGGAGCGGTCTCGCCGCCAAAAAAGGGATTACAGTTCTCAACTCACCAGGAACAATAGATGCTGATTACCGTGGAGAAATAGGTGTTATTCTGATTAATTTGTCTAACGCTGTTTTTGTTGTCGAAAATGGAGAACGAATTGCTCAAATGGTCATTTCGAAACACGAACGTGCCGAATGGATACTTGTTCAGGAATTGTCTGAAACAGCCAGAGGAGAGGGCGGGTTTGGAAGTACAGGAGTGAAATAAATAGTCAATATTACTGGTTTAATATTCAAACTTCAAATTAATATATTAAAAAATATCAAATGAAAATAATAGTTCCAATGGCCGGTCGCGGCTCTCGTTTAAGACCACATACTTTAACGGTTCCTAAACCGTTAATTCCTATAGCAGGAAAACCAATTGTTCATCGATTGGTCGAAGATATTGCAGGAGTAATTAATCAGGGAATTGAAGAAATAGCCTTTATTATTCACAAAGATTTTGGGAGCCAGGTAGAAAACGAATTAATTGCTATTGCTGAAAAATTAGGGTCAAAAGGGACGATATATTATCAAAATGAAGCTTTAGGAACCGCTCATGCTATTATGTGTGCCAAAGAAAGTATGACTGGACCTATTGTTGTAGCTTATGCTGATACTTTGTTCAGAGCCGATTTTACCTTAGACACTTCTGCAGATAGCGTGATTTGGGTTAAACAAGTGGAAGATCCGAGTGCTTTTGGAGTGGTTAAATTGAACGCTAATAATCAAATTGTAGATTTTGTAGAAAAACCCAAAGATTTTGTTTCCAATTTGGCTATTATCGGAATTTACTATTTCAAATCCGGTGAAGCTTTGCGAAGCGAATTACAATATTTATTAGATAATAAGGTAGTTAAAGGAGGGGAATATCAATTGACCGATGCATTGGAGAACATGAAACAAAAAGGCATGAAATTTGTACCTGGTAAAGTCGACGAATGGATGGATTGCGGGAATAAAAATGTTACAGTAGAAACGAATTCAAGATTATTGGGATTTTTGTACGAAGATGGAATAGAATTGATTTCGCAATCGGTAGTTTTAGAAAATGCAATCCTCATTTCACCTTGTTTTATTGGGAATAATGTTGTTTTAAAAAATGCTATTGTAGGTCCTAATGTTTCATTAGGAAATGGATGTGTGGTTGACAATACAACGATAAAAAACAGTTTGGTACAAGATTATACTCGTATAAGAAATGCTAATTTGGACAATGCAATGATAGGAAGCCATGCTGTTTTTGACGGTAATTTTACCAGTATCAGCATCGGAGATTATTCGGTTTTAGAGTAAAAACGAGAAATCAATACATGAAAAAAATTGCTGTAGTATTTATTTTCATAGGAATTTTAGGAATAGAAATTCCCCTTTTGGCTCAAACAGGGCCAGAGGATGTTGCTATGGGAAATACTGCTTTTCAGGATTTTTTTTATGAATCTTTGACGCAAAAAGGAATTGAAAATTACGACAAAGCGATTGTTGCCTTAGAAAAATGCCTGGTTTTACAGCCTGATAATGAGGTAGTTCATTTTGAATTGGGTAAAAATTATTTGGAACAAAAAGACTATAAAAAGGCTTATGATTCTTTTGAAAAAGCTACGAAGATAGACCCTACTAACAAATGGTTTTGGGTGGGCATGTACGATGTTTGTTATGAAACTAAAAACTTTGTTCAGGCTATTGTTATTGTCAACAAGCTAGTTGAATTCAAAAAAGAGTATCGAGAAGAACTAGTTTCTTTGTATATGAATACACAGAATTTTGACGATGCACTTTCTCTTATCAATCAATTGAATTCTGAAGTTGGTAAAACGGATATGCGAGAGCATTATAAAGCAGAAATTCTACGGGATTCTAAATATCAAGGTTCCGAAAGGAATAATTTGATAAATCAGATCAAAAAGAATCCAAAAGAGGAATCCAGTTATATTGCTTTAATTTATCTCTATTCGGAAAGTAATCAGGACGAAAAAGCAGTTGAAATCGCAAAAAAACTGGAAGTTGAAATTCCAAGCTCTGATTTTGCACAAGTGAGTTTATTCAAGTATCATTTGAATAATAATGATGGAATAAATGCGGTGAAAGCTTTGGATTTGGTTTTGGCAAGTTCTAAAATTGATCCTAAAATTAAGCACCGAATGTTGAATGAGTTTCTGCTATTTATTCAGAACAAACCTGAATTTGATGCTGATTTAGAAAAAGCAATTTCTTATTTTGATTCTGACAAAGCTATTGACGTAGCCAAAGAAATAGGAAAATTTTATCATCATAAAAAAAATTGGGATAAAGCGCTATTTTACTACGAAAAGCATTTAAAGGAACATTCAAATGATTTAGAAATACAGCTTCTTTTTTTAGAAGTAGTAGTCGAAGCACAAAATTTTGACCGTGTAGCTGCCAAAGCAAATGAATGGATTGCTCTCTTCCCACTGCAGCCGCAGTTTTATTATTATGCGGGATTAGCTTATAATCAAAGGAAAGCGTTTAAAGAAGCGAAGGATATATTGGAAATGGGATTGGATTATTTAGTAGATGATCTTACTTTAGAAATCAATTTCAATATTCAGTTAGGTGAAGCTTACAGCGGATTGGGTGATTCAAAACAAAAAGACCGTTATTTTTCAAAGGCGGAAGAATTATTAAAACAAACAAAAAAATGAAAAAATACATCGGATTGGTTTTTCTAATATTCCTGATTTCTTGTAAATCAAAGGCGGTACTTATTGAAGGCAATGCTAACAAAAAGATTTCAGCAGATCGGATAATTGAAAATCATTATCAAAACAAAAAAGATTTTTCTACACTTTATATTAAATCGAGTGCTCATTATGAAGATGGAAAGCAATCCCAGAATGTAAGTGTGGAAATTAAAATTAAGAAGGACGAAATGATATTAATTAGTATTCGTTTTCTAGGAATAACTATGGCAAAAGCCTTGATAACTCCAACAGAAGTAAAATACTATGAAAAATTAGGAGGAAAGTATCTTGAAGGAGATTATACTGCTTTGAGTCAGATGTTAGGGACCGATTTAGATTTTAAAAAGGTTCAGAATATGTTGGTTGGAGAAGCTTTAGACGATATGAGTAAGGTAAAATACAAGAGCAGTCTAGAAGATCAACTTTATAAGTTAGAAAATGATTCGGATGCAAATACCAAGAAAACTTTCTTTTTTGAAGCGGATAATTTTTTAATTAAAAAGCAGGAAATTAGTCAAAAAGCAGAAGAGAGGATGTTGCAAATTATATATCCGAGTCATTCCGAATACAATCAAATTGTTTTGCCAACAGGCTTAATTATTGATGCCACTCAAAAAAAGGGAAAAACAAATATTAATATCGATTATAATACGGTTACATTTAATGAGGAACTTTCTTTTCCTTATAGTGTTCCTGAAGGTTATGAAAGAATTTTTATTAACTAGCTTTACACAAATTATTTTTTACTATGCCTAAATATATTTTAAGTCTGATTTTCTTGTTAGTAAGCTCCTTTTCTTGGAGTCAGATGAGTCAGCAAGAAAAACTAGAACAACGTAAAGCTCAGATATTGAAAGAAATAAAGGAGAAAGAGCGTTTGTTGCAAGATGTACAATCTAAGGAGAAATCGGTAGACAAATTATTAGGTCTGCAAACCGAAAAGATTCAATTGAAAGAAAAGTTAATTACTACTACTGAAAAGCAAACGAAGCTTTTGAGTAATGATATGTACATTAATCAGGTTAAAATTAACAGACTCAAAGACGAATTAGAAATATTGAAGGAAGATTATGCAAAGATGATTGTTAAGTCTTATAAAAGTCGGTCAGAGCAAAGTAGGGCAATGTTTATACTTTCGTCTGAAAATTTCTTACAAGCTTATAAAAGAGCGCAGTATATGAAACAATATACGAGTTATAGAAAATTGCAGGGTGAAGAAATCAATGATAAATCGAAAGATTTGATTGTTTATAATACTAAAATTGGCGTTCAAAAAACAGCCAAGCAAAAACTGATTCATGAAAACGAAAAAGAAAAATCAATTTTACAAAAAGAAAAACTAGTACAACAGCAAATTGCTAAATCAATTAAGAAGAGTAAGAACCAAATCGCGTCTGAAATTAAGAAAAAGCAAAGAGAAACACAATCAATAGACAATCAAATTGAGAAATTGATACGGGCAGCTATTGTTGCAGCCAATAAAAAAGCGGCAGCTGAAGCAGCTAAAGCAAATCCAAAAACGACCACTGCAGCAGCTACAAGAGAAACAGAAAAATCTACAAAAATTGTGCTGACACAGGAAGGTCAATTAATTGCAAATAATTTTAGAGCTAATAAAGGAAAATTACCTTGGCCAGTTGAAAAAGGGTTTGTGTCATTAGGTTATGGTGATCAGCCACATCCAGTATACAAAACCTTAGTTATTCATAACAGTGGGGTTGAAATCACAACTGATTCTGGTGCTAGCGCGAGAGCAGTTTTTGGTGGAGAAGTAATAAGTGTTATTGTACTTTCACCTGTTAACAAAGCCGTTATGATTCAGCACGGTGATTTTTTTACAGTCTATCAAAATTTAAGCAGTGTTAGTGTTAGTAAAGGAGATAAAGTAAGTACGAAACAGATTATTGGAAGAATTAGAACTAATGGAGATTCCGGAAAAACAGTATTGAAGTTTACCATTTCACAAAATGCAGTATACAACAATCCTGCAAGTTGGTTGTTTAATATGTAAAATCTATAATTTCATAATAAAGGCCGGTCCAGCTAGACCGGTCTTTTTTATGCGAATAAAGCTTTTAATTCAGTGGCTTCATGAGGATTCATTTTTCCTGCCAGAACTAAACTCAGTTGCTTTCTTCGAAGAGCAGCGTCAAAACGGGCTATTTCCAATTCGGTTTCAGGCAGAATTGGTGCTACTTCAACAGGCCGGCCGGAATCATCTACAGCAACAAAAGTATAAATGGCTTCATTAGCTTTGCTTCTAATTCCGGATTCCCGATCTTCAATCCATACATCGATAAAGATTTCCATCGAGCTTCTAAAACTGCGAGAAACTTTGGCTTCTACTGTTACAACACTTCCTAAAGGAATGGCACGGTTAAAAGCAACATGATTAACAGATGCGGTAACAGTTATTCTTCGGGAATGTCTTCGGGCAGCAATGCTAGCCGCTCGATCCATACGAGCCAATAATTCGCCGCCAAAAAGGTTGTTTAATGGATTGGTTTCGCTTGGCAAGACTAAGTCCGTTAAAATCGTTAAGGATTCTGAAGGGTGTTTTGGACTCATATTTTTTTAGTAAAGATAATTGGGTTTAAAAAAAAATCCCGAATAGTTCGGGATTTTTTTATTATAATTCTTTAATCAACAACCAGGCATCTGGATTCGAGGTTTTATTGATATCTAATTTTACCTTTTGAGCCTCTTCTAGGCTGGAATAACTGCCATATATTACGGGAAATAAACCGTGTTTGTTAGCTTCTATTCTGCGGGCATCATAACCTTCTCTTAATAATTGTTCGTAAATTTTCTGAGCATTGCTTTCATTTCTAAAAGCACCGGCCACAATATGATAGGATAATTTTTCTTCTTTTACGGTAAGCGTAACAGCAGGAATTGGGTTTTCTATAAAGAAGGTAGCTTCCTGAATTTTATTTTGTACTTGTTTTTGCACGGCAGTTTCTACAATTAAAGTATCTTCTGCAATTTTATTTTCATACAATTTAAAAGCAATACTTCCACTTAGGGATAAGGCTAAAACAAAAATTGCAGCATATTTAAGATAAGGACGAGTTCTTCTTTCTTTCGGAATAAATTCGAAGGTTTGTTTTTCTTCAGCCGTAATTTCCATTTGTTTTTCTCGTCGAATGATTGGAGATACAAAAGAATTTAAACCAAAAGATTCCATTAAATAATTGGTATTTTCGGAAGGCGTGAAAACAACATTTCTTTCGGCATTGACAGAAAATTCGCCTATATTTTTCAATAGAAAACGCTCGTTCAATTGAAGGAAATATTTCCAATTCGCTACTTCACTTTCAATAGCGGTATTGGCTATTTGAAAGGATGTTTTATCAGTAAGGGCAATATGATTTGCCAATAAGCCATCATTATTTTTAATATGAGGATTAAAGGAAATATGTTTCTTTGGTGGGTAAAATGAATTGGTGTTTGCATTCAAATGTGCCGATTGGATTTCGGTCAAAAAAGCCCCAAAACCAGGGACTACAACACATTGATGACGGTATAAAAGCTGTGATATGTACTGTTCGATCTTCATAGAAACAAAGTTATACAATGTGATAAAAAATCAAAATTTTATTTACAAATGTTATTAACAATTCGCATATTATTTTATATATTTAAGGTTCAAACACTTATCATGAGCGAGGAAGATTTGTTGGCTGTTTTGGCATTGTCAAAAGTGGAAGGTATTGGAGCTATTAGTGCAAAAAAATTAATCAATCATTTTGGAAGTGCTGGTGCTGTTTTGAAGATGAATTCCACTCAATTGGCTTCAGTTGATGGAGTTGGAACGGTAATGCTTCGCAATTTAAAGGACAAAACAATTTTTGAAAAAGCGGAACAAGAATTAAAGTTCATTCAAAACAAGAGAGTTAAAGTTTCTTTCTTTCAAGATGCAGATTACCCAGATCGATTGAAACATTGCATCGATGCACCCATAGTTTTATTTTCTTTTGGGAATATTAATCTAAATAACCGAAAAATCATTAGTGTTGTGGGCACGCGCCAGATTACGGCTTACGGTCAAGATTTTTGTAAAAATTTAATTTCAGAATTAGCTCCTCTCGACCCTGTAATTGTTAGTGGTTTTGCTTATGGTGTGGACATTGTGGCTCATCAGGCTGCAATAGATCATAAACTTCAAACGATAGGAGTGTTGGCGCATGGTTTGAACCAAATTTATCCCAAAGTCCATTCGAAATATTGTGCACGAATGGAGGAAAACGGGGGATTTATTACGGAGTTTTGGAGTTCTTCGAATCCTGATAAAGAAAATTTTGTGCGAAGAAATAGAATAGTTGCAGGAATATCGGAAGCAACTATAGTTATTGAATCTGCTGATAAAGGGGGTTCTTTGATTACGGCTACTATGGCCAATGATTACAACCGAGATGTTTTTGCTGTTCCCGGTAGGATAAGCGACAAATACAGTCAGGGTTGTAATAATTTGATAAAAACTCAAAAGGCAAATTTGCTTTCCAGTGCTGCCGATATAATTTATATTTTGAATTGGGACATCACCACAGAAAGGAAGTCGGTTCAAAAAAAACTTTTTGTAACACTCGATTTTGACGAGCAAAAAGTGTATGATTACCTTCTTAAAAATGGAAAGGAAATACTAGATACAATAGCTTTGCATTGTGATTTTCCAATTTATAGAATTTCCGGTTTGCTTTTAAACATGGAATTAAAAGGCTTGATTCGTCCACTGCCAGGCAAACTCTTTGAGGCCATTTAAATTTTGAATTCGAAGTTTTATCTTAGAACTAGGTTAAAAACTAAATCCTAATTTCTCTCTTACTCTTCGCAATACACCATTGGCCACAATTTTTGCTTTTTCAGAACCTACAAAAAGGGCGTGGTCTATTTCCGGCAAATGATTCATATAATAGGTATATTTTTCTCTTTCGGTTTTGAATTTTAGCAAAACAAGTTCAAATAAGGCTTGTTTGGCATGTCCATAACCAAAATCTTTATCTTTATTCTTGTATTTCTCGATCATCCATTGCAGCTGATTTTCATCGGCCAATAAAGTATATATTGCGAAAATTTTACAAGTTTCTGTATTTTTTGGATCTTCTAAAGGCGTACTATCCGTTTCAATCGTCATTATTTGTTTGCGCAACGCTTTATCGTCTAAAAATATGTTAATGATATTGTTTGCCGATTTACTCATTTTTCCGCCATTAGTCCCTGGGACATATTTGGTTTCCTCCTGAAAATAAGATTCCGGTAAAACGAATGTTTCACCCATTTGATGGTTGAAGCGAGAAGCCACGTCACGTGTTATTTCAATATGCTGCAATTGGTCTTTTCCAACGGGAACAAATTGAGCATCATAAAGCAGAATATCTGCAGCCATTAGTATTGGATAACTAAATAATCCAGCATTAACATCGTCTAATCGATCGGCTTTATCTTTAAAGGAATGAGCGAGAGTTAATCTTTTGAAAGGAAAGAAGCAGCTCAAATACCAAGCTAATTCTGCAGTTTGAGGCACATCTGATTGGCGGTAAAACACTACTTTATCTGTATTTAAACCACAAGCAAGCCAAGCAGCAGCAGTACTATAAGTATTAGCTCTTAAAATGGCACCGTCTTTTATTTGAGTTATCGAATGTAAATCGGCAATAAAAAGAAAAGATTCGTTTTCGGGCTTATTGGACAGTTCAATTGCAGGAATAATGGCGCCTAATAAATTTCCTAGATGAGGAGTTCCTGTACTTTGAATGCCTGTAAGTATTTTTGCCATTGTATTTTATTTTCGGTGAAGGTATTTATGTGTTTTCGAATTAACAAATATTGTAAAATATTTATAGAAAGTTTTTTACAAAGTTACTTCTTTTGTGAAAAATTACATACGTTTCCGTATTTTTGAAACATGAGAACAATTAAAATCATGCTTTGGACTGCTTGGCGGATTTGGTTTTACATTATGGTAGCCCTTCCTATCCTGGTGATGTTGCCTTTTCTTTTAATTTCTATTCTAAAAGAAAAGTGGTATCCTTACTTTTTTTTCCTAGCTAGAATTTGGGCCAAAGCAATCCTCTTTGGCACAGGATTTTATTACAAAGTAGAAAAAGTCCAAAAATTAGAATCGGGTAAAAGTTATATGTTGGTCATCAATCATACTTCTATGGCTGATATCATGCTGACTTTGGCGGTTACTAAGAATCCATTTGTATTTGTGGGAAAAAAAGAATTGTCTAAAATACCTTTGTTTGGATTCTTCTACAAACGAACTTGTATATTAGTAGACCGAAGTAGTGCCAGAAGTAGAATGGAAGTTTTTAACCGTGCTCAAAGAAGGCTTAATCAAGGGTTGAGTATTTGTATTTTCCCGGAGGGAGGAGTTCCTTCAGATGAATCCATTTTGTTAGATGAATTTAAAGATGGTGCTTTTCGATTGGCCATTGAATATCAAATCCCGATTGTTCCAATTACATTTGCAGATAATAAAGCACGTTTTTCGTATACTTTCTTTAGTGGAAGTCCTGGTTTGATGCGAGCTAAAATCCATACTTTTCTTCCGACAGTTGGAAAAACTATCGAAAACAAAAAAGACATCAGAGATTTAAAAGACCAAACGCGAACCATTATTTACAATCAACTTTTAGATTATAAAAAGACCAAAAAAAAACTGCCCAAATTATTTTGGACAGTTTCTTAATTTACGCGTTTTTCTCTTTAATGTATTGCTTGATTTTTAGTTCCAGCTCTTCTGCCATTTCAGGATTGTCTTTTATTAATCCTTTTACAGCATCGCGACCTTGACCTAATTTTGTTTCTCCATAGCTGAACCAAGAACCTGCTTTTTTGATGATTTCAAATTCAACTGCTAAATCAAGAATTTCGCCTGTTTTAGAAATTCCTTCACCATACATAATGTCAAATTCGGCTACTTTAAAAGGCGGTGCTACTTTGTTTTTCACGACTTTTACTTTAGTTCTATTTCCCAAAACATTATCGCCATCTTTTATTTGTGTAGAACGACGAATGTCCAATCGAACCGAAGCGTAAAATTTCAATGCATTTCCACCCGTTGTAGTTTCTGGGTTTCCAAACATTACACCAATTTTTTCTCTCAACTGATTGATGAAGAAAACGGTACAATTTGTTTTGCTGATTGTTCCTGTCAATTTTCTCAAGGCTTGAGACATTAATCGAGCATGTAATCCCATTTTAGAATCTCCCATTTCACCTTCAATTTCACTTTTAGGGGTTAAGGCGGCAACAGAGTCAATCACGACAATATCAATAGCACCTGAACGGATTAGGTTTTCAGCAATTTCTAGTGCTTGTTCTCCATTATCCGGTTGAGAAATGATTAGATTTTCAATATCAACCCCTAATTTCTCTGCATAGTTTCTGTCGAAAGCATGTTCTGCATCAATAAAAGCAGCAATCCCTCCCGCTTTTTGAGCTTCGGCAATAGCGTGTAAAGTCAGGGTTGTTTTACCGGAAGATTCAGGTCCGTATATTTCAATAACTCGTCCTCTTGGATAGCCATTTACACCCAAAGCTAAGTCTAGGCCAAGCGAGCCTGAAGAAATAGTTTCTACTTCCTCAACGGCTTTGTCGCCCATTTTCATTACAGTTCCTTTACCGTAAGTCTTATCTAATTTATCTAGTGTAAGTTGTAATGCTTTTAATTTTGCTTCTTTTTCAGAATTTCCTTTATCTGAATTATCTTTTGCTGCCATTTGTATAGAGATTATTTTTAGTAAAAATACTTCTTTTTTTCGAAGTTGCAAGAAGTGGTTTGATAAAGTATATTGTGTATTTGAAAAATAGGCTTAAAAAAAAATATTTCCTATTTTTGCGAATAATTTTCAACGAAATGGAAAAAATAATTTCTTATCCAATATCATTTATTGCGCTCTTGCTCTTTTTGATGACATTGCTTATTTTTCATCCTATTCAATGGATTTGTTTCACCCTTTTTGGTTATCAAGCGCACAAGAAAAGTGTTGATTACATGAATGCAATTCTTATGAGGATTGGACATTTATTGGGAACTCGATTTAAAATAGAAAACAGAGAAAGTATTCCTAAAGGGGTTCCAATTATTTTTGTTGCTAATCACCAGAGCTTATATGATATTATTTGTATCATATGGTTTTTGAGAAAATTTCATCCCAAATTTGTCAGTAAAAAAGAATTAGGAAAAGGGATACCGAGTGTATCTTATAATTTGCGTCATGGCGATTCGATATTGATTGATCGAAAGGATCCTAAACAGGCTATTCCACTAATTAAAGGATTAGCTAAATATATAGAATTACACCTTAGATCGGCGGTTATTTTTCCGGAAGGAACTCGAAGTAAAACAGGAATACCAAGACCATTTTCCCAAACAGGATTAAAAATTTTATGTAAAAATGCACCCTCGGCTTATGTCGTTCCAATATCGATAAACAACTCTTGGAAATTTGTTAAGTTTGGTTTTTTTCCATTTGGTTTAGGAAATCGCCTTATCTTTACGGTTCATAAGCCCTTGAGAGTTAAAGATTTTACTTTTGAGGAAATTATGAATAAAACCGAAAACGCTATAGTTGAAGGGATTAAAAATTAAAATATTATTATGTCTATAAAAAACATTCGTCTGGAAGTGATGCAATTTCTAGAAAATAAGGTTGACGGTTTCGTGGACCAATACTTAATACCTGTTGAAAAGATTTGGCAGCCAAGTGACTTTTTACCAGACTCCGAAAGTGATACTTTCTTTGAAGAGGTTAAAGAGTTGAGAGAATTGGCTAAGGATTTACCCTATGATTTTTGGGTAGCTTTAGTTGGAGATACTATAACTGAAGAAGCTTTGCCTACATACGAATCCTGGCTTATGGATGTCGAAGGTGTTGATAATGTAGAGCGAAATGGCTGGTCTAAATGGGTTCGACAGTGGACCGGCGAGGAAAACCGTCATGGTGACTTGTTGAATAAATACTTGTATTTATCGGGGCGTGTCAATATGCGTGAAATTGAAATGACAACACAGCATTTAATTTCAGATGGATTTGACATTGGAACAGGGAGAGATCCGTACAAAAACTTTGTTTATACCTCTTTTCAGGAATTGGCTACTTATGTTTCTCATAATCGGGTTTCACAATTAGCGAAGGCCAATGCGAATCCAAAATTAGCTAAAATGTGTAAGATGATTGCAGGTGATGAAATGCGTCATCATCATGCATATAGTGAATTTGTGAGTCAAATTTTCAAAGTAGATCCAAGTGAAATGATGTTGGCTTTTACTTATATGATGAAACAAAAAATTGTAATGCCAGCAGGTTTTTTAAGAGAATCAGGTGAGAAAATAAGTTCTGTTTTCGAACAATTTTCAAATTCAGCACAACGAATTGGAGTTTATACTGCCAGTGATTATGTTGATATTATGCAAAAATTAATTGAGAAATGGGAAATTGACAAAATCAGCGGATTGACTGATGAAGCTGAAAAAGCCAGAGATTACTTAATGAAATTACCGGCAAGAATGGCTAGAGTTTCTGAAAGAATGGTAATTCCAGAAGAACAATATATTTTTAAATGGGTAGAACCAGCAAGGATATAAAATTTTTGTTGTGAAATAGTAATGTTGAATTTCGAAGTACTACTGCTTTGAAATTCAACATTTTTTAATTTAATATATTTACCCTATGGACAATCAAGGTCTAATTAGTAAAACTATACTTTTTGTTAAAAAAGAACTCGAAAATGCGGAAGGAGGACACGATTGGTTTCATATCGAGCGGGTGTATAAAAATGCATTGGCCATTTCAAGAGCGGAAGTTTGTGACCAGACTGTTGTTCAACTGGGAGCCTTGCTTCATGATATTGCAGACAGTAAGTTTCATAATGGCGATGAAAGTATAGGGCCTTTGAAGGCAAGACAATTTTTGGATAAGGAGAATGTAGATTCGAAAACAGCGGATCATGTTATTAAAATCATTGAAAATATCTCTTTCAAAGGAGGTAATTTCGAAAACAAATTTGCCTCAATAGAATTGGATATCGTTCAGGATGCTGATCGTCTGGATGCAATAGGTGCTATTGGAATTGCTCGAGCTTTTAATTATGGAGGTTTCAAAAACCGAGCTTTGTATAATCCGAACATTGCCCCAAATCTTCATATGAATAAAGAAGAATACAAAAGTAGTGCAGCTCCAACACTCAATCATTTCTATGAAAAACTATTGCTTTTAAAAGACAAAATGAATACTAATAGCGGTAAACAAATTGCGGAAGAACGCCATCATTATATGGAAAGTTTCCTTGCTCAATTCTATGCCGAATGGGATGGGGAGAAATAGTATTGGTTTTTAATTTATAAGTTAGGAGTTTTATATTCCTTTAAATTCCGCTTTTCTTTTTTCTAAAAAAGCGTTCGTACCCTCTTTAAAATCTTGGGTACCAAAACAAAATCCAAAAGAGTTTATCTCTGTTTTAAATCCGTCAACACCTTCTCTAAAGCTGTCGTTTATTGCAACGATAGCCTGCCCTATGGCTATTGGAGAATTTTTTATTATTTTTTGAGCAATAGTATTGGCAAAACCTAAAAGTTCCAACTGTGGAACTACATGATTCACCAATCCATATTGTTTTGCCTCTTCAGCCGAAATCATACCAGCAGTCATAACCATTTCCATCGCTTTACCTTTTCCAACCAATTGAGGTAAACGTTGGGTGCCGCCATAACCGGGAATCAAGCCAAGGGAGACTTCTGGCAAACCCATTTTAGCATTATCAGAAGCCAATCTGATGTGACAGGCCATCGCTAATTCTAATCCACCACCCAGAGCAAAACCGTTGATTGCAGCGATCACCGGAGTTTTTAAATTTTCAATAAAATTAAATAAAAGTTCTTGTCCCTGAGCCGCCAATTGAGTCCCTTCCTGAACTGAAAATTCAGCAAATTCAGCGATATCTGCTCCAGCCACGAAAGCTTTTTCACCAGAACCCGTGAGAATAATAACCCGTGTTGTACTCTGTTTTTCTAAAGTTTCAAAGGCATTGTGCAGTTCTAAAATTGTAGCTTTGTTTAATGCATTTAATTTTGTAGGACGATTGATGGTAACCGTAGCAACATTATTTTTGGTTTCAACTAATAAAGTATCGTAGCTCATAATTGTGATTTAGGAATTGATTATTGGAAGAGCGACAGTGAAAGTAGTTCCTTTTCCAAATTCAGATTTAAAGGTAATGGTTCCTTTGTAATTTTCGATGATGTTTTTAATAATTCCGAGACCTAATCCCATTCCGCTATTTTTGGTCGTAAATTTAGGTTCGAAAATTCTGCTCATATTATGGGGTTCAATACCAATACCATTGTCTTTTACCGCTATTAAAACTTGATTGTCTTTTCGTTTTACGCTTACCAATACGGATTTATTTTCCTGTTGTTCCGGAATTGCCTGAATAGCATTTTTTACTAAATTAGTTATCACCCTAATTAATTGGGTGCGGTCCATTTTAGAAATAATTTCCTTTTCATCGCTTTGAAAAACAATATAATCTTCATTGAATATATCCAGGGCTAGTTCAACCACTTCTAATACATTCAAGGTCTCATTTTGTTGAGCAGGCATAGAAGCAAAGTTTGAAAATGCGGAAGCAACGGAGCTCATAGTATCAATTTGTTGGATTAAAGTTTCCGAATAATCTTTTAGTTTTTGTTTTAAATATGGATCTTGAGGGTCAAATTTTCTTTCAAAACTTTGAACCGTCAATCGCATCGGTGTAAGGGGATTTTTAATTTCGTGTGCTACTTGCTTCGCCATCTCCCGCCAGGCTTCTTCTCGCTCGCTTTGTGCCAGTTTGACTGCGCTTTGTTCCAGCTTATCGACCATGCCATTGTAGGCCTTGATCAATAAATTGATTTCTTTACTATTAGCTTCTAAAACGATCTTTTCATTTTTCTGATTTAAACTTGTTTCTCCTATTTTATCAGAGATCGTTTTTAATGATTTAGTGATATAGGAGGATAGGAAATAAGCTAAAGCAAAGGCAATAAGTAACATAAATGAATAAACTTGACCTAAACGAATCATGAAATTCTGAAGTTCTTTTTCGTAGAAACCATCGTCTTCCACATAGGGTAAATTCAAAATACCAAGCGGTTTAAATTTTTCATCTTTGATTTGACTGTAGGAAGAACGGTTTCTAAGACCGTCAATATTGGTAATATCGACATATCTTTTATCAATTGATGATTGAACTAATCTCAAGATATATTTTGGAATTGGAGGAGAAATACTATCTACAGAAAATGAGGATTTTGATGATTTTAACAATTTCCCGTCCAGACCATAGATATTTATTTCTAAATTGTGAATTTGAGCCAATTCATGTATTTTATCTTTAAAAATCAAGGATAAATTTCGTGTTGAAAGCGGATAAGTAGTGGTAGACAGTACATAATTGATATGTTCTTTTATCGCTTTTTCCTTTCGTTCTAGTCGGTCTTGATGGTATTCTTTCGCTTCGTTTTTAAATTGAATAATCGATATAGAAGCCATTAAAATGGAGGCAATCAAAACTAATACAATCATCGAAAGGAAAATCCTGATTCGAAGCGAAAGCATTGACATTTTGAATGGAAATATCGGCATATCTAGGATTTATTTCTTAGTCGAATTCTTTTATACATTTTGAAGCCCAACATGATTGTTATTGAAAACAGAAAGATGCCAATAACTCCATATATCCAATTGACGGCATCTTTTAAGATTACTAAAAATACCACAGCAAATAATATAATGGTAGTTCCTTCATTCCATAATCGCATAAAATTGGAGCTGTATTTTATTTCGTCTTTCTGTAATTGCGAATAGATTTGCTGGCATTTTCCTTGGTATAAAAACAATAAAAACACAAATCCAAGTTTGACATGCATCCAGGGCATTAGCAACCAAGCTTTTCCTAAATCAGTGAAGAATAGCATCCAGAAGGCAAATAAACTTGCCAAAATCGCAGAAGGCCATGTGATTATATACCACAATCGATACGTCATTATTTTGTATTGTTTTTGCAATATTTCTCTTTCCGGAGAGGATTTTTCGGCAGCTTCAATTTGGTAAACAAAAAGTCTGACAATATAAAACAAACCTGCAAACCAGGTAATTACAAAGATAAGATGCAGCGATTTCAGGTAGTTATAGCACTCCATATGCAGTTTTTATTTAGTTTCAGCCCATTCGTTGATCCAGCTGCTAACCGTTTTACACCAATCGTCACCATCGTTCAAGCATGGTATCACTTTGAAATTTTCTCCTCCATGTACTTTAAATTGGTGGTTGGCTTCCATTCCAATTTCTTCTAAAGTTTCTAAACAATCAGAAACAAATGCAGGGGTTACCACAGCTAGATTTTTAATTCCTTTGGCGGGCATTAAATCTATTGAAGTGTCGGTATAGGGAGTCAGCCATTTGTCACCAGCCAAGCGGGATTGGAAAGTCTGACTGTATTTTCCTTCGGGAATCCCAAGTAATTTCACGACTTGTTTTGTCGTTTCATAACATTGGTGGCGGTAACAAAATTCGTGAGCTGGTGAGGGAGTGTTGCAGCAAGAACCATCAATTTTGCAATGTGATTTGGTTACATCTGTTTTGCGAATGTGACGCTCTGGAATACCATGATAGGAAAATAACAACATGTCATAATCAAAACCTTCCAAATGTTTTTTAACCGAATTTGCCAAATCCTGGATATAATCAGGTTTGTTATAAAATGCCGGAACATTTGTGAACTTCATGTTCGGGAAATATTTTTTACGATGTTCTTCGGCTAAAACGAGAATAGTTTCGGTAGAAGCCATTGCATGCTGAGGGTACAATGGAAACAATAAAACTTCATCTACCCCTTGATCGGCTAATTCTTGAAGACCAGAAAGTAAGGATGGATTTCCGTAGCGCATGGCTAAAGAAACAGGAATATTTACTTGTGGTTTCACTTTTTCGTGCATTCTTTTAGAAATGACAACTAGTGGCGAACCTTCATCCCACCAAATTTTTGCGTAAGCTGCTGCTGATTTTTTAGGTCTTGTTTGTAAAATGATTCCTCGAACTAACAAGGCACGTAGTAAAAACGGAACATCAATAACTCTTGCATCCATTAAAAATTCGTCCAAATAGGGTTTAACATCTTTTGGTGTTGGACTTTCCGGGGAACCTAAATTTACTAATAATACTCCTTTCATTTTTTTTCTATTTTTTTGGATAAAAGTAATCAAACTTACAATTTCATGAAAAGCGATTAACTCTTTTTTATTTATTGTTTAATATGGATACTTGATACTATTAGACTGATTGATTGATGGACATTAAATATTTTTTTGGTGTAGTGGCAAATTTCTTTTTGAAAGCAGCAATAAAGTGACTTCCGGTGCTGTAGCCAATTTTTAATCCAACTTCATTAACATTATAGGAACCGCTGTCTAATAATTTGCGAGCAAAATCCATTTTGTAATCAAACAGGAAACCGTATACGGTATCTCCATAGATTTGTTTGAAGCCCATTTTTAATTTTTTCAAATTTAAACCAACATGATCTGCCAGCTCTTGTAATCCTGGAGGTTCGGCCATATTTGCGATTACAAAATCTTTGGCTTTTCGAATTTTCAAGACATTGTCTTCATCAATTAAAAAGGGACATTGCTCGGCATTAGGATCCTCTGTTCTATTGAAATAAAGGCTGAGTAATTCGTAGCCTTTTCCTTTATAGTATAAATTTTTAATGGATGGGTGCAAGTTATAATGAAATAGTTGACTTAGCACAATTGCCATAGAAGGACTTATGTTTCCTTCGTTATAATATTTTTTATCTTTATTTTCACTGCTCAAAAAAGTGATATAGCTTGCTTCAGAAGAAAAGAGGGCATGAAATTTTTTGATAGATATAATTACGGAAATCATCCATGAATTAGGTGCCAATTCTAGGTTAAGAGGCAGTTCTTTTTGGGGGTTATAGAGTAATAATGATTTTTCTTCATTGACATCTAAAGCATAATTTCCCTGATTAAAGATTAATTTTGCTTTCCCTTTTATGCCAAAATGAAATTGAATCAGGCCTTGACTTATTTCTTTTTCGAATCGAAAGGCTTCTTTTCCGTCATTTTGAAAGCGAATTAAAACAAAATCATCTTCTATTTTTATTAGTTCTTCTGAACTCATAGCGCTATTTTTTAAATTAAAAACTGATAATTATCACATTATTTTATTTAGAATGCCTCTAAACAAACCTGCCTTAATGGCTATTTTCAGTACAAAAATAGCATATATTATACAAAAATAACGAAATATGACTAAAAATTCGCATAGCGACACAAAAAGAACTTTTAGCGTTACTTTTATATAAAGGATAGTGATAATTTTGTCCACATATTAGGCACACAATAAAATATGGAAAATAATAACGCATCAAAGCATCAGTATTTCTATTCCGTTGGATTAAGTTATAAAAAGGCAGATGCAGCGATCAGAGGGAAGTTCAGTTTAGACGCTATTGCTAAAACGAATTTACTAGAGCAAGCAAAACGAGAAGGCATAGAAAGTCTTGTTGTGGTTTCCACTTGTAACAGAACCGAAATATATGGTTTCTCAGAACATCCTTTTCAATTGATCAAGTTGATTTGTGAAAACAGCTTAGGCTCCGTTGAAGAATTTCAAAAAGTAGGTTTCGTATATAAAAATCAAGAAGCCATTAATCATATGTTTCGTGTTGGGACGGGCTTAGACAGTCAGATTCTTGGTGATTTTGAAATTATTAGTCAATTAAAAAACGGTTTTGCAGAATCAAGATCTTTTGGATTGATCAATACTTTTTTAGATCGTCTAGTCAATGCTGTAATTCAGGCTAGCAAAAAAATTAAAAATGAAACCGAAATTAGCTCGGGTGCCACTTCTGTTTCATTTGCATCGGTTCAATACATTATTAAAAATGTATCCAATATTGGTGATAAAAATATTCTTCTTTTCGGAACTGGTAAAATAGGAAGAAATACTTGCGAGAATTTGGTAAAACACACCAAAAACGAGCAGATTACTTTAATAAACAGAACTAAAGATAAGGCGGAAAAACTAGCTGGAAAATTAAATTTAGTCGTAAAAGACTATTCTGAATTGCATTTAGAATTGCAAAAAGCCGATGTTGTGGTTGTTGCCACGGGTGCTAAAAACCCAACAATCGACAAAGCGATTCTTAATTTGAAAAAGCCATTATTAATTTTGGATTTGTCTATTCCGAAGAATGTAAATGAAGATGTTCAGGAAATAGAAGGTGTTACTTTAATTCACATGGACCATTTATCTCAAATGACCGATGAAACTTTAGAAAAAAGAAAATCACATATTCCGGCTGCTGAAGCTATAATAGAAGAAATAAAAGAAGAATTTGTTGCTTGGACCAATGTTAGAAAATTTGCGCCAACTATTAATGCTTTGAAAGACAAATTAAATGCTATTAAAAAATCAGAATTGAGTTTTCAAAGTAAAAAAATCGCCAATTTTAATGAGGAGCAGGCTGAAATTATCAGCGCCAGAATTATTCAAAAAATTACAACCCATTTTGCTAATCATTTGAAAGAGGAAAATACTATGGTTGATGAAAGTATTGTATGGATTGAAAAAGTGTTTCACCTTGAAGCAAGTGCCAGATGATAGGCAGATCAATACGTATTGGAACACGGGATAGTGAATTAGCTCTATGGCAAGCACACACGGTTGAAAAAAAATTAAATGATTTAGGCTACAAAACCGAAATTATAGCTGTAAAATCTCAGGGAGATCTACTTCTTGATAAGCCACTTTACGAACTCGGAATTACAGGAATTTTCACGAAAACGCTTGATATTGCCATGATTAATGGTCAAGTCGATATTGCTGTGCATTCTATGAAAGATGTGCCTACAGCCTTACCAATTGGGATGATTCAGGCGGCAGTTTTAGAAAGAGCGACAGTTTTAGATATTTTAGTTCACAAAGGCAATCTCCATTTTCTGCAAGAAAAGGGGATTATTGCCAGTGGAAGTTTGCGTCGACAAGCACAATGGTTGCACAAATATCCAAGCCATCAGGTTGTTGATTTGCGAGGTAACGTCAATAGTAGAATGCGCAAGTTGAAAGAGAATGATTGGAACGGAGCTATTTTTGCAGCTGCAGGATTGGAACGGATTAATTTGAAACCAGAAACATTTACCGATTTAGACTGGATGATTCCAGCACCAGCGCAAGGTGCTATGGTTATTGTTGCCATGCAAAAGGATGAGTTTTGTGTTGAAGCTGTGGCTCAATTAAATCATCGGGAATCCGAAATATGTACGCACATAGAACGACAATTTCTAAAAACTCTCGAAGGAGGTTGTACCGCTCCTATTGGTGCCTTGGCAAGAATTGAAAACAAGGAGATTCATTTTATTGGAAATTTATTTTCTATTGATGGCAAAGAAAAATTTGAAATAGCTAAAACAGTTTCGATGGATTATTGGTCTGACTTTGGAAAAACTTGTGCATTGGAAATTTTAGAACAAGGCGGTGCTATTTTGATGCAATCCATTAAAGAAACTTTAAAAAAGGGACTTAATTCTTAAGAAATATAAATGAAAGAACGCATTCAAATTTTATCTACTAAAATACTTTTGGCCAATCAAAAGCAATTGCTTTCGGAGGCTAATTTTGAATTAGTTGAAGTTGATTTTATTAAAACGGAAAATACAAACTTCGAATTAAAGGATATTAAAGACAATTTGATTTTCACCAGTCAAAATGCGGTTCAAAGTTTATTGAATCATCCGGAATGGGAAAAATTGAAAGCTAAAAATGTTTTTTGTGTGGGTTTAAAAACTAAGGCATTATTAAACGAAAATGGTTTTGTAGTGACCGTTTACACCGGATATGCTTCCGATTTAACCGAAATCATCAATCTTATTTATTCGAAGGAGCATTTCACTTTTTTCAGTGGTAATTTAAGAAGAGAAACATTACCTCAAGGATTAAAAGAAGCGGGTGTTGACTTTAATGAAATTAAGGTATATGAAACGGTCTTGACCCCACAAAAAATAAAATCGGTTTCGGAAGGAATATTATTTTTTAGTCCTTCGGGAGTTGAAAGCTATTTGAAAGACAATAAAATACGAAAAGAAATTTGTTTTTGTATCGGAAATACGACTGCAGAAGCATTGGAAAAACTAACTAAAAATATTGTAATTGCGGAACATCCCACTGTAGAGGATACTATTTTAGAATGCATAAACGAATACAATTAGTTTTAAAATTTTAAAAAGAACGACAAACCTCAAAGATTTCAAAACCCTTTGAGGTTTAATTAGAAATAGCCCAATGGAAATTGAATAAAATCAGTTAATTTTGGGGTCAAAACAAATAAAAACGAAGCGCATTAGCGCCTAAAGATCCAGTCCCATTATGATTAAAAACGACTTATTTTTAAAAGCATTAAAAGGAGAAACAGTAGAGCGACCACCTGTTTGGATGATGCGTCAGGCCGGAAGATTTTTGCCTGAATTCATTGCACTACGAGATAAATATGATTTTTTTACTCGTTGTCAAACGCCTGAATTAGCTGCTGAAATTACCATGATGCCTATACATAGTGTGGGTCCGGATGCGGCCATTTTATTTTCGGATATTTTGGTAGTTCCTCAAGCCATGGGAATTGAAGTTTTGATGAAAGAAAACTTTGGACCTTATTTACCGAATCCAATTCGTACAATTCAGGATGTAGAGAAAGTAATCGTTCCAAACATAGAAGAAACTTTAGGTTATGTAATGGAAGCGGTTAAATTAACCAAACAAATGCTTAATGATGAGGTTCCTTTAATTGGTTTTGCCGGTTCACCATGGACCATTTTTTGTTATGCTGTGGAAGGTAAGGGCTCTAAAAGTTTTGATATGGCTAAAGGATTTTGTTTTACACATCCAGAAGCTGCGCATGTTTTATTGCAAAAAATTACGGATACTACCATTTTATATTTGAAAGAAAAAGTAAAAGCAGGAGTTGATGCTGTTCAGATTTTTGATTCCTGGGGAGGTATGTTGTCTCCGGCTGATTATCAGGAATTTTCTTGGAAATACATCAATCAAATTGTTGAGGCTTTGGCCGATTTAACTCCGGTTATTGTTTTTGGAAAAGGATGCTGGTTCGCATTGAACGAAATGGGAAAAAGTAAAGCATCAGCACTCGGGGTTGATTGGACTTGCTCCCCTAGAAATGCAAGATATTTATCAGGTGGCACTATCACATTGCAAGGTAATTTTGATCCATCAAGGTTGTTATCTCCAATTCCAACCATCAAAAAAATGGTGCACGAAATGATTAATGAATTTGGAAAAGATAAATATATTGTGAATTTGGGTCATGGAATTTTGCCACATACTCCAGTAGATCATGCGAAAGCATTTATTGAAGCGGTAAAAGAGTATAAACAATAGAATCTAAAAATGCTAAATAAAGGTTTACGAGACGAGGAAAGTATCCGAATTGACACTGTTTTAAAGACCTTGCGTTCTTTAGTTTTTGTGCCGTTATTTTTATTGGAAGAAGAAAAAATAAACATTGAAAATCAACTAAAAATCTTGGGTTTAAATATCCAAACTTTAGATGATTTTAGTGAAAGCGAATTAATAGTTCATTTGGTCAAATGTCATTTGGATTGGAATAATTTAGAACAATTTGCTGATTTTTTAATCCAAATGTCTAAAGATTCAAAAGCTAGTTTTAAAGATTTTCCAGAAAAGGGAATTTTCATTTACAATTATATTCAGCAAGAAAGTAAAATTTTTTCGTTTGGTATTATTACTAAAATAGCTGCTGTGAAATCAGAATTAACATGAAAGACCAATTTTATGCTTACATCTTAAACCTCCAAGATCAAATCTGTGCTGGATTAGAAGCATCTGATGGATCAACTAAATTCCGTGAGGACATTTGGGAACGAGCTGAAGGTGGAGGTGGACGAACACGCGTAATAGAACACGGGGCGGTTATTGAGAAAGGTGGGGTTAATATTTCTGCAGTTCACGGAAAATTACCGGATTCGATGCAAAAATTATTCAATGTAGGCGAAGCTGATTTTTTTGCCTGTGGATTGAGTTTGGTAATTCATCCACGAAGTCCAATGGTGCCAACGGTTCATGCAAATTGGCGTTATTTTGAAATGTATGATGAAGAAGGAAACGTGATTCAGCAATGGTTTGGTGGTGGTCAAGATTTGACGCCTTATTATTTGTTCGAAGAAGATGCAATTCATTTTCACGAAACCTGTAAAGCTGCATGTGATCCCCATAATCCAGAATTTTATCCAAAATATAAAAAACAATGTGATGCTTATTTTTGGAATGCACATCGCAACGAAGCTCGAGGAATAGGGGGTTTATTTTTTGATTATTTGAAAGAAACTCCCGAGATGAGCATGCAAAATTGGTTTGATTATGTTTCTGAAGTAGGAAATAGTTTCCTACAAGCTTATATTCCAATAGTAGAAAAAAGAAAAAAATTAGAGTTTACAACAGCCCAAAAAACTTGGCAGGAAATTCGCCGAGGTCGTTATGTTGAATTCAATTTGGTGCACGACAAAGGGACTTTATTTGGTTTAAAAACCAATGGAAGAATAGAGAGTATTTTAATGAGTTTACCTCCACAGGTGCAATGGGTTTATGACCAGCATGCTGAAGCAGGCAGTGAAGAAGAGAAATTAGTTGAAGTATTAGAGCATCCTAGAAACTGGATATAAAAATAGCATCAACTACTAAATAATACAATTTTAATCAGTTTAACATTAACCTTAAACTCAAATAAAAAATATATGTTTCCATTACACAGAAATCGTCGTTTAAGAACCAATGAATCTATCCGTTCTTTAGTTCGTGAAACTACTTTAAGTCCGAATGATTTTATGCTTCCAATGTTTGTTGCAGAGGGAAAAGAGGTAAAAATTGCAATTTCATCTATGCCTGGAATCTATCGGCATTCATTAGATTTGACAGTAAAAGAAGTCAAAGAAGCATGGAGTTTAGGGATTAAAGCAGTGAACATTTATGTTAAAGTAGATGATAGACTTAAAGATAACACAGGTAAAGAAGCTTGGAATAAAGACGGATTGATGCAGCAAACAATTCGCGCAATAAAAGACGCAGTGCCCGAAATGATTGTGATGCCTGATGTGGCTTTAGATCCATATTCTATATACGGTCATGACGGAATCGTTGAGAACAATCAAATTATCAATGATTCAACAGTTGACGCTTTAACGCGTATGAGCCTGAGTCATGCAGAAGCTGGAGCTGATTTTGTTGCGCCCAGCGATATGATGGATGGTCGTGTGCTTGCCATTCGTCGCGCATTAGAAGAAAATGGTCATCATAATGTTGGCATTATGAGTTATAGTGCAAAATATGCATCTGCTTTCTACGGTCCATTCCGAGAAGCTTTAGATAGCGCGCCTGGTTTTGGAGATAAGAAAACCTATCAAATGGATTATGCCAATCGAATAGAAGCCATTAAAGAAACCTTAGATGATGTTGCTGAAGGTGCCGATATTGTTATGGTAAAACCAGGAATGGCTTATTTGGATATTGTTCGGGAAGTAAAAAATGCCGTTCATGTTCCCGTTGCTGTTTATCAGGTTTCTGGAGAATATGCGATGGTCAAAGCTGCTGCTGAAAGAGGCTGGTTGGATCACGATAAAACAATGATAGAGCAATTGTATTGTATCAAACGAGCAGGTGCTAGTATAATATCTACTTATTTTGCTAAAGAAGCCTCCATAATTTTGAATAAATAAAAATCTACATAACATGCGAAAACTAGTAATTACATTAGCAATTTTAGTATTTATTTCTTGTAAAAAAGAAGAAACAAAATCAGAACCTTTATATCCTATAAGTGTTGAAAATGAAGTTGCAGCCGTTCAAAAGCCCGAGCAATTAGGAGAAGAAATTTTTAAAGGGAAAGGAAATTGTATCACTTGTCATCTTGTTGATCAAAAAGTTATTGGTCCAAGTCTCCAAGATATTGCCAAAATTTATAAAGATCAAAATGGCGATATCGTAAACTTTCTTAAGGGAGAAGGAAAGCCCTTGGTTGATCCAAGTCAGTACGAAATCATGAAGACTAATTTTGTGGTAACAAAAGCAATGTCTGACGCAGAATTAAAAGGATTAGAAGCTTATATTTATAGTAATTCCAAATAGTTATAGGACGCATAGTGACCTATATAAAATCCACAAAGTCATACTACTTTGTGGATTTTGTTTTTAAAACTATTACTTTTATATTATGGAAACAGTTATGATTAGTACTCCATTAGGAATTGCCAAAATAATTGGGGATGAAAATGGGGTCTCGCATATTTCGGTTTCTGAGGAAGGAGCGGTTTCATCAATAGTTCCAAGTTGTTTGCAAGAAGCTGTATCTCAATTGAATGCTTATTTTGAAGACAAAAGGAATGAATTTACATTTAAATTAAATCCGAAAGGAACCGAATTTCAGCAGAAAGTCTGGAAGGGATTGCTTGAAATTCCTTTTGGAAAAACAATGTCTTATTTAGAATTATCAAAAAACTTAGGAGATGTAAAAGCAATTCGTGCTGTTGCTTCTGCAAATGGAAAAAACCCAATTTGGATTGTGATTCCTTGTCACAGAGTAATTGGTACTGATGGATCTTTGACCGGATATGCAGGAGGATTGTGGCGCAAAAAGTGGTTATTGGAACATGAAAACCCAACAAACCAGCAAAGTTTGTTTTGAGTGCACCTTAGGTTTTTTGATTTTAACGTTTAAAACTTTTACTATGATTGAAAAAATTCGTTTAGAACACCTATTATTTCTTGATATTGAAACGGTTCCCGAAGCAGCGGATTTCAATGCATTAGATACAGAAATGCAATCTTTGTGGGAACACAAAACACAGTTTCAACGCAAAGAGGAATACACGCCTGAAGATTTTTATGACCGTGCAGGAATTTGGGCTGAGTTTGGTAAAATCGTTTGTATTTCGGTAGGTTTTTTTATAATCAAGGGAGACATTCGAAATTTTAGAGTTACTTCCTTTTTCGGAGAAGAAAAGAAACTATTATTGGACTTCAACAATCTCCTTAATACTCATTTTAATCAGCCACAACATGTTTTATGCGGACATAACGCCAAAGAATTTGATATTCCGTTTATTGCTCGTCGTATGATTATCAATCAAATTAAAATACCGAATAAGCTCAATTTATTTGGCAAAAAGCCTTGGGAAATCCCTCATTTAGATACTTTAGAATTGTGGAAATTTGGCGATTATAAACATTATACTTCTTTGAAATTATTGACCAAAGTACTTGGGATTACTTCACCAAAAGGCGATATTGATGGCAGTCAGGTTGGTCATGTTTTCTATGTAGAAAAAGATATTGATCGAATTGTAACCTATTGCGAAAAAGATACCATAGCTGTGGCGCAAATTTTTCTCCGATTGCGAAGAGAGGATTTATTGATTGAAGAGGAGATTACGCATGTTTAAAATTTGAAAAGGCGATTTGATTTTTAGTCCACTTTAAGGTTAAATAATTATATTTACAAAAAATCAGATTATGGTATTGAGTAGGTTTTGGCTGGTCATTTTTATTTCAGCAATTGTATTTGTAGTGTTTAGTTTGTTTTCAGGAGACAGTTATACCATTGACCACGTTTTGAACGGAAAGAAAGATGATCCAATTCTGGTTTCGGAGAAATTTGTCGAAGAACTTCCTGCTTTTATTAAAGACAGCATCAAAAAAGCGCCAGAACAAACTATGGTTATCAATCGGGATACGCTTAATGCGGATACGACTTATGTTTTTACAAACAAAACCGTAAAAATATATAGCGGTGTTCAAAAATCAGATGGTTTATTGCCTACTTGTAAAAGTACTTTGCTAGACTTAATCATTCCGCTTATTGCTTATTTGGCTTTTTTCTGTGGATTGATGGAACTTTTAATCATTTCCGGTGCCTCAGGAAAATTAGCCAAAGGATTGAGTCCTGTTTTTGTAAAAGTGTTTCCGAGTATTCCTAAAAACCATCCCTCTATTTCTTATATGACCTTAAATTTTGCTGCAAATTTCTTAGGATTAGATTCTGCCGCAACTCCTTTTGGTCTAAAAGCCATGGAGAGTTTACAAGAAATAAATCCAGATAAAGACAAGGCCAGTGATGCACAAATTATGTTCCTCTGTTTGCATGCTTCGGGTCTTACTTTAATCGCAACTTCTATTATAGGATATCGTGCAGCAGCAAACGCAAGCAATCCTGCTGATGTGTTGTTGCCGTGTATTATCACTTCTTTTATCGGAACAATTGCAGCCTTTTTAATTGTTGGAATCAAGCAAAAAATCAATTTCAAAAGTGCTTCTTTGGTGATTGTCCTAATGGTTTTAATAGCCGGAATTATAGGTTTATTAATGTATGTAAATCATTTAGATTTAATTGGAAAAAACTATTTCACGGCTAATCTTTCGGCTTTAATATTAATTGGAATTATTGCTTTTACTTTGATTTTCTCCTTTATAAATGAGAAAAAATTCTCAGAAGCATCTACAACTGTGTTTGATTCATTTGTAGTAGGAGCTAATAATGGTGTAAAAACGGGAGTAACTATTTTCCCTTATGTATTGGGAATGCTGGTTGCTATTTCTTTATTTAGAAACAGTGGTTTATTTGAGATTATTAGCAATTGGATTGCTTTTATTTTTTCTAATATGGGAGTAAGTAAGCAAATTACGGATGCCTTACCAGTCGCATTACTTCGTCCGTTTAGTTCTGCCGGATCCAGAGGATTTTTGATTGACTCGATGAATACTTTTGGTGCTGATTCCTTAACGGGAAGATTGAGTAGTATTTTTCAATGTAGTGCCGAAAGTACTTTCTACGTGATTGCCGTTTATTTTGGATCTGTAAATATTAAAAATACTCGTTATGCACTGGGAACGATGCTTATAGTCGATTTAATATGTGTTGTTACTGCTATTTTAGTGGCTAGTTGGTTTTTTTAATTCAGATTTGAAATCTTTATAAACAAGCAAAAACCCCGATCCTATAAAATAGGATTGGGGTTTTCGAAGATTTAACAGAATGTATTTTAAGCCTTTTAGTCAATTATCATTTCCGGAATTTCTCCTTCAATAATCAAATCGGCTTCGGTGGAAGCGATGATGTGTTCTACAGAAACTCCTGGTGCGCGTTCTAAGAGTTTAAAACCTTTTGGAGTAACTTCGAGTACTGCTAATTCCGTCACTATCTTTTTAACGCAGCCAACTCCCGTTAAAGGAAGGCTGCATTTTTTTAGTATTTTAGATTCACCGGCTTTATTGACATGCATCATGGCAACAATTATATTTTCGGCAGAAGCGACTAGATCCATAGCGCCGCCCATTCCTTTAACCATTTTACCTGGAATCTTCCAATTGGCAATATCTCCATTTTCGGCAACCTCCATAGCTCCCAAAATCGTTAAATCGACATGTTGACCACGAATCATCCCAAAACTAAGCGCAGAATCAAAAAAACTAGCGCCTGCTAGGGTTGTAATTGTTTGTTTTCCGGCATTGATTAAATCAGGATCTTCCTCCCCTTCAAAAGGAAAAGGACCCATGCCAAGTACGCCATTTTCACTCTGGAATTCTACATCAATTCCGCTGGGAATATAGTTGGCAACCAAGGTTGGAATTCCAATTCCAAGATTGACAAAGTATTTATCTTTAACTTCTTGAGCGATGCGTTTTACGATTCCTATTTTGTCTAACATAATTTGAAAATTTGAAAATTTGAAAATTTGAAAATTATTGTTTCTTACATGAAGCGATAATTTATGAAATAATCAGATTTATTATATGTAGTTCTTTTAGATAATTCTTTGTTTTGGGCTTCTCTAATAGTAGTCCCGATGTAAGTTCAGTTTCTCAAAATTTGTGATGACATTTCAAAACGATTTGATTGTCGACTAAGTTCTGAATAAGCAAAGATTTTTATTGCAAAATTAAAAAGTCAGTTTACGATTAAATTACCTTTATCATCTCTCACTTTTCAAATTTTCAAATCATTTTATTTTCAAATTCATTTTTTTCTCACGGTAAGTTGCTCGATTCTCTTTTCGTATTTTTCTCCTTTAAATATGCGTTGCACGAATATTCCAGGAATATGAATTTGATTGGGATCTAAAGTACCGGCTTCGACTAATTCTTCTACTTCGGCAATGGTGATTTTAGCGGAACCCGCCATAGCAGGATTAAAATTACGAGCAGTACCTTTAAAGATGAGGTTTCCGGCAGTGTCACCTTTCCAAGCTTTTACTATAGCGAAATCGGCTTTGAAAGCCAATTCCATAATATGCATTTTACCATTAAATTCGCGTACTTCTTTTCCAATTGCCACTTCTGTTCCGAAACCTGCAGGTGTAAAAAAAGCGGGAATTCCGGCCTGAGCAGCACGACAGCGTTCGGCTAAAGTCCCTTGAGGGATCAAATCAACTTCGAGTTCGCCAGAAAGCATTTGGCGTTCAAATTCGGCATTTTCTCCTACATAAGAGGAAATCATTTTTTTGATTTGTTTTTTCTGCAAAAGTAAACCCAAACCAAAATCATCAACACCTGCATTGTTAGAGATGCAGGTTAATTGTGTCGTTTCTTTTTTGACTAGTTCAGCGATGGAGTTTTCTGGAATTCCACATAATCCGAAACCGCCCAGCATGAGTGTCATTCCATCTTCAATTCCCTCGAGTGCTTCTTGAACGGTATTTACTTTCTTGTTTATCATCTTAGTTTTTTTAGCCCAAAAAGCAGTGAAAATCTTATAAGCTAAATTCGTCTGTATTTTGTTCTAAATTGGTAGTGTCTTTTTTAGGAACCCAGCAATCTACTTTTATAGATAAATTTGTAGGTCTTTCGAATTCACTTTTTGAAACGCTGAGGTCTTTATCGGCATAACATTTTTTCATAAAAATTCCCCAAATAGGCAGTGCCGAAGTTGCGCCTTGACCGTAGGTAATTCCTTTGAAACGAGCGGAACGATCCTCACAACCTACCCAAACACCAGTCACTAAATTGGGAACCATTCCCATAAACCAACCATCAGATTGATTTTGAGAAGTACCTGTTTTACCGGCAATAGGATTCGTCAAAACGTAAGGATAGCCAGTAACTCTATTGTAGCCATTTCCGCCACCCTGGGTACGCAAGCGCAGTCCAGATCCTTCTTCGGTAACGCCTTCTAAAAGTTTGATTACTGCAAAGGCGATATCTTTATTAAGAACGTCATGAGATTCAGGAACAGGCTCGTATATAACCACTCCGTTTTTGTCTTCAATCCTGTTGATAAATTGCGGTTTAATGTAGACACCCTCATTTGCAAAAGTACTGTAAGCAGCTACCATATCCTGTACTGTAATTTCTACAGCACCTAAAGCGATAGAAGGTTGAACCGGAATCTCTGAATTCACTCCTAATTTATGTGTTAAAGCTACTACAGCTTCAGGACCCACTTTATCAATTAATTTTGCGGAAACAGTATTTATAGAATTGGCCAATGCTTTTTTCAAAGTTACCATTCCGCGGTATTTATGGTCGGAATTACTCGGAGTCCAGGATTCGGTAACATGATGTCTTCCTTTTGGAATTGTAAAAGGAGAATCTATGATGGAATCACATGGAGACATGTTTAAACGTTCTATTGCAGTTGCATATACGAAAGGTTTGAATGTAGAACCTACTTGACGAGCACCCTGACCGACGTGATCGTACTGGAAATATTTATAGTTTATTCCACCCACCCATGCTTTTATATGCCCGGTACGCGGCTCCATTGCCATAACTCCAGATTGTAAAAATCCTTTGTAATACCTTATAGAATCCGTAGGAGTCATTGTTGTATCTCTTTCCCCTTTCCAGGTAAAGACTTTCATTTTAGTTTTTATACCAAATGATTTTATGATTTCGTCCTCACTTTTATCCTGAGCGCTTAAAGTTCTCCATCTTTCGGAAGATTTCATGGATTGCATCAGAATACGATTGGTTTCGGCATCAGATATATTTACGAAAGGTGCATTTTTATTAGTTTTATTCTGACTGTCAAATTCTTGTTGTAAGTTTTTTAAGTGGTCCGTTACTGCTTCCTCAGCATAGGTTTGCATTCGTGAATCAATGGTGGTATAAATTTTTAGTCCATCTTTGTAGATGTCATAATCTGATCCGTCCGATTTTTTATTTTCTTCCACCCATTTTCCCATAAAATTCCGCAGGTATTCTCTGAAATAAGTTGCAATTCCTTCTTGATGACTTTCGGGATGAAAGTCTAAAACTATTGGTTTGCTTTCTAAGGAGGTTTTTGCAGCTTCTTCTAAGAAACCATTTTTCACCATTTGCCCCAAGACCACATTTCTACGAGCCTGAACTCTTTCCATTCTGCGGATTGGATTATATAAAGAGGGGTTTTTCAGCATTCCAACAAGCATTGCGCCTTCTTCAATAGCTAAATCACGGGGTTCTTTATTGAAATAAACTCTGGCCGCAGAACGAATTCCAACAGCAGTATTCACAAAATCGGCCTTGTTTAGATACATGGCAATGATTTCGTTTTTAGTATATTGTCTTTCTAATCGGATGGCAATAATCCATTCTTTCACTTTTTGTACAATTCTAAAAGGCAAAAATTTAGACCCTTCACCATGAAATAATAGTTTAGCTAATTGTTGGGTTAAGGTACTTGCTCCACCGCTTGTTCCAACACTTAGTACGGCTCTCATTGTTCCTCTTCCGTCAATTCCGGAATGCTCGTAAAATCGTTCGTCTTCGGTAGCGATCAATGCGTCTACTAAATGTTTCGGTAAATCAGAATATTTTATGGAAGTTCTGTTTTCATTATAGAATTTTCCAATGGTAACTCCATCGGTCGAGATAACTTCAGTTGCTAAATTGGAATCGGGGTTTTCCAAGTCTTCAAAGGAAGGCATTGAGCCAAATATTCCCCAAGAAGCCAATATAAAAAACAAAATAGTTCCGCCTAGTCCGTAAAAAAAAATTTGCCAGAATTTTTTTTTGTAATAGTTAATATCCTTATTAGGATTGTTATTTTTTTTGATAGCCATAAAATTTATTCTATTTTTTCTATTCTAAAACCTACGTCTGTAATTCCCTCTAATTTTTGTAAACCACCAATATCACCCGTTTTTCGGAGGGCTTGTTTGATATGTACTTTATAAATTCCAGATTTGAATTTCATCCGTTCTTTGTAATATAGTTTATTTTCTTTAATGTCTGTAAAACCATTACCCAAAAGCGTGCCATCGGCCTCGGCCATTTGATATTCTAAGGTATCAATTCTTGTTTGACCGTTAGCTTGTTCTAAGGAAACAATCAAAAATAAATTATTAAAAGGATAATTCGAATTATCTCTAATATTTATAAATAAATTATATTCTTTAATAGTGTCCATTTTGGGCAAATCAAAGCTAACGATGCTGTCTTTATCCCATGAGTTACCAACCGTTTTATATTGGTCAAAAACCCTTTTTTTATCACAGGAGGACAATAGCAAAAGTGTTATAAAAAGGAGGAGACTACTTTTCAGGTTCATTTTTATTAACAGGGATTATTTTGTTAGATTGAGGGACAATTTTGTTGTTATTATTAGGTATAATTTTATTGTTAGCAGGAACGATTTTATTAGCAGAAGCCGGTTTAATAAGGTTGTTTCCCGCAGGTCTACTTTCTGTGAGTTGCTTTTTTTGTTTGTTTGGGCGTTTCTTTTTCTTAGGTTGATCAAAACGAGTCAAACTTTCCTGCCCCATTGCATTATTGAAGTCTTTTTCAGGAGCTACAGCTAAATCCAAGGCGTAGTCTTCAAGGCAAGAAACTTTGTTTTTCAACTTGTTTTCGGCTAAAATCTCTTTTACCTGCTCTATTTTCAGTACGTGCCAGTTTGCGAAATTGTTAGTATAGGCAAACCACATCAGACCTTTAAAAATATCTTGTTTTTGGCAAATTGCATCACCTTTTTCAGTCATTAATTTAGTGTCAAAATCAGGAAAACCTTGAAGGGCATCCATATAAGTGTCCAATTCGTAATTTAAACAGCACTTTAATTTTCCGCATTGACCGGCTAATTTTTGTGGGTTTAATGATAATTGTTGGTAACGAGCTGCAGAAGTATTGACACTTCTAAAATCGGTTAACCAAGTGGAACAGCATAATTCTCTTCCGCAAGATCCAATACCGCCTAAACGAGCTGCTTCCTGACGGAATCCAACTTGTTTCATCTCGATTCGGGTACTAAATTCCTTAGCGAAATCTTTAATCAAAAGTCTAAAATCGATACGATCATTGGCCGTATAATAGAAAGTAGCTTTAGAACCATCTCCTTGAAATTCGATATCAGAAATTTTCATTTCTAATTTCTGTGCAATCGCTAATTCACGAGCTCTCACCTTCATTGGTTCCTCTTTTTCTCGAGCAACAGACCAAATATCGATATCTTTTTGAGATGCTTTACGGTATATTTTAGCAACATCTTTAGAGTTAGGATTGGCTCCTTTTTTCTTCATTTGGATTCGAACTAATTCGCCAGTTAAAGTAACAATCCCTATATCATGACCCGGAGACGCTTCGGTAGCGACAATGTCACCAATGCTTAAAGTTAATTTTTCTGTGTTGCGATAAAATTCTTTTCTTCCGTTTTTAAAACGGATTTCAGCACAGTCAAAAGGAGCTTCACCACTTGGTAAACTCATATTAGAAAGCCAATCAAAAACTGTTAATTTGTTGCAGCTATCGGTGCCGCAAGTCCCATTATTTTTACAACCCTTAGGTGCACCACCATCCGATGTTGAACAACTTGTACATGCCATAATTTTATATATAGTGTTGTGATAAACACAACTTATGTTCTTAAATATAGAAAGTGTAAAGATATTATTTTTTAGCTTAAAGTTAGTTAAAACAAAAACCCATTACACATATTGATGTAATGGGTTAATTTGCAGTGTATTTTAGATTAGTGATTTGGTATTGAAATCAATTGTTTCTAGTCTAAAATTTTATATAATTTATCCGATAGTCGGATTCTAAAAGGCAATTTAAAAGTAGAAGTATCACCTACAATTGCTTTCTCAGCGGCTAAATCATTAACAAACATTTCGCTAATAATCATTTCCTGATTTCCGGTTGTAGTTCCTTTGATTAGGATTTTATCACCAATTTTGATTTCGTTTTCTTCGATAAGAAACTGACCAATATCTGCTTTTGGAAAAAAGTGAATTCCTCTTCCAATATAAATTTTACGGACTTTAACTTCTTTTTTAGTTGTAACTTTAGTTATATCAGCAAGATAAACGGCATGAACTTCCTGATTATTTTTGAAAGTTAAAACGTCTGATTTTCCTTTTTTGAAAATTTTATTTCCATTTTTAATACCTCTTCGAATGTTTTTCTGCTCTTCTTCTGGCATATGAATTACATTTACACATTCAGCAGAACAGCAGCCCTCCATTTTTTCTTTACAGGTCTCACATTGGATAAACAGCAAATGGCAGCCTTCGTTGACGCAATTAGTATGCACATCACAAGGAGCGCCACATTGATGGCATTGGGAAACGATATCATCAGTGATTCGTTCCCCAAGGCGATGATCGAAAACAAAGTTTTTACCAATAAATTTACTTTCTAAACCCTCGGCTTTCACTTGTCGCGTGTATTCGATAATTCCACCTTCGAGTTGGTATACGTTTTCAAAACCTCGATGTTTAAAATAGGCACTGGCTTTTTCGCATCGAATTCCACCTGTGCAATACATGAGTATTTTTTTATCTTGTTTGTGCTCGGAAAGTTGTTCTTCTATAATGGGTAAGCTTTCTCGAAAGGTATCTACATCAGGTTTTATTGCAGTTGTAAAATGACCAATTTCCGATTCATAATGGTTGCGCATATCGACAACAATTGTATCCGGATCTTCTAATAAATCATTAAATGCTGCCGCTTTTAGGTGAATTCCGATATTAGTAACATCAAAAGTTTCATCTTCTAAACCATCGGCAACGATTTTGTCCCGCACTTTTACGGTTAGTTTTAAAAAGGAATGGTCATCTTGTTCTACAGCAATATTTAATCGGATGCCTTTCATAAAATCATAGACTTCAATAGCTTCTTTGAAGGCATAAAAATTATCAGCAGGAAGCGATAATTGGGCGTTGATTCCCTCACGGGCTACATATATTCGGCCCAGGACTTCCAGAGGATTCCAGGCCAGAAATAATTCATTTCGAAATTGAGTTGGATTTGAAATTTGCGCATAAGCATAGAAAGACAGCGTGAGTCGTTGTTTTCCGGCATCATCTATCATGATGGCTCTTTCTTCTGCGCTTAAAGTGTTGTACAGTTGCATGCTATAAACGTTTAAGTTGAGAAATGTATTTTAGTTCCTGTTGAGAACTTTCTGCAAAAGTAAGTTTTATTTTGGAAAAGGAATAATTTCGGTGAAGCCAAATCCCTTAGGCCTAATAGCAGTGGTAATTAATTTGATTTTTCAAGAAATGGAATGAAAGGAATAGCAGGAAAAAGCGCTCAAAAAAAGCAGTTAGATTCGAATTCAATATGTAGCACAAGAGTTGAAATACTTGGTTTAGCATGAATTCGTTTGATTTTGCGATTGAAATTTACTGTTTTTAAATGGTTAGAAATTAAATAATTAACTAAATTTAAGTTGAATTCTCTAATATCTTAAAACCATGAAAATATCTTTTGAGCGAAAAATTTTTTTAGGTTATCTTTTTAATTTAATAGTAGTGCTGACATCAATTTGGTTTTTTGTGCAGCGTGTTCAACAACAGAAAGATCAAAATTTTTATGACACATTGAACCTGACCGAATTTTTCTTGTTTTTTTTGTCGGTAGTTTTGTTAACGGTGGTTTATTTTATAATCAGAGCTCAAATTCGGGCTAAAGAAATCTCTCAAAATTTGCTGTTCGAAAGTCAAAAACTACTTCAATCTATAATTGATAATACCAGCAGTCCCGTTTTTATAAAAAAAATAAATGGGGAATATGTATATGTAAACAAGCAATTTGAAAATATCTTTCATATAGCCAATAAAGATATTATTGGAAAAACAGATCATGAATTCTTGCCTAAGCCAACTGCTGATAATAATCGGGCCAGTGATATCGAAGTGGTAAAAGCTTTAAAAGAAATGAAAGCAGAGCAAGTTATAGATCAATCGGATGGCCCACATACTTATATTGCGGTAAAGTTTCCAATTTATGATCAGACAGGACGAATTTATGCCATTGGTGGTATTTCTACGGATATTTCAGATCGAAAAAAATTAGAGGAATCCCTTTTGGAAACCGATCGGTTTTTTAATGTTTCGGTTGATATTATGGCATTAGTTTCTTCGGATCATTTTCTTAAGATTAATCAGGCCGCCACTACCATTTTAGGCTATAGTACTGAAGAACTCTTGACGAATTCTTATTATAATTATGTTGTTCCGGAAGACAATGATGTCACTAAAAAGGAAATTCAAAAACTTCAAGGGGGCGTAAACACCTTAAATTTTGAAAATCGGTATATCTGTAAAAATGGGAACATGAAAGTTATAGCATGGTCCGCTTATCCGGATGTTTCCAAAGGAGTTATGTATGCCATAGGTCGCGATGTTACCGAGCAAAAATCTGTAGAGAAACAGCTAAAAGTAGCTGATACTTTTTTTAATATGTCCTTTGATATGTTGGTGGTTTTAGAAGGTGATTTTTTTGTCAAAGCAAATGCTGCATTTATGCGGGTTTTGGGGTACAGCCAATTTGATTTGGGAGCAAAAGCGTATGTAGAATTTATTTATCCAGATGATTTACCTCTTTTTATGAGCGGTGTACGAAAATTACAAAAGAGCGATTCCGTTGTTAACCATAGAATACGCACTTTATGCAAAGACAAATCCTATAAGTGGATTGACTGGACGAGCACGATAGATCTAAAAACGGGAATAATTTATGCCGTTGCCCGAGATGTTACTGATTTGGTTAAGTATGAAGAAAGTTTAAAAGTGGCTGATTCCTTTTTCAACTTAGCTTTTGATATTCTTGTAGTAACTAAGTCAGAACATTTTCTAAAAACCAATTATGCTTTTACAAAAACCTTGGGTTATTTGACTACAGATTTAGAGAAATTACGATTTTCTGATTTGACACATCCTGATGATAAAGTCATTATTCTTGATTTGTTTGATAAACTTTCTAAAGGAGAAACCATGGTTAATTTTAAAGCGCGACTACTTTGCAAAAATGGTAGTTTTAGATGGCTTGATTGGCATAGTAATTTGGACATTGAAAGTGGCATCTTATATTCGGTTGCCCGAGATATCAGTGAACAGGTAGAGCTGGAAAATGCGCAACAGCTTATTAATGCAAAACTTTTCGAAAACGAAGAAAAATTAAGATTAATAATTGAAAATATTGGAGAAGGAGTACTTGTTGCCAATGCCGATAAAAAAATTGTAATGGCGAATAAATTAGCAAGTGAAATTTTTAGAACTAATGGAGAAGCTGTTCCATACACTGACTTAGCAGAACATTTTGAGATTTATTATCCAGATGAAAAAACAATTTTTCCTTCGCAGTATCTACCACTGGAACGTGCTTTACGAGGTGAAAGTACGGAGTCAATCGAAATTGTACTTTGGAATCCTGATACTCAAAAGAAAAAAAGAGTTTTGATTAGTGGCAGACCATTAATAGATCAGGATTCCAGAGTTGTAGCTGCCTTGATTACGATTAAAGACATTAGCAAAATCAAAGAATTAGAAGCCGAACTAAAAGATACGGAAAGTAAATACCGAGAATTAATTGGATATAAAAAAGCGGAGGAAACTATTAAAAAAGTCTGATTTGACTTTGCTACTTTATCAAACCAAAAAGCCACGATTGTTCATGGCTTTTTGGTTTTTTATTTGAATAACAAAAATGTTTAGTCATAAGTGTATTCTTTTTTTAGCTTAAAAAGAAACAATATATTATCTAACAATTGAATTAAGTTCAGAAAACAGTAATATATTCCCAAATGTTGTTGACCATTATTTCCTCAGCCTGCTATAGTACTATATTTGGAAAAGGATAGTTATTCAAATAGGTTTTTGAGTGATTTAATTTTTAACACTAAAATAAAATTTTTTAAAATGTCACCAAAAACAAAGTCACTCGCCATTCATGAAGACTGGACCGTCGTACTGTTAGGATTCTTAATTATTGGCTTATCTCTTTTTGTATTTCTTCTTTCAGTACCCGTTTTTAAATGGTCGAATAGCACTGATCTACTATCAAATGTGCTTAATTATAATAATTTACAAATTATTTTATGTCAATTTACTTTCCTAATAATAATAGGAGGACTTGGCGCCTTTTTAACCGGAAAATCAGTAAAACACTTTTTATTGGGTTTTCCAGCAGTCTATTTATTAACGGTTATCGCCTTGATTATTGCAGGTAATGGCCAGATTAAAGCACTTAACCTAGAAGCCGTAATTTTTAGTTTGATTTTAGGGCTTTTTATAGGAAACTTTTTTAAACTACCCGAATGGTTCCGATTGACATTGTCCACAGAGCTTTTTGTCAAAATAGGATTGGTTTTGCTGGGAACCAGCATTATTTTCTCCGATATTCTTAAAGCAGGATCTTTGGGTTTGTTGCAAGCATTAGTAGTGGTTTTATCGGTTTGGTATTTTGCATTTTGGCTCTGTAAAAAATTAAAAGTAGATGATGAACTGACGATGATGATTTCCAGCGCCGTTTCTATTTGTGGAGTTTCTGCAGCTATAGCCACATCGGGAGCGATAAAAGGAGACCCTAAAAAATTGGCTTATGTTATTTCGATGGTATTGATAACTGCCGTTCCCATGATGATTTTCATGCCTTATATTGCTAATTATTTTAACTTTCCACAAGAAGTTACTGGTGCCTGGCTTGGCGGTAGTATTGATACAACTGGAGCAGTAGTTGCTTCTGGTTCTTTGGTTGGTGAAGAAGCTTTAAAAATCAGTACAATCGTGAAATTTTCACAAAATGTACTTCTTGGTTTAGCCGCTTTTGCTATATCGGTTTATTGGACTTATACTCAAAACACATCTTCAGCTGTTGTTGCTTCTAAGCCTACCTTAGCTGTAATTTGGGAGCGTTTTCCCAAGTTTGTAATTGGTTTCGTAGCAGCATCCTTACTTTTTTCTTTCTTTTTAACTTCTGAAGTTAGAGAGGAAGTTAAAGACAGTTTAAAGAATTTGCAAGGGATTTGGTTTGCACTGGCCTTTACCAGTATTGGTTTAGAAACTAACTTTAAAGATTTATTTAGTCATTCGAATAGAAAACCGCTTTACGCTTTTTTGATAGCGCAGTTGTTTAATATTATTATTACCTTGATTATTGCCTTTTTCTTATTTGGACAATAACTAATAAAAAGTTAAAAATGCTTTTATAAGTACATTAATAATTAGTTTTGTCTATCGATTTAGTAGAGTATTTAAAAGACAGTATTTTATAAATAATCTAAAACCTTATATTAATTCCATATCAAGGAAATTTTAAACCAATTACAAATGAGCAAAGAAAATTTATTACAAAAAGAGAACAGTGTTGTTCACCAAGAAGTGTTAGTTGCAAATCAGAATTATTCTGAAAGTTTTGGAGAAAAATCAAATTTACCAATGCCTCCAGGAAGAAAATTTGCTATTCTAACTTGCATGGACGCGCGATTAGATCCTGCTAAATATGCCGGACTGTCAGAAGGTGATGCCCATGTTATTCGGAATGCAGGAGGAAGAGCCAGTGATGACGCTATTCGTTCTTTGATCATTTCCTATAAATTATTAGGCACAGCAGAATGGTTTGTGATTCACCATACTGATTGTGGAATGGAAACTTTTACAGATGAGATTATCAGAGATTTACTTTCAACTAGTCTTTCTACAGCAACTGTTGATGCCAATGGATGGAGAAATGTTACTAAAGAAGGCGGTTCTGAGGAAGCAAAGAACATTTCTTTTCTAACGATTAGCAATCAGGCAGAAAGTATTATTGCCGATGTAAAAAGAATACGTAGCCATGCATTAGTTCCATCGCATATTCCGGTTTATGGTTACCTTTTTGATGTAAAAAGCGGAAAATTAATCGAAATTCCAGAAGCAACTGTTATTGGAAGAGCGAATTAGATTAAATAAACCTACAATAATATTAAAAAAAGATAAAAAAAATAGCCCCATATTTTGGGGCTATTTTCATTTCAAATAAGTTGAATTAACAATATTCGTTGAAAGCATCTTTTAAGTTTTCAGCAATTAATTCCGCTGGGCGACCTTCAATGTGGTGACGCTCCAGCATATGAACTAATTCACCATCTTTGAACAAGGCAATTGAAGGAGAGGATGGAGGAAAAGGCAGCATAAATCCTCTTGCAGAATTTACAGCATCTCTATCAACACCGGCAAAAACAGTCACTAAATGATCTGGTTTTTTTATTCCTTCTAAGCTCATTTTTGCTCCTGGGCGTGCATTTCTGGCAGCACATCCACAAACTGAATTCACTACTACTAATGTTGTTCCTGATGCTTTTAATGCGTTTTCAACTGATTCTGTTGTATGTAATTCTTGAAAACCAGCGTCTGATAATTCAGCTCGCATTGGTTTTACCATTTCTTCTGGATACATAATATTTATATTTAAAAAAATTATTTTTTCTTTCTCTAAAGATTTACAAAGTTACAAAGTTTAGATCGAAGAATTTTATTTGAATTATAAAGTTTTGTTATAGTTTAATGGAATTAAACTTTTTAAAAATAACATTGAATAAAGCTTTAATAAAAAGTAGTGTCGGACATTTTAAAATAACCTTAATATCCTCAAAGAGAGTGGTTTCTTCGTCTAAGAATTTAAAGATAAGTACGGGACTTCCTTTTTTGAACATAGCTGCAAAAATAGAACCTCCAAGGTCGTTCTTGCGGTCTAAAATGTCTAATAAAAGCAAGTCATAAAACCAGAATTTGGTTCTTTTATGAAATTTTCTAAAATCGGTTTCCTTTTCTAAAAAGGCAACAAGATCTGTTGATTTAGTATCAGAATTCTTGAATGTATAACCTGTACTAGCTTTGGTCCACCCGCCAGAAGTTCCAATATTTAATACATTTTTTGTATTTGATTTCCAAAAAGGATAGCAGGTCATCGGAATGCTTCCTTGTTCTTTTTCGACGATTTCATAGTTTGTAATCCCCAATTTTTCCAGGTATTTCTGGATTTCGTTTTCATATTCTTCGGTCTTCAAATGCAGGTGCGAAAACAAGGTATATTCCAATAAAGCTTCGGTTTTAGATTTGGGTAATACGTACATAAAACGGGTATTTCCTTTTTGCTCAACAGAAAAATCCATGAATGTTGCTTGTTCCGGATTGAAAACAGGCTGTTCACTTTTGATAAACCAACCCATAAAATGCTGCTGGAGCAAAGGATATTCCGATTGGTTTTCGACCTGCTGTTTATTGTAAATGCTATTGAAAAGTTTGGAGCAGGAGAAACTTTGGGTTTCCGTTTGTACTAAAATAATATTTTCAGATTCTTCAATTTCGAGTACTTTTTGATTTATGAAATCGATATTTTCTTGTTTCTGAATCAAGTCAAAAACTTGTGTATAAAAATCGATTCCCTGTACTTTATTGTATTTGTATGGTTTTAACTCTAAATTTCTGCGAAAGATTTTATCTGCAAATAAGGCCGAATCCCATTTTTTAGAAATTGATTTATCCCAAAGGGATTCGTTTTTGTTCCAAAAACACCAGGTTCTATCATTGGTTTTTTTGGTATTTTCATCTAAAAGGAGAATAGTTTTATCTGTAAATTTTCCAGAAAGCACTAACTTATAGATGGTCATCAAGGCCGACAAACCAGTTCCTGTAAAAATATAATCGTAGTGTTTCATTTTGAATGGAGACAATTTTTATCAAAAATAAACAATTAAAAGGATTAGAAAAGAATCTTTATTTTTAGACAAACCTAAAAATATAATTACCCATGACAAATTAATTACTTACTTTTGTATAGTAGAATAAGAAAATGGGTAAATCATTAGGAGAAGTTAATGAATCGGTTTCCACTCAGAACAAGAAATCAGGATTTAGGAAGATTCTGGCTTTTTTTGGGCCAGCTTATTTAATCAGTGTTGGTTATATGGATCCCGGAAATTGGGCCACTGATATTGCCGGTGGAAGTCAGTTTGGCTATGCTTTACTTTGGGTTTTACTGATGAGCAACTTAATGGCCTTGTTACTTCAAAGTTTAAGTGCAAGACTCGGAATTGTAACTCAACGTGATTTGGCCCAAGCTTCAAGAGAAACGTATTCTCCGTTTGTGAATTATATTCTTTATTTCTTAGCCGAGATTGCTATTGCCGCCTGTGATTTGGCTGAAGTATTAGGAATGGCTATCGGGATAAATCTTTTGTTTGATATTCCTTTGATTGAAGGTGTTTTGCTAACGGTTTTAGATACTTTTCTTTTGCTTTTTTTAATAAATAAAGGCATACGAAAAATGGAAGCTTTTATCATAGCATTAGTTGCTATAATAGGATTTTCATTTATTTTTGAGATGTTTTTTGCGCAACCGGAATTGCACAAAGTAATCTATGGATTAATCCCTTCACTTCCTAATGAAGCAGCTCTGTATATTGCTATTGGCATTATTGGGGCAACGGTTATGCCCCACAATTTATATTTACATTCCTCTTTAGTACAAACTCGAAAATTTGAAAGAACTAAGGAAGGGATTCAGCAAGCGATAAAATATAATTTTATAGATTCCACTATTGCTTTGAATTTGGCTTTTTTTGTAAATGCGGCCATTTTAATTTTGGCAGCAGCAACATTTTATAAAAATGGTATGTACGAAGTAGCCGAAATTCAGGATGCCCATCGTTTTCTAGAACCGTTATTAGGAAATAAATTAGCGCCCATTTTGTTTTCCGTCGCATTGATAGCGGCGGGGCAAAGTTCAACGATTACAGGGACTTTGGCTGGTCAAATTGTGATGGAAGGATATCTTAATTTGAGAATTCAACCTTGGGTTCGAAGAATTATCACCCGATTAATTGCTATTGTTCCTGCCGTAATAGTTATTTTGATATATGGTGAAAGTATAACTGGTAAATTGTTAATTTTTAGTCAGGTAATTTTAAGTTTACAATTGGGATTCGCTATTATTCCATTAATACATTTTGTGAGTGATAAATCGAAAATGAAGGGTTTTCACATTGGCAGAATTACTAAAGTTGCCTCTTGGATAATTGCTGCAATAATAGTTTCACTCAATATTAAATTAGTTTATGGCGAGATATCAGGTTGGTTGGAGACTTCTGAAAGTCCTGTTTTATTATGGTTTACAGTAGTTCCGCTTGCCTTTGGATTTTTAATCTTGTTATTTTATATAGTAGTTAAACCGATTTTCACAAAATTGAAAACGGACATTCACAATCATTCACCGCACAATTTAAAACTCCAGTTTTCGGCATCAGGAAATTATTCCAAAAAGAATATTGCGGTTTCTGTTGATTTTTCAAAGGCAGATGAAATAGCCTTAAATCACGCTTTTGAATTGGGTGGAACGACAGCTAATTACACACTAATCCACATAGTTGAAACTGTTGGAGCCTTAGTTTATGGTGATACTATTGAAGATCATGAAACCTTGATTGACGAAAAATTATTAGAAGATTATAAATTAATGCTAACGGATAAAGGTTTCAAGGTTAGCACACAATTGGGATTTGGCAAACCAAATAAAGCGATTCCTAAGATTATAAACAATGGGAATTTTGATATTCTGGTTATGGGAACTCACGGTCACACTGGTTTAAAGGATTTAGTTTTTGGAACTACTATCGATCAGTTGCGGCACAGAATAGCCATTCCGTTATTTATAGTTAAGAATTAAATTAGAAGGTTGCCCCCATTAGAATTAAAAAAAAACAAATTATGACTTTTTCAGAGGAGAATTATCTTAAAACTATATACCATCTTCGATCGGTTTCTGATTCTGAAATCAGCACGAATGCCATAGCCGAAAAGATGGAAACTAAGGCTTCATCAGTTACGGACATGCTTCGGAAATTAGCGGATAAGAATTTAGTAAATTATACCAAATATCAAGGAGTTTCATTAACTGAAAAGGGGAAATTATCAGCAAAAATGATCGTTCGAAAACATCGTCTTTGGGAATATTTTCTGGTAGCTAAATTAGATTTTTCCTGGGATGAGGTTCATGATATTGCCGATCAACTGGAACACATTAAATCCGAAAAATTAATTAATAAATTAGATGAATTTTTAGATTTCCCAAAAGAAGATCCACATGGCGATCCGATTCCAGATATAAATGGACAAATGATCCAGGTTGTTAAACAGTTGCTGTCGGAATTTGAGATAAACAAAATTGGAATTTGTGTAGGCGTAAAAGATAGTTCATCCGAATTCCTCAAATATTTAGATAAGCAAGAGATTGCCTTAGGATCAAAAATTGAAATTTTAGAAAAAGAGTCTTTCGATTCCTCTTTCAAAATACGTGTAGACACTAAAGAACTAACGATTTCAAATAAAATCGCGACTAATTTATACATTAAATAATTATGTTTGATACGATTATTGACTATTTTAAAAGTATTGATCCGATACTGGCTGCTTTATATGCTAGTTTATTCACTTGGTTTTTGACCGCTTTTGGCGCTTCATTTGTTTTCTTTTTTAAATCAATGAACAGAACTGTTCTTGACGGAATGCTTGGTTTTACGGGTGGAGTTATGGTTGCAGCAAGTTTTTGGAGTTTACTTGCTCCAGCAATTGAAATGAGTTCAGGCATAGGTTTTGAAAAGGTAATGCCGGCTTCCATCGGTTTTTTTCTAGGTGCTTTATTCATTTTTGGATTGGATAAATTATTACCACATATTCATATTAATTTTAAGCAAACCGAAGGAATTAAAACACCGTGGCAAAGGACAACCTTGTTAGTTTTAGCAATTACATTACACAATATTCCAGAAGGTTTAGCTGTAGGGGTATTGTTTGGTGGGGTTGCAGCCGGTATTCCTGAAGCTTCCATTGCTGGGGCTGTAACTTTAGCCATTGGAATAGGAATTCAGAATTTCCCTGAAGGAATTGCAGTTTCTATGCCTTTACGCCGAATGGGGATGAGTCGAATGAAAAGTTTTATGTATGGGCAATCTTCCGCATTAGTGGAGCCTGTTGCGGCTGTTTTCGGTGCTTTTGCAGTGACCTTTTTCACACCTATTCTACCTTATGCTTTGGCTTTTGCAGCAGGAGCAATGGTTTTTGTAGTTGTAGAAGAAGTAATTCCAGAAACGCAACAAGATAAAAACACGGATATAGCTACTTTAGGATTTATAGGTGGTTTTATTATTATGATGGTACTTGATGTTGCTTTAGGTTAGGATTTCAGATAATTTAGAGAGATCCTTCCTATTAATGACATCCACAGTCATCGCTGCCGCAACTTTTATCTGATTTTTTCTTTTTGAGAAAAAATTTTCTGATTAAGAAGGCGAGTGCGATTCCGAGAATTAAATAGGCTAAAATATCTTGAATGTTCATGGAATAAAATTACAAAAATTCGATTTATAAAGTGTTGATTTAAAGTTAAAGTACTCCTGGTTTTATTAAAATTGAGCCATAACACCAAAATTAATATTAAAAGGCATACCTGGCCTTAATCCGGCTGGAACTCTAGAAACTAAATATTTTTTATCTAATAAATTTATGATATTAGACATCAGACTCACTTTTTTAGTTAGGTGGTATTTTGCCGATAAATCAACAATAAAATTACTGTTCACCTTATTTTGAGACGGAATTGTTCCGTTTCCGGCTAATGTCCTAAAGGCATCTTGGTATTTTCCACTGATTGCTAAATTGAATTTAGCTGTTTCCAAAGCAGCAGAAAGTGCCAATTGATTTTTTGCGATGTATGGAATCTCATCACCTCGAGTTACATTACCCCAAATTGGACTATTGAAATCGCTCTTTAGTTTGGTATCTGTTAAGGTATAGGATAAACTAATAGGAATTTTGAATTCCTTAATCGGATTATTCAAAATTTCGTAAGTAGCCAGAAATTCGATTCCTTTAACAATTGCAGCACCAGCGTTAAATAAATCGCCAGTTCCGCTTCCGCCACCGGACATATTATCAGCACCTTGTAAATTTGAGAAATCATTGTAATAGCCAATTAATTCACCATAAAATGCATTTTTGCGAAAGCGGAAACCGAGTTCTGAGTTGATGCTATTTTCGGCATCTTCACCTACTTTAGCTCCTGGAGGAGAAAACCCTTTATGAATGCTTGTAAACAGATTATAATCCTCATTAATTTTATATAGAATTCCCATTCCCGGAATCCAAACATCAATATGATTATTCCCTTTGACCTGATTTGTACCTATCCGAGATATATCATTTGTACCATAATTTAAAGCTTGAAAATTTATATTTTCATAACGGATTCCTGGAGAGAAAGTAAATTTTTCAAATGTTATATTGTACAGAACATGTGCGGCAATTGCCTCTGCTTTTGTAATTCTGTTTTCATCGGTTCCTGGGATTCCATTTGAAGTTTTATTCATAACACCATTTTGAATGGCATAACCATCAACCCATTGAAAGCGGTCCTCAAAATCTTCGTGGTACCGAAAACCAAAATCAATATCATGTTTGACATTAGCAGTTTGAAAATTATAATTCGCTACTGATTGAATCCCTTTTGCTTCATATTTTCTGTTGTTGGCTTTCACCAATAAAGCATTATCGGCTGTGTTTTCTGCTCCTGTAAGCGCTAAATATTCTGCATTATAAGTGGTTGGATTTGTCAATATAGCATTTATTCCTACTTTTGTAGATCCTAGTTTTAAAGCATCGAGTTTGTACCAATTTCTTGAGAAATCATTTTTATAAGCCTTGGTTGTTATGCTAAAATTTTGAGATGGTTTTATAAAATGAGTCAACATGATTTGTTTGTGCTCTGTGTCAATATAGTCCTCGTTTGAACCCACGTATCTTCTGTAAGGACTATTGCTGTAATCGGCTTCGGTTAAACCGAGATAGGTCTCATTAGCAAAATCTTCGCTGTATTGAATTTTAGCTGTCAAAGATTGGAAGACTTTAGCATCAGCATCGGTATTAATTCTAAATTTTGCAACATAATCGTTTCCTTGGAAACCAGTATTTTTAGAGCTGTTATCAATTTTTTTAAATCCATCTGAATTTCGATTGTTGTATTCTAAAACATAACCAAAATTCTTTTGTTCATCACCAAGATTAACATAGGTTTTTTTGGTATTAAAACTTCCTATGCTGGCTACAACTCTGGCTTTAAATCCATTTGGAATTTGAGTAGAAACCATATTAATTGCTCCGCCAGTGGTGTAAGGTCCGTATTGAATTTGGCTTCCGCCTTTTAGAATTTCAAAAGACTGCATTCTGTTTACGGTTGGAAAATAATAAGCTGCAGGTGCAGAATAAGGTGCAGGAGCAATTAAAACTCCGTCTTCCATCAGCGTAATTTTACTGGAACGATCGGGGCTAGTTCCTCTCATTCCGATATTAGGTCGGAGTCCAAAACCTTCCTCTTCCTGAATATTTATTCCGGGTACGGTTCTTAGAATTCTGGAAACGTCGTCATAATTGAAGGTTTTTAGTTCTTTTGGAGAAATAAAATAGGTAGAACCCGCCTTATTTTTAGCTTTAAATTTACTTCCAATAATGGCATCGGAGGTTATAATGACTTCGGATAAAGTTTCGATACTGTCTTTTTTTGTAAGAGGTTTTTCTAGTATTTGTGAATATAGAAAAGGAGATGTAAGCAGTAAGGCGGCAAAAATTAATTTCATCATTTTTATTTAGATTTATTCTAGATTGCAAATGTAAAGCCTAAAATTTATTTAGACAAATTAAAAATAACTAATTTTTAACTTTAACATTTGATGATAAAATAGAACAAAATCTAGTCTTTTATTTCAGTATTTGGTAGGCTAAAAGTGCCACTAGATAAGCCAAACCAGACATTAGGATAAGTTGTCCTAAGGGCCATTTCCAGCTGTTGGTTTCTTTTCGTGTAATGGCAATGGTACTGGCGCATTGAAGGGCAAATGCGTAGAATAAAAGCAAGGATATACCCGTGGCAAAAGAGAATATTTTTTCACCTGTTTCGGTATTAATTTCTGCTTTCATCTTGTTTTTTATGGTATCCTGATTGTCGCTTCCACCCACACTATAGATGGTGGCTAGAGTACCTACAAAAACTTCTCTAGCTGCAAATGAAGTGATGACTGCAATTCCTATCTTCCAATCGTAACCTAAAGGAGAGATTGCAGGTTCGATAGTTTTACCCATTAAGCCAATATATGAATTCTCTAATTTATGCGAAGCTATTGCATTTTCTAAAGCTATTTTTGATAACGGATTTGCCTTGTTGATAGCTGTAACTATTTTTTCAGCATCATTAAAATTTTCACCCGGGCCATTGGAGGCTAGAAACCATAATACCACAGAAATGGCTAGAATAATTTTACCTGCACCAAAAACAAAAGCTTTGGTTTTCTCAATTACATTAATAGCCACGTTTTTGAACATGGGTAATTTATAATTAGGCATTTCTACTACAAAATACGTTTTACCTTTAATTTTTAGTATTTTATTTAAAACCCAGGCTGAGAAAATAGCCATCCCAAAGCCTAAAAGATAAAGTAACATTAGAGTAAGTCCTTGCATGTTAAAAATACCTAAAACACGTTCGTCAGGAATAACTAATGCTATAATAATAGCGTAAACAGGCAATCGGGCAGAGCAAGTTGTGAAGGGAGTAACGAGAATAGTAATCAGTCTTTCTTTCCAGTTTTCAATATTTCGAGTAGCCATTATTGCAGGAATTGCACAGGCTGTACCCGAAATTAATGGAACGACACTTTTGCCCGAGAGGCCAAAATTACGCATGATTTTATCCATCAAAAAAACCACACGACTCATGTAACCACTTTCTTCTAGAATTGAAATAAAAAGAAATAAAAAGGCAATTTGAGGTATAAATATCAGGATTCCGCCAATTCCAGGAATAATCCCCTGAGAAATTAAATTGGTTAATATGCCTTGAGGTAAATTTTCTCCAGCGAAGGAACTTAAAGAAGCAAAACTACTGTCAATAAAATCCATTGGTGCTTTAGACCAATCAAAAATAGATTGAAAAATAACAAATAGAATTACAAAAAATATAACATAACCCCATATTTTATGTGTTAGAACCCGATCCAGTTTAGATCGGAAATCCTTTGCAATAGAGGCATCAATGCTCAAACCTTCTTTAAGCACTTCGTTTATAAACTGATAGCGTTTTATGGTTTCCTTTTGTTGTAAGCGTTTTAAATCAGAGTGTGATTTGGTAAAAGAACTACGAATTTCATTTCGTTCTAAATTTAAGAAATTGACATCCTGAGTAATAACGAGCCATAATTTATAAAGCAATTGACTCGGGAAAGTGGTGCGAAGATTGTCAAAATATTCCGTATCTATGCTCGAAGCATTCAAACAAGGTTCAGCAGAAATAGTTTTGTAATTAACAATCTGATTTTTTAGTTCCTCAATGCCAAAACCTTTTCTGGAACTAATTAAAGCGATTTTAGTTTTTAATTGTTGTTCGAGATAAGGAATATTTAAAGAAATCCCTTTGTATTTCATTCTATCGGCCATGTTTATAACCAAAATCGTCGGAATTTCTAAATCTTTAATTTGAGTAAAAAGGAGAAGATTTCTTTTTAAATTTTCAACATCTGTAATTAGAAGGACCACATCAGGATATAGTTTATCCGTTTTATTCAGAAGCAATTCGATGACAACATTTTCATCTATTGAACTTGCGTTTAGGCTATAAGTACCCGGTAAATCAAGAATATTGGCTTTTACATTATTAGGTAATTTACAGAAGCCTATCTTTTTTTCAACAGTAATTCCAGGATAATTTCCAACTTGTTGATTTAATCCGGTTAGCTGATTGAAAACGGAAGTTTTACCTGTATTTGGATTGCCTATTAAAGCGACATTGATATTTTTTTTACTGGTCATAAGTTGATTTTAATTATTTCAACTTCAATCTCAAGTGCGGTTTCTATACGAATAGCAACATGAGAACCATTTATATTTAAATAAAGCGGATCACCAAAAGGAGCAATTTGAAGTAATTCGACAACATTTCCGGGTAAGCAACCCATCTCCAATAATTTTAAAGGTACCGTGTCGATATCAAAATCTTTTATAATAGCCTTTTCTCCTTTTTTAAGTGATTTTATGGTAGTTCGCAAACCTTATTTAGATTGAATTAATATTGCAAAAGTACATATTATAAAATAAATAAAAATGATAATTATCATTTTTGTAACTTTTTTGAACCAAAAAAGGAATGATCTTAATTGGTAATTTATTTCGTAAGTTAATTATTGGACGATAGAAATTTTTTAAAATTAGATTATTCGTTGCTTAAAAAATTAATATCTCGAATTAAGCGTTTCACCTCTTCTTTATTTGTTCCATCATAAAATCCGCGAACTCTTTTTTTAGCATCGACTAAAACAAAATTTTCGGTATGAACCATATCATATAATTCGGACGGTTTTCCTAGTTTGACCGCTAAATATGATTTTCTGGCCATAGTATAAATAGCTTTTTTATCGCCAGTGACTAAGTTCCATTTAGAATCATCCACTCCATATTTAATTGCATAGGCTTTCAACACAGCAACACTATCAATTTCGGGAAAAACGGTATGAGATAGCAATAATACTTTTGGATTATTAATAATTGCTTTCTGTACTTCAACAAAGTTCGTTGTCATTTTTGGACAGATAGATCCACAGGTTGTAAAGAAAAAATCAGCCACATAAATTTTACCTTCGTAGTCTTTTTGAGTGATTGTTTTTCCATTTTGATTGACGAAAGAAAAATCAGCAATTGTATGATATTTACTAATATATTGAATCGTGCTGTCTACTAATTCTGGGTTTACATCGGAAGGATTGTAGATCTTGAGCGTCTTTTTTGGGTTTAAAGCGGAGTAAAATAAAGAAATTACAATTACCGAAAAAATCGCCATGACCCTGAAAAAGAACTTATATTTTTTAAAAAACAGTAGCATATAATTAAATTTTCTGCAAAAATACGAAAAGGACTTCTCTAATAAATCAAATTAACAAAATGTTTATTTAATTTTTCTTTAACAGTTTTTAACTTTTTTAATGAATAGCTTTGTGCTAACTAACTTATAAATACAACATGAAAATACAGCTTAACAAAAAACTGCTTTTTCTTATTCCAATTATTATTGGAGTTTCAGAAAGTAAGGCCCAAAATGCCCCAGCACCAAAAGAACCGGGCATTAATGTTTCTTTAATGAACAAATCAGTAAAACCAAGCACTGATTTTTTCCAATTTGTAAATGGAAGTTGGTTGGATAAAACCGAAATTCCAAGTGATAAAACAAGATGGGGAAGTTTTGATGAATTGCGTCAAAATACGGATAATGATGTATTGGAAATCTTAAAAGAAGCAAGTGCTAATCCAAAATACACTTCAACAACTGATCAAGGAAAAGCGATTAATCTCTACAAAACCATAATGGACACTGTAGCGAGAAATAAGCAAGGCCTGAAACCATTGAAACCCTATTTGGCTAAAATAAATGCAGTTAAAAATATCGCTGATCTAGAAGCCTTGTTAATTGAAATGGAGCCAATTGGGGGTATTGGGTTTTTTGGAGTAGGAGTAGGTTCAGATGCCAAAAATAGTAATAGAAATGTGGTAAATATAGGAATGGGTGATTTAGGTCTACCAGATCGTGATTATTATGTTTCTGATGACGCAGATTCTAAAGAAAAAAGGACTAAATATGTAGCACATGTAGCTAAAATGCTTGCTTATTTAGGAGATAAACCAGTAGAAGCTAAAGCTAATGCGGATAAAATTTTAGCCCTTGAAATTGCGATGTCAAAACCAAGATTAGACAGAGTTGAAAGAAGGGACCGAAGAAAAACTTATAATCCAATGACAGTTGCTGATTTACAAAAATTAACACCATCGATTAATTGGGAAACGTACTTAACTAAAGTGGGTTTAGCAGGAGTTGATTCATTGATCGTTTCACAACCAAAATATATGATGGCTTTAGAAACAATCTTCAAAGAAAATAAAATTGAAGACTGGAAGGCTTATATGCGTTGGACTTTATTGAGTGATGCGTCAAGTCAGTTATCTACTGACTTAGAAAAAGCAAATTGGGAATTTTATGGTAAAACACTTACAGGTGCAATCAAACAAAGACCTCGAAATGAAAACGCTTTGCAAACTTTAAATGGTACCGTTGGTGAAGCTTTGGGTAAATTATATGTTGAGAAAAAATTTCCAGCAGAGGCAAAAGTCAAAGCCGAAAAAATGATTAAAAATGTATTTCTTGCTTTTGAAAACAGAATCAATAATTTGACTTGGATGTCGGCAGAAACTAAATTGAGTGCTGTTGAGAAACTACATAAATCAAGAATTAAAATTGGTTATCCAGATAAGTGGAAAGATTATACGGCATTGGCATTAAAAAGTCCATCAGAAGGGGGAAGTTTTTTTGATAATGTAAAAAGCATTAGCAAATGGCGTTATAATGAAAATATTGCAGAATTAAAAAAACCAGTTGATAAAGAAAAATGGGGCATGTCTCCACAAACGGTGAATGCGTATTACAATCCTTCTTATAATGAGATTGTTTTTCCAGCGGCAATACTTCAGCCCCCTTTTTACAATTATCAAGCAGACGAAGCCGTTAATTATGGAGGTATTGGTGCTGTAATTGGACATGAAATTTCTCATGGTTTTGATGATTCAGGAGCACGATATAATGCAAACGGAAATTTAGTGGACTGGTGGACTAAAGAAGATTTGAAACAATTTACTGCCTTAACTACTGCGCTTTCTGATCAATACAGCGCTTTGGAACCTTTGAAAGGAACTTTTGTAGATGGTAAATTTACTTTGGGTGAAAATATTGGGGATTTAGGAGGAGTGAATGCAGCTTATGACGGTTTGCAATTGTACTTAAAAGAAAATGGAAATCCAGGTTTAATTGATGGATACACACCAGAGCAACGTTTCTTTATTTCATGGTCAACTATATGGCGATCTAAAATGAGAGATGAGGCATTAAAAAATCAAGTAAAAACGGATCCGCATTCTCCAGGAATGTATCGTGCTTACGTGCCTTTACAAAATGTTGATTCTTTTTATGAGGCTTTTGACATTAAATCAGGAGATGGAATGTTTATAGCTCCAGAAAAACGAGTACATATTTGGTAATTTATTTTTTGGCTTTAAAATAAAAAATCCCATTCGTTTAAACCGAATGGGATTTTTTTATTTAACTCAAATTTTATTTCGAGTCCTTCTTATCGAAATATTTACCATATATAAACCAATCAATGTAACGGAGCCTCCAATTGCGATTGCCGCATTGAGAGTTTCACTAAAAACTAGCGCCCCTAAAATCACTGCTATTATTGGATTAATATAAGCATAAACACTGTTAATCGCAGCAGGAAGATGTTGTAAAGCGTAGATGTAAGCAATGAAAGTAAGAACAGAACCAAATATAACTAAATAGGCAATTGACCACCAAGAGATGGCTGGAATCAAATTTAAATTTATGGAAGTTCCTGTTGCGCCAGTGTAAGCAAAAAGCAATATGCTGGAAAGGAACATTTGCAATCCTAAACTAAAATAGGGATTAAATGTAGCTGCTTTTTTCTTAGTATATAAGGATCCAAATGCCCATGTCAGGGTAGAAATAATCGAAATAAATATTCCAAATCTGAAATTTGGAATTAGGAAATCGCTGAGGTGATCATAAAACACAACACAGATACCGGCGAAACTTATTATTAGTCCAACAAAAGCTAATCGTGCCAGTCGTTCCCCTCTAAAAAATGTGATGACTACGACCCACAAAGGAACTAGTGCTCCTATTATAGCACCTAAACCACTACTGATATATTTCACTCCCCAAGTACTTAAACCGTTACTTAATACAAAATTCAAGATGCTGAGAATAATAATGGTTTTCCATTGCTTTCCTTTTGGCCATGGTGCTTTTTTGAAAAGGAAAAAGGAGATGTAAATAAAACCACCAAAGAATTGTCTGATAGCAGCGAGTTGCAAAGCGGGCATATGCTTTACGCCTTCTTTGGAAGCAATCCAAGTGGTACCCCAAAAAAAACTTACCCAGCACAATGCAAGTATTGGTAATCCAATGGCGGTAATTCTAGTAGAAACAACATTCTTAATTTTAGTTTTCACCCTTTGAATTCAGTTGGGTAAATGTATACATTAAAAGAGCTTCTAGTTTAGTGGCATCAATAGTTTTTCCGATGGATGGATTGGAATGATTGAATTTAGGTAAAACCAAATTGTTTTCCTTGGCTTTTTGAGTGTAATATTTTTCGCGACTAGGATGAAAAGGAGCTGCGGCATTTAAAATTTCGTTCCAAGCCTTTTTTTCGATAATTTGTAGAATAATTTCGATGCAATCTTCCAGATGAATCAAATTTATGGGAGCATCAGGATTTTCCAAATTTTCTTTTCCTGCTAAAAAGCGAGCTGGATTTCGATCTGGTCCAATTAACCCTCCAAAACGGAGTATTGTGGTTTCGAAATTGGAGTTATTTTTTAAAAGTGTTTCTACTTCCAATAATTGCTTACCTGCTTCAGTAAAGGGTCTGGGAATCGTTTCCTCTGTTACGTTTCCACTATCTTCAGAATAAACGGAAGTGGAGCTTACGAATAGTATTTTAGAAACAGTAGAATTTATTATAAATGGAATTAAAGTTTCAATTTTTTCAACATAGGTCTTTCTAACACCATTTGAAACATCATTTGAATTTCCTCTTAATTTAGGCGGAACATCGATTATTAAGATTTCGCTTTCATGAAGAAAATCGTCTATAGGACCGTTCACAGTTTTGCTTTCCAAAGAAATTAAAAAAGGTTGAATTCCGTCATTTTCTAAGAGGGTAATTTTATCAATTGAAGTTGTTGATCCTTTTACAAAAAAGCCTTTTTGGACCCCTTTTTTTGCTAGTGGAAAACCCAACCACCCACAACCGAGTATGCTTATTTTAGTCATAAATTTTTTATTATTCTAAAGAATATTTTGTTCGAAAATTTGTTAATTAATATAAGTTAAACTATCAACAGCTAGCCTGGCAGTGTCTTTATTTACAATAAACTTTGGGACAGGAGTTATAGTCTTTTCTTTAAATAGTATTTCGGTAGGTTTTATCTTTTGTTGAATCAACACCGCATCATTTAATACGAAAGGTGCTGGCATCATCCAAGATTCTCTTTTAGTAACAGAAAACAACGGATTAGTCATCAAATCAAAGGAGCTTTCTAAAAGATCCATATCGATTATAGTATTTTTAGGAATACTAAATTCTAATTCTAACGGTTCGTTATTGACCACATAATAACTAAGTAGTTTCTTCCCTTTCCTTTTGTATAATGCGCCTTTTTGACCCAAACTAGAGGTTTTGTTTGCTTTTAAATTGTAAAAAATCATTTTTGGATTAGCAAAAATATCGTATCGATTTACTTTTCTTTTTGAACTTATTTTAATCTTTAAGAGTCGTTGATTACTGACAATACTATCTTTCAAAAATTCAATATTTGGAAGTGCTAAATCTATTATAGGAGCCTGATTGGTATAAGTGAAACCCGAATTGTACTTGCTATATAAAGGGTTTTGATTTAATATTTTTGCATTTTGTGGATTTGCACCTAAATATTTTTCAGTCCAAGAATCTAGATTAATATCATATGTGGCCCATAAAGCTGATTTTTTATCAGCATTGTAAACATACAGCAAACTATTTGGTTTGGCTTTTCCGGTTTCGTAATTCGAATTTAAATGGGCGTAAAAGAAAAATCCTGCAGAAAGAGCAAACATTAAAATAGCCCAAATTCTCTTATTGTGAAATTTCCCAAAAACAGGGACTAATAAACTGAATAAGAGTACTGTTAAAACAGCACTTCCGGCAAGGATTTTAAGCCCTAAACCTATTGGAAACATAATAATAAAAGGCACAAAAATGATAAGTGCCGGAATACTCAATATCAAATTTAAAATGTTGTTAGTTTTTTGACTAATTACAAAAGAGGCCAAGATTAGTAATCCAAAAAAAATGGGAATACAGAAAAATCCTGCTCCTTGTAAGTAGAAAGCAATTACAAAATTCAGTAACAACCAAAGGAATAATGGTGCAATTGACAAGTTTATAGCTCTAATTTCTGTTTTGGCTTTAGCATAAAATAAAAAACAAATGGCCAAACTTAAGAATACAAAAGCAGCAATATAGGCATGACCATTATAAGTAAAGCCCTGAAGAATATCTGAATACTGAGGATAAATTATAATTAGGATTTTCCATCCTATAAATGTTGTAAGTCCACTGCTGAGAAGAGCTCCAAAAAGAGGAATAAAACCTTTCATAATTTCTTTTGGGAATAATATTCTTTTTCCAAGGCCTATGAAAACTAAAAGAAGGAAAAAAACAAAAGAGATTACAACCATTGGTAATATCCAAGAAAAGGGATAACTAACAAAATTCAGGGGTGTGTTAAAATAGATATAATCTTCTGTTGAATTCAATGAATTCAAATTAGAATTTGAAAAATAATTCAATAAAGGCATTAAATAAGTTCCCTGATGTGCTAGGGTTGTTGGATTAAGATGTGCATAATCGTCTTGTTCTGTATGGTAATTAAAATGCTTGTCTATGAAGGCAAAATTAAATCCCTGAATTTTACCCTCTTCCCTGAAAACAGTAAGATCAGTGTCATTAGGCAACATTTTGTATATACTGTACATCAAAGAATTAGAAACGGGATATCTTGGATTGGCTGCTATGAAATCATGAACCATGGCTGCATTTCCTTGGTTAACTTCCATTAACATATAACTTGGTCCAGAAGTTCCACGGGCTTCAAAATTGAGCACCAACCCAATATCCTTTGCCCATTTGCTTTTGCTTACAAAAAGAGCGGCTCCATTGAGGCCTAATTCTTCTGCATCCGAAAAGAGAATTATAATGTCATTTTTATGTGCTGTTTTATTATGAATAAAAGCACGCAAACCCTCTAAAATTGTAGCAACACCAACGCCATTGTCACTTGCTCCATGAGAATAGGAATGAGGAGCACTGTCATAATGCGAAAGTAATAACAAGGCTTTTGTATTATCGGAACCTTTTATCCGAGCCATTATATTTTTTGATTTTACCAAATTTCCCCAATCAGAAAGGGTTGTTCCTTCTTGGATTTTAGTTTCTAAACCTAGATTTCGAAGTTCTTTTTCAAGATAATTAGCAACAACTTCATGATTTTCGGAACCCACGTAATGCGGTTTTTCGGCAATTTTCCGAACCAATTCTAAAGCTCTCGGTGTAGAATATTCAGATAAAGATTTATTATTGGAAATCCATACGGGCATCATTGACAAATAAATCCAGGAAATTATCACTAAAATAAAAACGAAAGCAATTAAGGAGAAATAGTTTCTTTTCATCTGATAAAAATTGAAATGTTAAATATCTTTTTTAACAAGCATATAAAAATCGTTATCTAAGAGCATGTAGCCTTGATCGTATATAAAATGGTAGGTGTTTCCTGTTTTAGTATGCAAGATATTAGTAAAAAACTCAAAATCAAACCCTTTGGTTAAAAGTTTAGTTCTAGTGGATTTACTTTTGCCTTCAATATTTAATTCGGATAGAATGCGGTAATTCTTGCGCAATTTATTGTTGATGTTGCGCATATAGTTGGTGCTGTCCTTATTTATCTTATTATTATATGCATTTCGACAGCCGTCGCTACAGAATTTTTTATCCTCTCGACCAACAAAAGTCTCTTCACATTCTAAACAGGTTTTCATGGATTTAATTTTTTAATTTCATATAAATCATGTCGGCGGTCTTTTAAAATCCTAACGCTTCCGTGTTCATGAAGCTCTTTTAAAAGATCTAAATCGACATCAACAATCAGTGTCATTTCTGTATTTGGCGTAGCTTCAGCTTTAATTCCGTTACTTGGAAAAGCAAAGTCAGATGGAGTAAAAACGGCAGTCTGCGCATATTGAATGTCCATATTGTTCACCTTTGGTAAATTTCCGATACAACCGGCAATAGCTACATAACATTCATTTTCGATTGCTCTGGCTTGGGCACACAATTTTACTCGAGTGTATCCATTCTGAGTATCGGTCAAAAAGGGAACAAATAAAATATTCATTCCTTCATCGGCCATTATTCGGGACATTTCTGGAAATTCGACATCATAACAAATCATAATTCCAATTTTGCCACAATCGGTATCAAAAGTTCTAATAGTTGAGCCACCTTGCATTCCCCAATGATGAACCTCATTTGGGGTGATATGAATTTTAGTGTACATTTCGTTCGTTCCGTCTCTTTTACAAAGGAAACCAACATTATACAAGGTGCCATTTTCTAAATAGGGCATGCTTCCAGTAATAATATTGATGTTATAGGAAATAGCAAATTCCTGAAAACGTTTTAAAATCGGAGCGGAATATTTGGCTAATTCTCGAATAGCATCAGCTTCTGATAGATGGTTATAATCAGCCATTAGAGGAGCGATAAATAATTCTGGAAAAAGAGCAAAATCACTTCCATAACCGGAAACGACGTCTATAAAAAATTCTGATTGTTCAAATAAAGCATCTAGATTGGCCAGTGGTCGCATTTGCCATTGAATTAACCCGAGTCGTATAACACTTTTCTCGGTATTTATTAATCTCGGACTTTCATCATAATAGATGTTGTTCCATTCTAATAAAACCGCAAATTCCTTCGAGCTTACATCACCTTCAAGATAATTTTTCATGATTCGCATCACGTGAAAATCGTTACTTAATTGAAAGGAAAGTAC
>Ga0114962_10000132_pt1 | contig 62906 bp, 43 predicted proteins | sample C_130820_MF_Meta_FD_87017 | JGI IMG/M metagenome (GOLD analysis project Ga0114962, IMG submission 87017) | Freshwater microbial communities from Lake Croche, Canada to study carbon cycling - C_130820_MF_MetaG | ecosystem: Environmental > Aquatic > Freshwater > Lake | place: Lake Croche, Canada... | reverse complement strand
GCATGATTAAAATAATAAGGGCGTCAGACATTACTGTCGGACGCCCTTAAACTACAAAACACACAACACAGTTTAAACCCTAAATGAACACCTAGTTACTCATTGAAAGACGTGGCCGACGCAAAAATGTTCAATTTTTCTAATTTTTTTATAAAATAGTTCATTTATTTCAAAAGCTTGCCTCTTGGCGTTCATTTTAGTGGTATTTCAAGTCTAGAGACGCCCGGGTGGCGGAATTGGCAGACGCAGTAGACTCAAAATCTACCGACGCAAGTCTTGTGGGTTCGACCCCCACCCCGGGCACCACCTTAAGAGTCTACAGGGTCTACACTAAAAGTTTGAGAGGGGTTGTGTTCAAGTGTTACGAGTTGGAGTTAATGGGAAGTTGGTATCTTGTAAGGCGTCGCTTTATCCGCTACCAGCCTGCCGCACTAGGAGTTTTACTTTACTCGAGTAGCCACCTACGTGCTACTGATCTATCGTACCTTCAGAGGTTAGACTACCACCCGAGGATTATGTAAATAACTGTTAATAATAGACTTAAATTTACTCTATCACCACTTTGAGGGTATATTCACTGAAATTTATAAACGGAGTAAGTACCTTTGAGCAGGTAATCACAACTAATGGCTAGTGTGAAACGGTAATGTCTTCCACGAATTCGAAGGTGATTGCTGTTATATTGTCCTTACCCGAAGAAGCTAAAGCTTCGTTGACTAAATGTTCGGCTAAGCTCGAGCAGCTATGGCTACGCATCAGATCTTCTATTTGATAATCCCAAAGACCCTCTACTAAACCATCACTACAAATAAGATACTTATCTCCCTTTTTTAAACCGACTGCTCCTACTTGGGGTTCTAGTGTTTGATAGCCGGTACCTAATATCTGTTTTAAAATATTTTTCTTTGGATGTGTTCTCGCATCTCTTTCAGTAATTTCTTTTCTTTTTCGTTTTTCTCCTACTTCAGTATGATCCTCAGAGAGTTGGGTAAAAGATCCATTTTTAGGAAGAAAATAAATTCTGCTATCTCCAATGTGGCCGTAATAAAGCCATCCCGGCGTTAGCCAACATAAGCTGAGAGTAGAACCCATACCTGAGTATTCTTCAGATTTATAGCCCAATTGAAGTAAAGCATCATGAATATTTGTAAATATTTCTACGAGAATATCACTAAATCCATTGTTTATTCCAGCAGCACGTAAACGTTGTCCTAATGGCATTAATTCATTTATTTTCTCAAGTGTTATTTTACTCGCGATTTCGCCAGAGCGTGCACCTCCAACACCGTCACTTACAGCAAGTATGTAATCTGAATTAGTCATCGTTCCAGTGCCTAAATCCTCTAACTTAATAATCGTATTAGCTTCAGATTTTATTACCAAAAAACTGTCTTCATTGTTATCTCTTACGTTTCCTTTGTGTGTACATGAAGACCAGTTTATCTGCAGAGGCGGAAATTCTAACAGAGTTGCTAGTTCAAAATCGATTATACAAAAGCGCCCATCACCGATACGATAGGTTATATTACGTAGTTCTCTGTCGTCGTGTCTTACTCCAAAAGGGGTAAGTTCGTCATAAAGATTCTTCATCGATTCAAGATCAAGATGATCCACTCTTTTGCCGCAGTTGGTCGTAACTATTTTAAGATCTCCTGTTTCAGAAGTAATTACTTTTGGGACAAAATCACATTTTTTCTCTTCAAGATACTTAAGAACACGGATTTCATTTTCAAAGCGTTCTCTGGCTAGATAACCTCTAAACCATTTATGTACAGTTCCGTCGTAACCAATTCTTACCAGGCTACGCGCTGTATCTTTGATTTCATGCATAGTAAGTTATTTTGCACGTCTGAACTAATGTGTCAGACGATAAATAACTATTGCTGTACGTTTAATAAGATCATTAAGAGATTTTTCGTCAACGTATTCACCAGGCCCATGCGCACCCGAACCTCTAGCTCCTAAACCATCAACGGAAGGAATTATTGGAGCAACAAAAGAAACATCACCTGCGCCACGTTCTTTAGGATCGCATGCAACTACTTTACCTTGTCCTAGGTCTTGGCTCACCGTGCTAACAAGATTTAGAAGTTCTATACTACCTTCATTTTCAGTCATAGCAGGATAGGAATCTTCAAACGTGATGGTGGCATCTGTTCTGCGAAGGTGACGGCTTACTATATTTTTCATTATAGTGCGTGAACGATCGAGTTGCTCTTGATTAGAAAAGCGAAGATCTCCATGTATTAGCGCTGTACGTGGAATAACATTACTTTTACCAGTAGCTGTACCGCTGGTTGCAGTAGAGTTTATATCTGTACCACCTAGAAATAAAGCTGGATTAAACGTAAGACCCTTTTCTTTTCTTAATTCTAAACGAAATTCATTTAATATTCTCGCTGCTTCGAAAATAGCTCCATCCCCAGCTGCTTCGGAAAATATAATACTTGAGTGAGCTTGTATTCCAGTGACTTTAAGGGTCCATGAGCTAGAACCACGACGAGCCGTGGTAATCGTGTCGCGAACAGAATTTTCAAAAGCTAAAGAAATATCACTTCTTTTAGCAGCTTCTATAAGATCGTGCCTTGTGATCTCAATAGGATGGCCTGCGGCTTCTTCATCTCCTGTGAAAACAGCGATTAATCTAGTATTATCTAATGCCCCGCTAGCATTTAATGCTCTTAGTGCCATTATTAATATAACATCACCACCTTTCATATCGTTAGACCCTGCACCGTATCCCTTGTCACCTTTTTCAATAAAATTACCTCCGGGTAAAACAGTATCAAGATGGCCAATGAGCAGTAATCTTTTACCCGAAGTACCTTTGTGTTCAGCAATTAAATGACCAGCTCGTTTTACTGAATCAGGCATAGCTATCCATTTCGTATCAAATCCTAATTGATTGAATTCATTTCTAAAAAACACACCTGATTTCTTTACGCCATCGATATTTTCGGTGGCACTACTTATATTTACGCTGTCACGAATGAGATTAACGGCATCTCTAGGATGATTATCAACGAAGTTGATAATTTCTTTCTCCTTCGGATTTAAGCTAGACGATAATGAGGGGAGTACAAGCACTTCGTTCGCTACAAAAAAAGCGAAAATGAAATAGAAATAAATGCGTAGGGAATTAATCATAAGTATAGTACTAGGCTTTTTAATTAAAATAAACAATCACTGATGATATTTAAATTAAGGTACACTTTTTACTTTATTTCGATCTGCTGCACGCCAAAAATATAAAGTAACAAAGGTCCTATAGGGAGCCCATCTTCTACCGAATTTCTTAAGGTATTCAGATTTTGGTAAACTTCTTTTATTATAAACGCACTGAAATCCTTTCCTTACCCCAAGATCATTGACAGGTAAAACATCGAGACGTCCCATATTCGAGATAAGAAACATTTCCGCAGTCCACGTACCAACACCATCGATAGTCGTAAGACAATTAATGATATCATCATCAGCCATTTCATCGAATTTTTTCAGGGTAGGTATTTCACCTGCTAATGCTTTAGCTGCTACTGCTTTAATATAACGAACTTTTGAGCCAGATAGCCCAACAGATCGTAAAATACTTTCATCTAGTTTTAAGATTAATTCAGGACTCGGAAAATTTGATTCGGAAGCCAAAGTAACAAAACGTTGAAAAATTGTGCCAGCTGCCTTACCTGTTAACTGTTGGTATACGATAGCGCGTATTATTGACTTATAAGGATCTAAACGTTGTGGTTTAAATTCTACTGGTCCGATCTCTTTAATTATCGCGGCGATCTTCTTATCTTTAGATAGTGCAGTAAGAGCTTCGTTATACATCGGTAATTTTTCTATTATATTTTAATCTGAAACTTATAACAAACTACAGGCGTCCTTATTTCAAGTAACGCACTAATTTACCCCAAATAATATACCCCATGAATATAGCTAAATTAAATCTAAGGCTAACGGCATTAGTTTTTGTAATCGTATCAGCAGCTTTTGCTCAACCGTATACACCTCCACTTAAGGTATTACTTATAACGGGGGGATGTTGTCATGATTATGTTCACCAAAAAGATATTTTAAAAACGGGTTTGGAAAAGAGAGCTAATATTAGTGTAACGCAGATGTTTTGTGCTGATACTGATACGCATCCCAATTTAGCTTGTTTGACTGATCCTAATTACGCAAAAGGCTACGATCTTGTAATCCATGATGAATGCGGAGCAGATATTAAAGATAAGAGCCAAGTAGGCAACGTTCTTAAGCCTCATCAGGAAGGTATACCAGGAGTTAATTTACACTGTGCTATGCATTCGTATCGGGTATCACCTGCGTTTACAAAGCCTATGCAACCAGGTTCCGAAAATGCTCTGTGGTTTGATTACCTTGGTTTACAGTCTAGTGCTCATGGAGCTAGAGCCCCAATAAGCATTTCATTCATTGCAAATGCAAGTCCTGTAACACGAGGTATGTCAGATTGGACAACGATTGATGAGGAACTTTATAATAATGTTCAGCCACCATCAAACTTTCCTAATCATAATTCACTTGCTCGCGGTACCCAACTACAAAAACAAAAGAATGGAACTACTAAGTTAGCAGATTATGTCGTGGTATGGACAAACCAGTATGGACCAAAAAAGGTGCGTGTTTTTAGTACTACAATAGGACATAGTAATCAGACTGTTAACGATCCTCGTTATTTAGACCTAGTTACGCGGGGTGTTTTATGGGCTGCTGGTAAACTAGACTCTGATGGTAATCCTTATCCTGGCTATGGCCCAAGATAGTTATTAGTTAGCTTTAGCTCGCCATGCTTTAGCTAATGAGTAATCCGCTAAAGCTTTAATATAGACTCCTCCAACCACGCTTCTGGCTTTGAATCCAACCATCTTGCCTGTCTTAGTATCATACCAGTCTGTGAGCGGTACGCGCGATATAGATTGATTTAACCACGCTGTAACTGGAGTTATAAGACGTGTAAAATCATATTGATTATCCGCTAGCGTTGCTGTCCATACTGTCCAATCAAGTTTAGTGTAATCCTTACGGCTATCTAAAGGTAGACCATACTGATTGATATGGTTAACATAGTATTTAATTTCAGTTTGCCTAACGTTGTCGGAAAAAAGATTAACACCTAGTATCTTATCCCAGACTAAATTATATTTTTGACTCCACGTTCCCGGACGGTCGAAAGCTAAGGCGTAGTGGTCTTTATCGAAACCGAGACCCTCCCATGCCTTAGCCATTTTTTTTGCTGTAGTCATATAATCTTCGGCAATCGAATCATAGCCTAGTCCGCGTGCCATAAGCGAGTAGGCTCCGAGTGCTTCAATTGCTTTAATAGATAAATTAGCGTTGTGTGCAAGATGGCCGGCGAAGTCGTCTGTGCAAAGTTGGTTTTCAGGATCTAGGCCTTTTTCTCTTACGTATTTTGCCCACGTAGAAAACTGGGGCCAGAATTCTCTAGCTACATGCCAATTCCCTTGAGTTTGACCAAGAGCAGCACCGAGTATTAAAAGGTTTCCACTTTCCTCGATAGGCATTTGATCATTTTCAGTTGTTTCTCCACCCCCATAAACTTGGCCGTTTGCTAGGGGATATGTGCCTAAATCATGGGGTGCAAAAGGAAATGTCCAGCGCGATGAACTAGCATATTCAAGAACAGGTCTTACTTCAGCTTCAAGTAAGTTAGGATTGAAGAATAAGTAAAATGGTGCCGAAGGGTAGAGTACATCAACTGTACTGATACATCCATTTGAATTGTTTTCCTTAGGAAAGCTAAGCGGTTCACCATTTATATCTGCTGCTAGGCCATGTGCAGCTAGGGTTTGTCTATATGCTAGAATTGCTAGTTGGCGATATCCTGAGCCTCCAACTTTTTCTAAATCATTTGCTAATGTCTTGTCGTACTCTTTTCCGCGTAAATCAAGTGTGTTGTATTCATTTTCAGCCTTAAGAAGCATATCAGCTATACTCAGGTTTTTTCTTTGCCAATATGGTTTTAACTTACGATTGAGAAATTCGATCATGTATCCTTCTGTATAAGCTATTAGAACATGACGGCTTTCTGTTTTCTGAGGTAAAATATTTAAGTGGAAAACGGTATCTAGGTGAGCAGCTTTACCTCGAGGACTTTTAGGCATATCTAAATCATCAACCGATGAAACTTCGCCAGTATTAATAAAATTTTGAATGTTACCGAAAGAAAGCGATGAAGATCCTCCTTCTTTTTGTGGTAGTGCTAAGTGTAGGTAACCCCAATCAATTCTAAGATCATCACCGGATCTATTAAGCACATCCTGATCTTTGCTGCCAATATTAAGAACGGTCAGGTCTTTAACTTGGGTTTTACCCCAGGTTACTTGTTGATTATCTGTATTAGTTGAAACGACTCCATCTACATCTAAGAGGATATCGACATTGTGCGATTTAGTATCAGCACTCCATACGTTCCAGGTCATGTAGGTTACTGGACGTGATAATAGGTCCAGATCCTGAACAAATGCAGGGGTAAAAAAACTGAGCTTTAAGCGAATGCCTCCCGCTTCAAAAGTATAATAGGTATGTGTTGCATCAACCTCTACATTTAATTGCTTAGCTGCTTCAAGTGCGCGTGGATTCGTTCCCATATATCTGTATGAGGCGCCATCTACTTTTATTATACCAACTAAGGGCTGATATGTTTCAGTCCAGTGTTTGGTTTGTTGGTCTGTAAGATGATCAGCCATAGACCATATACTGAAATAGGGATTATGGGTAATTAAAGGTACAGCCGGAGGTCTTTCTTCGGCGATACATAAAAATGCGCAAAAGAGTGCAGCTACAAAGGACGGTTTAGATAAAGCCGATATTCTCATAGGGGTAAATTTTAAGTCTAATGATTATAGACTCGCCTAGCTTGGTACTAGTCTGACGTAAGCTACTTAACTGAGTTACAGATTCAAAGAGTTTATGCTCAGTTAAATGTCGTACATAACAATTTCTTTCATTCCCGCAATTGAATCGAGAGTAAACTCTGCTGCTTTTTTCGATGCTGCTCTGCCTACTTCGAGCCATACTTCTTTAAGCTTTTTACCGGATTTACCCTTATGGTTTCCGCTTAGATCGAGGAGTCCACCTTCTATTGCTGTAGCAATATCAAGCAGTGTTATTTCTACAGGAGGTCGTGTGAGTAAAAAGCCGCCATTAATACCACGTTTGCTCTCAACTAATCGTGCAGTTCTTAGTTCACCAAGAATCTGAGCAAGAAAATTTGCTGGTACGTGTTCTATTTTAGACAAACGGTCTAGGCGAACAGGTGTTCCAGTTTGATATTCGCGTGCTAGTTCACAAAGGATTCGGCAAGCGTAATCTAGTTTAATTGTTACTTTCACTATCTTAAAACTATATTTTTATAAGCAACCTGCAACATCCTAAATAATAATATTAACCTTGGTTATATTTAGATTTGTGTAGTTAAAATATGATGAATTTCGCCATTAAATTTTACGTTAACGTAAAAAGGTGTAGGTGATTTTATGCTATAACTTACTACTCTTCCTGCGTACCACGTTATATCTACGGTAATATTTCCTCTCGCCTTGAGGCCGCTTACAGAACCCTCAGACCAAGTAGAAGGCAGAGCGGGTAATAATTCTATTAATTGCTGAGTACTTTGAACCAGCATTTCTGCTATTCCAGCGGAGGCTCCGAAATTACCATCTATTTGGAAGGGTGGGTGTGCATCAAAAAGATTAGGATATGTTCCGCCTCCATCTTTATAATTCATTCCGCTAACTCCCACCAAATGTAACTGACGCATAAGAATTTTTTCTGCATGGTCACCATCGTGCAAACGTGCCCACAAATTTAGTTTAAAAGCCAAGCTCCATCCCGTGCCAGCGTCTCCTCTTACTTCAAGTGATTTACGTGCTGCTTTTGCTAGTTCAGGTGTGTTTTCTGTTGTTATTTCGTTTCCTGGATAAAGTCCCCAGAGGTGTGAAACGTGGCGATGGTGTACTTCTGCTTCTTTATATTCTTTGAGCCATTCCATAATACGACCATCAGATGCTATTTGAGTTGGAGCGAGGCGTGATCGTTTATCTAAGAGTATGGTTCTGAATTTAGAGTCTTGATTCAATAACTCTGAAGCTTCAATACAGGCGCTAAATAGATATCGAATTATTTGCTGATCTATCGTTGGTCCCATGCATACGCTTAAACGCTCTCCCGAAGGAAGTATGTAGGAATTTTCAGGTGAATTAGATGGGGCGCTAACTAACCAATTATGAATGGGTTCCTCTATTAGCATATCAGCATAAAATTGAGCCGAACCTTTTAACAGCGGGTATACTTCCTTTAAGAAGTCTTTATCTTGAGTATACAAATAATGATCCCAAAGGTGTTCGCACAGCCAAGCTGAAGCTGATGTTGACGAACCCCAGCTCGCACTTTCACCCGGAGATGTAAATCCCCATGGATTAGTGATTGTATGTGCTACCCAGCCCTTAGAGTTGTAATATAAACGAGCCGTTTTAGTCCCTGGTATTTGAAGGGACTTTATGAGCGAAAAAAGAGGTTCATGTAGATCAGATAAATTACAAATTTCCGCGGGCCAGTAGTTCATCTGTACATTAACATTAAGATGCCAATCTGCATGCCATGGACATACAAGCGTATCTGCCCATATACCTTGTAGATTGGCGGGTAGACCACCTGGACGTGACGATGATATTAATAAATAACGGCCAAAATTAAAATATAATGTTTCTAAGCTCTGGTCTTGAATACCTTTTGCCAGAGATATAAGTCGATCTGGAGTTGCTTGCATTGAAATTTCTTTAGTCGTTTTACCTAGTTCTAAATGAACACGGTTATAGTACTTTTGGTAATCCAAAATATGAGCACCTATTAGAGTATCATAATTTTTTTTCTCTGCTTCTAGCATATCAGCCATTGTAGCTTCTTTTACGTTTTGAGTATGACGACCAGCAAAAGTTTTTATATCTGTTGCTGCTGTAACTAGAATAGTTACTGAGTTTGCATCGTTTATATGAAGTATATTAGAGGTGCAGGAGATAGTGCCTCCACTAGCGAATGCTTTTACACATGCTGCATAGGATACGCCATCTTTCCCAGATTTTCCATCAGGCAATTGCCCTGAAATCATAAGACTAGATTCATCAAGACCTGTAGTGGTGTAATTTTCTTGGCGGTCTAATTTTGCATCGATTGAAATAGAATGAGGTCTATCAGCAGTTATTTTTACAACGAGTACTTGATCTGCTGCGCTTACAAAAGCAGTTCTACAGAAATGAATTCCGTTTTGTATATACGTAATACTTGAAACAGCTGTGCTTAAATCTAGCTCTCTTCTATAATTTAAAACAGGACTACCAGCAGCTCTTGATTGAGTCTGCAGGTGTAACAATCCTAAAAGTTGGTAGGTACCGTATTGTTCGCTTCTGCTTCCTTTTCCTTGGCACGTGAAGTGAGCGTTTACTAGTTTAGTTGCTTCTGCATTTTTACCTTCAATTAGGAGTTCTTTTATCTTGGGTAAATATTGAGCAGCATCGTTTCTATCTGAATCTTGAGGAGAGCCAGACCACATACCTGATTCGTTAATAACTATTTTTTCATCATCAACTTGGCCGAAAATCAAAGCACCCAAACGTCCGTTCCCTAAGGGTGTAGATTCATAAAAATACTTTGCGGGTTCTTTTAGCCAGATGATTTGCGATGGTTTATCAATAAGGGGCGACGCTTCTAGCTGTGTTTTACAATTAAGGGTTAAACTTAGTGTAAGTTGGAGTAGAAAGTAGAGCGGGTAGTATAAAGACTTTGGGGTTTTAGTCATGGATAGTCGGGTTTTGATATAAGACGTAACAAAATCCTTATAATTTCATGTTTTGGAGCTTAATCTCTGTCATTTAAGCCCAGTAAAGTCATTTTTAACGGGATTTTAAGACTAACTCTAAATCTTGGTAAGCATCAGCCTTCCCTTTTCTGTGGATACAGCACAATATAAGTAATGGAAAAGCGCCGTTTTAGTGAATTGGGTTTATCCCCGGAAATTTTAAAAGCTGTCGACAAGCTTGGTTATGAAGAGGCTTCGCCTATTCAAACTGCTGTAATACCTACTATTCTAGCTGGACGTGATGTCGTTGGCTTATCGGCAACGGGATCTGGCAAAACAGCAGGCTTTGCAATTCCTGCTATTGAGAAGATTGATTCTCACAAAAAGGCAGTCCAAGTCTTGATTTTATGTCCAACGCGTGAACTGGCTGTGCAAGTAGCCGAAGAAGTGGGTAAATTATCTATCTTTAAAAAGGGTGTCCATGCGGTTCCTATATACGGCGGGCAGCCTTATGAAAGACAATACAGAGCACTACAAGCTGGTGTTCAAATCGTAATTGGTACTCCTGGACGGGTAATGGACCATATGGAGCGCAGAACGCTCAAGCTAGAATCACTGAAACTTGTTATTCTTGATGAAGCCGATCGTATGTTGGATATGGGCTTTAGAGAAGATATCGAAAAGATACTTTCTGCAGTACCTAAAGAAAGACAGCTTTTGTTTTTCTCGGCCACAATGCCGCATTCCATCCAAGAGCTTATTAAGAGATACTCTAATGATCCAGCTTGGATTAAGGTTGAATCTATTGCTCAAAATGCACCTCAGGTAGATCAGGTTTATTATGAGGTGGATCGTAGGTCAAAGGTTGAGGCTATCACACGTTTAATTGATCTCTACGACTTTAGATATGGTATAATATTTTGTAGTACAAAAATAATGGTAGATGAACTCGATGAACATTTGCATTCACGAGGATATGCAACAGATCGTTTGCATGGTGATATAAGCCAAGCACAGAGAGATCGCGTTATGGAAAAGTTTAGGCGCAAAGGATTTGAATTTCTTGTAGCAACTGACGTTGCAGCTCGAGGACTGGATGTAGACGATTTAGAAGTAGTGTTTAATTATGATCTACCTAATGACTCCGAAGACTATACTCATCGTATCGGTCGTACAGGTAGAGCAGGAAAATCAGGTCGCGCTATAACCTTTGTTTCAGGTAGAGAATTGTACCGTCTTGAAAGTATGGTTCGCTTCGCACGTTTGAAAATTAGGCGTGAATCCATACCTTCAATGGATCAAGTAGAAGAAGCTCGCGCTAACGTATTCTTTGAAAAATTAAGAGTAACGCTAGACGCGCACAAATTTAAGACGTATGAGCCAATGATTGATCGCTTATTGGATCAAGGTTACGCAAGTACTGATATCTGTTCAGCATTAATTCATCTTTTACAAGGTGGAAGTCCTACGGGTGAAATTAAAAAAACAGTGGCGCCGGTCTCAACTCCTCCTGCTTTTAAGCAATCCGCAGTTCACGCGAGTAGGCGTACTGAGACAACAATGGATCGTCCGGAAGAGGATGATATTTCGTTACAGCCGATTAAGCCACTACGTAAAGATAAATTCGATCGTTCTTCACGAACTGGTAAAGAAACAGGAATGACCACACTATTTTTTAATGTGGGCAGAAAGAATCTAGTTACTGCCGCTGACCTGGTTGGAAAAATTGCTGGAGTTACTCGTTTACCTGCAAAAGTTGTAGGAGCTATAGATATTCACCAGAGACATTCGCTCGTAGATGTAGCTACAGAACATGTTGAAGTAATAGCTAAAAAACTTCACGGTATTCGTATACGTGGAGAATTAGTAAAATCAGCTATAGCGACTGCAGAAGAAAAAGCTGCAGAGTAAATGGATTTCAGTAAGCACCCAAGCGCTGCAAGCCAGCTAACGCTGGTGTGCAGTTTGGATCCAAACGTAAAGCTGCTTTGTAATGAAAAACAGCCTGAGTATCATTACCTGAGTGAGATTCTAGAAAACGAGCAAAGTTTAAATGAACTACAACAGAGTTAGGCAATAATTTCAGTGCTTCTTGAAACTCGTATGTTGTTTGCGATTCTTTTCCTTCTAAGGTAGCAAGTAGTTGAGCAAAATTATTATGTGCTTCTGCATAATCTGGAAATAGGTGTAACGCTATTTCATACTCCTTGATTGCCTCGTCCTTATATTGAGGTATCACTGCTAAGACATTCGCTAAATTGTTATGTAGTGCTGCAGAGTTCGGTCTTAAGTTAACAGCTAGTCTATAATGACTGATAGCTTCCTCTTCATTACCTGCAATATTACTTAGCAGTAACCCTAGATTACTATGAGCCTCGAAGCTGTTTGGGTTTAGAGCTAATCCTTTTTTATACTCAAAAATAGCGCGCGCTTGCTGTTCTTTTAAATTAGCTAGTAAATTTGCGAAATTGATATGAAAACTAGAATCATTAGGACTAAGCCTGATTGCCTCTTCATAATGGTGTTTAGCTTTCTCTTGCAGATTCGTGAAACGACTTAGTAAGTTAGCTAAGTTGTTATGGGCAGATGCATAGTTAGGACGGTATAAAAGTGCGTCGTTAAAGTGAGCTAAAGCTTCTTCTTCACGACCTTGCATTTTTTGTATTATCAAAGCATAGCCATTATTTGCTTCTGGGAAATGGGAGTCGATTTTTAATGCTATATTAAATTCGTTTATTGCCTCTATATCCTGATTACCACTTGTTGCGTATAAACTTGCTAAATTAGTGTGTGCTTCTGCGTAATTAGGCTTTAATCGGACAGCTGTTTTAAAATAGTTTAGTGCTTCCGAGTAATTACCCTTTTCTGCTAATAGTTTGCCTAAACCGTTATGCGCATCTGCAAAATCTGGTTTTAATTCAATCGTTTTTAAATATTCTGAATATGCTTCGTTCGACCGACCAGAATGTTCAAGCAACCATCCTCTATAAAAGTGAGCCCAAGGATTAAGGGGTAGTTTTTTTTCAGTATCACTCCATATACTTAAAGCTGACGCATATACTCTATTTCGATCAATCGTTATATTGGATAGTGCTACGCAAGCTATACTAACTGTTATTATGAGAAAGCGTAAACCCAAAAAGTGATAAACTATAATAACACATCCTAAAAGACACGGTATAAGGGAAAGATACATACGGTGTTCCGCAATTGTCTCAGTATTTACTGGAAAAAAACTAGAGCTTGGAGCTAAAATAAGAAAAAAAGTAATGCCTAAAAAACCAAATGGGCTTCGTTTAACCAAAGCCCAAAGTGTTAATAGTGCAGAAGAGCATATGAATAAGGCATAATAAGCTACTTGATCAAAGTTACTTAATATATCCCTCCCATAGTAAAAGATAAGATTATTTGGAATGAAGATTAGTTTTATGTAATGCGTAATAGCATAGAACTGAGTGAGTAAATAATGATAAGATGATTTATAGGAATTAAAATCTACAGTTCCACTTCGTCCCTTGTCTGAAATAATAAGGAATAGTACTATTATCCAACTTGCGAAAAGAGCCGAATATAATTTCCAGTAATTATTAATTGATCTTAAAATATCTTTAGATAAGAAAAAATAATCAAAGCTAAGTATAACAAGTGGTGCAGTAGCCATAACCTCCTTCGTTCCGGAGCCAAGGAAACAGGAAACTAAGCTAATAAAAGCGAAATGATTACCTTCTTCTTTGGGTGATGTCCTGTATCGAATAAAATAATATAGTGTGGAAAGAAAAAACAATCCCATTAGTGATTCAGCACGTTGAACTATATACGTAACGCTTTCTGTTGTGAGTGGGTGTATGCTCCAAAGAAGTGTTGTGCAGACTGCTATTGTTAATTCATGAGTATAGCTTAAAATTAAAAGGGTACGTCGTATTATGCCAAAAACGAAAAATGAGCATCCTAAATGAATTAATAAATTAATTAGGTGGTAGCTCCATATATGGGTTCCACTAATTGCAAAGTTAAGAGCAAATGATAGGTTTAGAACAGGTCTGCCTTCCACAGTTATACCTTGTTGATGAGGTGGTAAAAAAGCAGAGGTAAAATGTCTTATGGATTCATTGCCCAGAATAGATTCAATATCATCGAAGATAAAAGCCCCTTTGAATGAGCCTACATAGACAATAGACGTAACACAAAAAATTATAAACAAGGCAATCGTTATACTAAAACGATTCGCTAAGTTTTTAAGACGGTTGGGGTTTATTGTCTCAATAGCCACAATGTTACTAGTTCTAAGATGAACTACTGCAAGAAGGTATCAACAATGATTGTATAGTTATAATCGTTTTCTTACTCGGTTATGGAACTCATGTATATTATCTTGTTGGTAAGTAAGTATTGTTTGTTTAAGGCTATTAATTGCCCAACTTTAATTATCCCCAATTAAATTAGATGAAGGAGAAGCTAATCAATTACTTTAAAGCTGCTGTCATTGTTTGCGCAGCCATATTTGTTTACCGTCCTGCTTTGATGGGCAATTGGATATGGGACGATACGTATGAGATATTAGAAAATGCAGAAATAAAGGGTCCAATTAGTTCTCTATTTTCAATTTGGATAAAACCAAGTTCTGTTGATTATTTTCCACTTAAAGCATCTGTTCAATGGCTTGAGTGGCATGCATGGGGTCCAAATCCATTAGGGTATCACTTAGTTAGTTTAGTATTACATATTGTAAGTGCTTTATTGATTTGGCGGTGTTTATCAAAATTGGGATTATCACTAGCTTGGTGGGGCGGTTTATTATTTCTTATTCATCCCATTGCAGTTGAATCAGTAGCATGGATTTCTGAATTAAAGAATACTTTATCATTACCTTTTCTCTTACTCGCATGGGATGCTGTCTTAGAAGATAATTTAGATAATAAATGGTCACTCAACCTTAAATCTTTTAAGATAAGGGCTCTTTTTTGGTTCATACTAGCGATGCTTTCGAAATCATCTGTGGTAATGTTTCCAGTTACTTATCTTTTATACTGTTGGTGGAAAACGAATCGGATAAGCTGGAAAAGTTTTAAGGATTCAATTCCATTTTTTTCTGTTTCTATCGTTTTAGGATTAGTTACGTTGTGGTTTCAACAGAATCGAGTGATTGTAGGTTCAGACTTAGGTAATGCTGATGCAATAACACGCTTAATAGCTTCTTCTTTAAGCATTTTATTTTATATAAAGAAGATATTATTTCCCACAGATTTAATTCCAGTGTACGTACGTTGGTCTATTACTCCAATATCTTTAGAGATGATTACTCTATGGATTGTATTCATTGGAATAATTATATTTCTATACAAAAAGAAGAGTCTCTATTCTCGAAGTATTTTATTTGGATTAGGTTTCTTTGGTTTAAATATAGTTCCGGTACTCGGAATAATACCCATGTATTTTATGCGTTTCTCGTGGGTATCCGATCATTTTGCTTATATTTCCTTTATTGGATTTATTGCTTTATTAGTAGCTGGATTGAGTAACTTTTATGATAATCATCAAAGTTCTCTATCATTTAGAATGGTTATTCTATCCGTTCTTTTTAGTGTTTCAGCTCTATTCTTATATTTAACCTACAATCAATCTAGATTGTTTTCGGGTGGTGAAGCATTTTGGAACAGGGTATGTATTAATGATCCTAAATCATGGGCAGCACATTACAACTTAGCTAATGCGCTCCAGTTTGAGCCTGGACGTCAAAAGGAAGCGATAAACCAGTATAATATAGCTCTCCAGCTTACTCCAGATGCTGGTCAGGGTAAACCAGGTTCGGCATGGCATGCTAATTTGTACGCAAGAGTACATACAAATTTGGGCGGACTTCTTAGTCCATTTCCGGAAAATAGAAAAATTGTAATAGAACACTATAAAAGAGCTGTAGAGTTAGATCCTACAAGCTCTGAAACTCATTTTAATCTAGGAGTAATGTATCAGAGCGACCCCTTGCGTAAAACGGATGCTATAACTCAGTATAAGGAGACTATTCGTATAGAACCTAGATGGGTTGAGGCATACTATAATCTAGGTAATCTGTATGCAGAATTAAATGGTTATGAGAAAGAAGCTATAGCTTGTTATCGTAAGGCAATAGCTATTAGACCTGACTACTTAGAAGCTCATTATAATTTAGGGTCTATTCTAGCTCGTACTGGTCAAGATTTGGAAGAGTCAGCTAAACAGTATGAAACTGTAACTAAATTAAATACAAAATCAATTGAGGCATACTTAAGAGCTGCATCAGTGTATCAAATACTAAATAAATTAGATGCTGCTATAATAAACTATGAAGGCGCACTTAAGTTAGACTTCAGATCTTTTCAGGCTCACTATAATTTAGGGCTGATTTTAGCTAAAATACCAGAGCGTAAACTAGATGCTATTACGCATTATGAGCAGGCATTAGTTCTAGATCCACAAAGTGCTGATACGCACTATAATTTAGCTAACTTAATTTCTCAGTTACCAGATAGAAGTGAGGAAGCAATAAGTCATTATGAAGCTGCTATAAAAAACAAACCTGATTTTCTTGAAGCAAATTATAATTTAGCAATTTTACTGTCCAAAAGTACAACTAAAAGAAATGAAGCAGCGCAGTGTTACCAAAATGCTATTAATTTAAATCCTGATCTTTATTTTATACACTACCATTATGGCTTACTTTTAGCTAGAGATGAAAGAACACGAAATGAAGCAGCAAAAGAGTTTAATAAATCGATTAGTTTGAATCCTAATTTTGAACCCGCTTATAAGGCATTAGAAGAGTTAAAAAAATAACCAATTAGTTCTTGATAGTTATGTTGCTTTTAAGATTTTTTGCTATGGAAAATTCTTGATCTGCTTCATTTTGTCTTTCGAGAGCCTGATAGGCATAACCTAAAAGTAAGTGAGCGTGATCAGATTTTGGATTAAGTTTTATTGATTCCTTTAAATGTTCAATCGCTTCTGGAATTCTTTTATCGCGCGCTAAGACTAAACCCCAGTTAAGTTCTGCATCACTGTATTTAGAATTTAATTTTAAAGTATTTTTAAACTCAAGGATAGCTTCTTCACTTTTTCCCAAAAGTGAAAGCGCTATACCTAGATTATTATGAAATTCAGCAACCTCGGGATGTAGTGTTATAGCCTCTTTGTAATGGGAAATGCCTTCAGGTATATTTCCAAAATCAACTAGAGCTAATCCTAAATTGAAATGTGCTTTGGCGTAATGGGGATTTAGTTTAAGCACCTCGTTATACTCAGCGATAGCTTCAGGATATAATTTATTATCATTATATATATTTCCTAGGTTATCGTGAGCCATCCAACATGATGGATTATCTGTAATAATTTTTGTATAAAAAGAGAGATCATCCTGAAAATCTTTAGCGTGAGAGTTACTTACATAAGCCAAAAATATTAACATACTAATTTTAGCTAGTATTATAGCGTAGCTTAAATAACGTTTTTTATTCTTAACCCAGTCGTGTAGAGTACTAAAAAATAATGTAATAAGGGCAATCGATCCAATTATAGAAATATAGGTAAAATGATCTGATACCTGAGCATACTTGAGAAAAGACATAGGTATAATTCCAAGTACTGGAATTAAATTTATAATAAACCAACCTAGTCCCAAAAGTAACTTATTAGAAGTAACTGAATTATTTCGAAAAAGATAAATCAATAAGGTCAGTAATGATAGCCAACCTAAAACAATAGCTACTTGAAGGTTATCTACTGACCACCGTGGATAAATTGGTGTTAGATAAAGTGGAAAGAAGAATAATTTTAGATAAAAGCCAATAATTAGTATTGAAGAGTAGCAACGCTCAAAAAATGAACCTATCTCGAAGGACTCACCTGCAATTGCTCTAGTATGTTGAAAGAATATCGTAACGATACCTAGTGTTAAAGATACTAAAAAAAATGGAGATAAGCTTATAAAGTCTTTTTTTGAAATACTGTTTCTCTTACACCATATATAAAGTAATAGTATTAGCGGTAGCATGACTACCGAACTTTTAGCTAACATGGCTAGGATAAAATAACCTAAAGAGAGTAAAAAAAGACGCTTTGAATTAATTTTATTTGAAAAACAGAAATTTTCGTAATCGATAAAAGTATCAAATGATAATAAAAGAAAGGGTAGTGATAAGGTATTTTTTAACTCAGAAACCCAAGCTACTGATTGCACTGCTAAAGGATGAACTAGAAACAAAATAGCTCCTAACCAAGAAAGCGAAAATCCAAGCTTTTTAAATATTCTCCAAATTATAAACGAGCTGAATAAATGCAGCCCAAGACTCATAAGGTGATAGCCCAAAGGATTAGCTCCCCATATATGCCACTCAAACCATTGCAGCGTTGTTTTAAGCGGAAAGTAATCTAGTCCTTGAGGATTTATCCAAATTGAAACTAATGATTCAAACGATTTATGAATTTCTGAATTCGTTAATATTTCAATTGTATCGTCCCAAACCCAAGTAGCTGAAAAAATAGGCCAATATGTAAAAAGACCAATACCTATTAGCAAAATGCTTTTTAGTATTATCCAAGAAACTTTATTCATTTATCGAACTATAACTGCAGTTTATCGCTTGTCGCTTCTATTCCTAATTAGGACAAATTTCTAATCTACCTTAGTCTATTGATTTGGTCGATTGCGGGTTGATAATTAGGCACAAGTTTTAGTACTGTCTCGAATTCATTTAAAGCTTCACCTTTTTTACCGGGTATTCTTTCTAACATTAATCCTAAATTGAAGTGTATAGTCGCAGAGTTTGGAGATAGTTTTACTGCAGCATAATAGTGAGTAATTGCCTCATCGTCGTGTCCTCCTTCTTGAACTAACATATTTGCCCAATTATTTTCTGCTTCCGCATATTTAGGATTTAAACGTATAGCATGCTCATAATGACCTAAAGCTTTATTAAAAAGACCCTGTTTTTTATAGAGATTAGCTATATTATTATGAGCCTGTGCAAGATCCGGTTTTAATTCTAAGGCCTTGAGGTAGTTTTCAATTGAGGAATTAATTTCGTTAGGGTCTTGAGCAAGTAGAGCGGCTAAATCGTTATATGCCTCTGCATAATCAGGTTTCATTCTAATAGCTGTTTCAAATTCTATAAGTGCTTCACTACGATATGATTGAATTTCGCCTAGTAGGATTCCTAAATTATTATGCGCTTCAGGATCGTTTGCGTTAAGCTGAATTGATTTTTTGTAGTAGCTTATTGCCTCTTCATGTCGAGAAGGAGTTTGTGATATTATTTCTGCGAAATTATAGTTTACTATCCACGAGTTTGGATTTTTTTCTAAATTATAACTCCAAAACGTTTCAGGCATAGCATAACGAGCTGCTTCTGCATGACTTAATACAGAAAAATAAACTAAAATACTAAAGCCCAATGCATTTGTTATTTGAGCTGCAGAATATGATTTATTTCTTATGTAATTAATTATTCGCGTCCATAATGATGCAACTATAATCCCAAGTGCCACTAAAGAAATGTATTCAAAGTGATCGGATACCCAAGAGTACCTTAAATAGGACATTGGTACTATGCCTAGTGCTGGTATGAGGTTAATTATAAAAATAGAGCCTAAGAAAAAGAAACCTCTACCTAATTTTAGCCGATATTTATATGCTATAAAAGCTAAAGATAATATACATAACCAAGAATATATTATATTTGGTGAAAGTAGTTCTATTGACCACTTAGGATAGATCGGTGAAACACTAAAAGGAAAAACAGCTTGTTTTATATAAAAGCAAATACTCGAAGCGCTCGCTACAGTTCGTTCTATCCAGGTTCCTATTAGTAATTCACCTCCTGCTATTGCTCGTGTATATTGAAAATAAATCGTGATAACACTGATAATTCCCGATGCCAGAAATAGAGGTGTTATTTTTTTAATTTCTTTTGTGGAGATCTTATTATTTTTCCAAAATAGATAAATAACTGCTGTGATTGGAAACATCACAACTGAAGATTTTGAGAGTAGTGCTGCAACAAAGTAGAAGAGGGATAAGATATGATTCTTGGAGTTTTTCTCTTCATTTATAAATTCGTACCATGCTAGTAGTAGGAAAGGGAGTGAAAGAGTATTCTTTAGCTCAGATATCCAAGCTACTGAATCAACAGCTACGGGATGAATTACAAAAACTAATCCAGCTAACCATCCATACTTAATTTTGAGGCTATCTAAAATAATCCAAATAAGGAGCGCACTAGCGAGGTGAAGAAACAAAGACACACAATGATATCCAAATGGATTTTCACCGAAGACATGCCACTCGATCCACTGTAAGGAAGTCTTGAGTGGAAAATAATCAGCTCCAGCTGGCGACGTCCATATTTTCAAAAATTCATTTACAGGTTTTTTTATAGCGTCATTTTGCGTAATTTCTACTGAATCATCCCAAAGCCATCCGCCATTAAGAACTGGTAAGTATATCCATAAACCAGCTGCCATAATGGCTGCAGCTTTTATAACTCTATGTAATACATTTGGCATGGGCTTGGGGTTAGCTTTATTTAAAATGGATCAACTTATCGTTGTATCAACACTGTTTCTAAGTCGCACACTATTCATTTAGGCACTAAAAAGCGCCGATCGTATAGAATCGGCGCTCAATATGTTTTAACTATACTAGGTTAGTATATCAAACGGTAGGAACAGTTAAAATCGTTTTAAGGATTCTGCCTGCTACTAAATAAGGGTCTGCAGCTGAATTTGGACGACGATCTTCGAGATATCCCTTGTAGCCATTATTCACAAAGCTATGAGGAATACGAATAGAGGCACCACGATCTGCTACACCATAACTAAACTTATGGATAGATTGTGTTTCGTGAAGACCAGTGAGACGTAATTCGTTTTCTGGACCGTATACTGCGATGTGCTCTGCACGATGTTTATCGAACGCAGCCATTAATTTTTCAAAGTAAGCTTTTCCGCCTACTTCACGCATATGCTTAGTGGAGAAGTTTGAGTGCATTCCAGAACCGTTCCAATCGAGTGGTTGATTGAAAGGTGCTAGAATTGGCTTACAGCGAAACTCAATGTCGATTTCATAAGCTTCACATAAACGTGTTAAGATATAGCGAGCTACCCACATTTGATCGGCGGCATTTTTTGAGCCTTTACCGAAAATTTGGAACTCCCACTGTCCCTTTGCTACTTCTGCATTGATACCCTCGATATTGATTCCTGCATCTAAGCAAATATCAATATGTTCCTCAACGATTTCACGAGCAAGAGAACCTACATTCTTGTAGCCTACGCCTGTGTAATAAGGGCCTTGTGGAGCTGGAAAGCCATCCGCTGGAAAGCCGTAAGGACGACCATCTTGGTAAAGAAAATATTCTTGTTCAAAACCGAACCATGTATCCGCATCGTCAGGAATAGTAGCGCGTGAATTTGATGGAGTTGGTACACCAGTATGCTGATAAGTTTCGCACATTACCAATACGCCGTTTTTACGGGTAGAGTCTGGGAATACAGCGACAGGTTTTAGAACTATGTCTGAACTCTTGCCCTCAGCTTGCTGAGTAGAGCTGCCGTCAAAGCCCCAATCTGGAAGGTCTCCGAGCTTTGGAAAGCTAGCGAATTCCTTAATTTGTGTTTTGCTACGTAGATTAGCTAGTGGCGTGTAGCCATCGAGCCAGATGTATTCGAGTTTATATTTAACCATGATAATTAGAGAGGTTTATCGGGTATGACTGATAAAGTGTGACCATCAGTTCTCGGATATGAGAATGGAGGCTTAACGCTATCACAATATAAACTAGCATTCATCATGCCATCGGCAATCAGAAGTTATTAACTTTTTATTATATTTAGACTTTAGTAAGGTCTAACGCGAAGTATTCACTTTATTGTCTTAAAATATTATATATCAATAATTTATAAAATAATTAAGAATTCAAAAATAAGTTAACGTAATCTTTTAGTTGGTATGTAAAAGTGTAATTTAGCCAAAGTTAAAGCGGGGTGTAGCACTCGTTCACCTAAAGAGTGTATAATATACCTTCAGTATCCTGAGTTAGCTTAGCGCAATTTAAACCGAGATTCTTAAAAGTGATCTCATAAATAAAATTTATTTTCACAATTGTCATATCCGCTTACTTGACAGTTTGAACGCCTACACGCTTAGTTTTCTCAATGGAAGCTGCATTGGATCAACCGGTGCTTGTGTTAAATCGCCTTTGGCAGGCGGTCAATATTATCGGCGCTAAGCGCGCTTTCGCTCTTCTGTCTCGTGGCCACGCGCATGTAGTGCATCAACAAGAAGACGATTTTAGAATGTTTTCCATGATGGATTGGATCGATTTTTCGATATCGAATCCCCCAAGTATTGACATAGAGACGGTACACACTCCTACGAGAACTATTCGACTTCCTCGTGTTATTTTGCTCACTTTTTTTGATAAGCTTCCATGCAGGGAACTTAAACTTACGCGTAATAACGTTTTCGAACGCGATCGTAATACCTGCCAATATTGTTCTAAGGTAATGTCACGAGAGCTTTTAAATTTAGATCATGTTATTCCTAGGGATCATGGAGGTAAGACTACTTGGGAAAATATCGTTTGTTCCTGTATTAAGTGTAATACACGAAAAGCAAATCGACTTCCTCATGAGGCAAATATGCGTCTCATCCGTAAGCCATCTAGGCCAAAATGGAGACCTGTTATTTCTCTCGTGCTTGGTAAACAAAATCGCGAAATCTGGAAAGACTTCTTGGACGTAGCTTACTGGAACGTAGAGCTTGAAGAGTAATTAACTTTTTTTCTGACGTGACATAAGCCAGAGCACTGCCACAGCAATACTGTTACCAGCTGCAACCAATACTCTCACGGGGCGTGGTATTTTTGAAGGAAGTAATACTACGAGTATAGCCTCTAAAATCAGCACGCATGCGATTATAATAAGGGTGTTTTTTTTATACATCAGAAATTATTTAACTAGCGGTATAGAAATTTGGAACGTAGTTCCTTTAGATCCTGTTGAAATTAAAGTAATGTCACCATTGTGGCTTTGGAGAACGCGTTTTGCAATCGCTAGACCAAGACCAGTACCATCAGGCCTACCTGAAAGAAATGAATCAAAAATACGGTCTTTGATCGCTTCTGGTATTCCAGAGCCAGAATCAGAGACTAGTAGTGTAGCAGTTAAACCAGATTCCTTTTTTTCTTCTCCTGCTGTTATAGAGATTTGTCCACCATTAGGCATCGCCTGCATAGCGTTTATAATCAGATTGAGCAGGACTTGCTGTAGTTGCCCTTTATGTACATCAATAACTAATTTTTTAGAGTAGGGTGCAAACGATAGCTTAACTTTATTTTGAGCAAGCTTGAGTCGTATTAATACTATTGTATCTTCGACAATTTCTGAAAGTAAAGAGCGAGAATGTAAACTTGTAGGGGCTTTACCGAAATTGAGAACCCTCGTAACGATAGCTTCCAACTGGTCAAGCTTTTCACTTATTACTCGCATATCCGTGTGACGCGGATCGTTCTCGGGAAAATCTGATCCTAACCCACCATGTAGCAGTTTAAGTACAGTTAATGGATTTCTAATTTCATGTGCAATCTCAGCAGTTAAAAGACCAAGCATTGTAAGCCGTTCATTTTTACGTAGAGATTCTTCGCTTTGAAAAACGCGATTATAAAGGCGTGCATTTTGAAGTGCCACTGCGCCTAATCCTGCTAAGGATGAACAGATGCGTTTTTCATCATTAGCAAAACGGTGTATTTTATCTACGAAGACAGCAAGGGCTCCAAATATTTCGCCTTCATAAACAACCGGCGTAATATGTACGGACTTTAGGCTTGGATCTTTGGGTAGGTCTGCGATATCCGTATATTCTTTTGACTGAATATTTACAAAAGAAACTGACTTAAGGGTGTGAATAGATGTTGAGATAAGACAGGAATCAATAGGGGTATTTTCACATTGGGGGGCTGTACCCTCAGGGCCAGTATAGGCCCCTAATTTTAGAGTCCTATTATCATTGATAATATAAAAAGCACTGCTGCGTGCCTCTAGCATCTGGCATGTATCGCGGGTAAGAGTCTCAAATAATGCTTGGGGTTCTAATTTTGAAACAAGCGTTTGTCCCGAAGACAAAAGGGTTTCAAATTGCGTTGCTTTAAGTCTTAACCGAGCAAGTTCCCAGAAATCCAAAATTGACTCTGTTATATCTTGAGTGACTAAGTTTAAATTTTTTAGTTGATCGGATTTGAAACCGGAAACTCGATTTGATTCGAGTACAATTACACCTAGAGTTTGCCCCTCTGAAGCTAGCAAGGGGGTTACCATCTGACACTGTGTTTCAGAGCGAATGGCTCTGTATCTTGAATCGAGAGAGACTTCAGATATGAGCAGAGGTTGTGCATGCCAAGCAACCCAGCCAGGTATGCCATGGCCCTGTGCTATCGTAATTTTATCGTTACTCTCTAGATTATATTTTGCTTCAAGCTCTAGTAGGTTAGTATCTGGGTTTAATAGGAAGATAAGACCTGTATCTGCTTCAAAAAAAGTAGATACCTTTTGTATAACGAGTTTTAATCCCGCGCTTGTATTTGAAGCTGTCTTAATGATACGAACAATCTCTCGACTAAAGTCTGAGTAATTAAGCCTGGGTTCATGTAAGGTTGAAGTGTTCACCCTAAAGAAACATTGAAGTGATCCTTCAGTCTCTGCGAGCCTGCAATCTTAATCCTTATGCACTAGCAAGAATAACGGGAGGAGTTATTACTTCTGATAGAGCATCTTTAAGTGAAACTAGACTTTGTGAAGTTGATGGGGCTTCATTTTGGTCATTTTCAATGTAAAAGGTATCTAGTGCTACTCCTCGCTCAGTACCAATGCGCGCAAACGTAATATCAAATCCTCTTTCAGAAATGGTTTTTGCTATACGATAAAGTAAGCCTAGTTGATCCTTTGCCTGAATTTCTATGATCGTACGCTCCATAGAAAGTTCATGATAAACCTCAACAGTAGGAGGGAAAGACGCATGCATGGTATCGCCGCTAGAAGCTGACAAATAACGAGTAGCTGCAATTTTTTTAGCTTGGGCTACTATGTCAGGGTATAAATCTTTGTTGGTGACTAAACTCGCTTCTATATTTTTAGCAAAAACTTCATGTGTGGACGTATTTTGAACAACGCCTCGACCAGGCTCTATTACATAAAAAGTATCTATAGCGATATGATCAGTTCGAGTGATAACTTTCGCTCCTAAAATGTTTAGTCCAGCAACACCAAAGGCACCTGCTAGCTTATAGAAAAGACCTGCTCTATCCCACGTCACCACGTTGACTACAGTGACCGAGCGATTTAAATCATTTCTCCAATCTATGATTGGTTTTAATGCACCTATAGAATCTGCTGAAGAGATTGATGTCAGTAGCTTGTTTACCATCTGAATATGCAAGGCTACTTCATCCGCCTCTGTATTTATAAAATAACGATCTGGAAGTAGGCTAAAGTGAGCTGCAATCTCATCTTCACTTACTCCTGGCATTGTTTTAGAAATAATTTCTTGGTGGGTCATTTTCTTTTGGGCATCTGTGTGTGAATGATGTGAATGACCTAGCTTAAAGTGTTCCAAAGTAGACTTGTATAATTTGCTGTGAAGCGTGTCTTTATAGCTATTCCATAGGTCTGTAGCGGTTGCCCTAGCATCACAATACGTATGTACGTAAAGTAGCCTGAGGTTTTCAGGATTAACAATGAAATCTGCGAATGCGCTGATAGTTTGAGGGTCATCTACATCCCTCTTCTGCCAGAATCGTGCCATCGCGAGATGATTTTTAATAACAAAAAGAATTATTTCTATTTTTTGTTCATTGATTCCTAGTCGCTGCAGGATGGGTTTTGCCAAGCGTACTCCACTTTCTGAGTGTCCTTTAATGCCTTCTGCTTTACCAATATCATGGAGCAGTAATGTAATGTAAATTAAGGAACGATCTGTTTCGTCTTTTAGGGCATCGCGGTATTGAGATGCTGTTTCGCCTGGATCTGTGAAGACTAGATCGAGTTCCTTAATCGCATTAAGCGTATGTACATCAGCGGTGTAGCGATGATAATATTCATGCTGAACAAGACAGGTAAGGCCTTGAAATTCAGGAATAAAAGCGGACAGTACCCCAAGTTCATGCATTTGGAGTAAAACAGGGTAGACATTACCCACTTCTTCCATGATTGCCTTGAAGGATATCGCAGCATCATTTGATGTAACTAATTTATTTCCAATATTTAATGAATCTCTTATGAGTTCGCTTAAGTGGAATCCTATCTTGCACCCAAGCTGTTGGCTGTGTCTAAAAATACGTATTAATCGTGCATTATCCTCTTCAAATACATGAGTGTTGCTAGCAACAAGTTCTCCGCCACGCACAGTAAATCCATCGATATGTTGAAGTTTCTTAAAGCGGGTAGATTTTAAAGAATCAACCATGGACTCAGATCCATTGCTTGGATCTAAACCAATGGTGAGGGCAAGCCTGCTCTCTATGAGTTTAGCTATTCTAAAGATAGATTTTGCTGCACGGTAATAATCCTGCATGAAACGTTCTATGCGTCGTAAGGTGTCGGCTTGTCTGTAACGCAGGGACCACGCCACTTTAGGCTGAGCATCTAAAGTTAGAATGTCCGTAAGACGCGTATTTTGAAAATGAAGTTCATTTCTTACGCGCAATAAAAAATCATATCCGTTAACAAAATCCTCGAGATCTTTTTGTTTGAGATATTTTTGTGTAACTAGCTCTTCAATTTTATCAATACCTAGTTTAACGCGGGCCATCCATAACGTATTTTGAAAATCTCTTAGACCACCTACGCCATTCTTAACATCTGGTTCTTGATTAAAAACAGTATCTGCAAATTTAGCTCTACGGTGAGCCTGATCTTCGAGACGTGAGGCTATATAAGCTTTAGGCGCTTCACCTGTGTAATAGGCGCGGTAGGCTTGAGCAAACGAATCGTATAAAACCGATGCTCCAGCAATAAGTCTCGACTCTAGAAGCGAGGTTTTTGTCTGAATATTTTTTTCTGCTTCAATAAATACTTCATCAACAGTTCGAACGGAATGGCCCACTTTTAAACCACAGTCCCAAAGTAAATAGAGCGTTTCTTTTACGAGATATTCCGTAAAGGGATTTGTAATAGTCTTTTTTGTTTTCGCGGGAAAAAGAAACATGAGATCTAAATCACTCCAAGGAGAGAGCTCTCTGCGACCATAACCGCCTAGCGCGACCAAAGAAACTTCGATAAGAGGCTTTGATTTTTCCCAAGACTTGAGCGCGCATTCGAACAGTCGTCTTACTATTTCATCTAATACTAAGCAGCGAATCTTTACAATTTCTAGACCTGGGCTGCCTTCTTCATGTAAGGTTTTAAGATAAGCTGTTTCATTCTTAAGGAATTCCTTACATTGAGCTAACTTATCGCCAGACGGGGTATCTTCTGTGAAGTCTAATTGTTTAATAGCGCGTTGTTCGACAGTCTGCAGCATGGATACTAAAGATGTTATAGCGCCTTTAAATGTTCCGCAAACTTTTGTATAAAATACGTCTATAAAGGCTATAAAGACTTAAACTTTCACTTAAACCACTTGCCACTCGAGGCTTGGCTAGGTTTTCTAAATCGTTGATTACGTAAATGGCCGAAATAACAAAGAGCTACGAACCCTCAGAGGTAGAAAAACGCTGGTACGACACATGGCAGCAGGCCGGTGCGTTCGCAGGTATAGCCGATTCATCTAAGGAGTCTTACACAATTGTAATACCCCCGCCTAATGTGACGGGGGTATTAACCATGGGGCATGTCTTAAATAATACACTTCAAGACATCCTGGTGAGACGTGCCCGACTTGAGGGAAAATCTGTCTTGTGGTTACCAGGAACCGATCACGCAGGTATCGCGACGCAAACTGTCGTTGAAAGAGAACTGCGTAAGCAAAAAAAAACGCGACACGATTTTGGCCGAGAATCATTTGTTGAGAAAGTATGGGAATGGCGCCAAGAAAAAGGTAATATTATTTTAGAGCAACTGCGCCGGCTGGGCGCTTCCTGCGATTGGCAACGGACTCATTTTACAATGGATCCCGAATATTCTCGGGCTGTTCTAACTGTGTTTGTTGAACTCTTTAAACGCGGCCGTATCTACCGTGGTAAGCGCATGGTTAATTGGTGTCCAACATCCCAGACAGCGCTCTCAGACGAAGAAGTAATAATGAAGCCGGCTAATGGCTTTCTCTACGAAATTCGTTACGAGCTCGTTGAGTCTCCTGGCCAATTTATCCAAGTAGCAACAACTCGTCCCGAAACCATTCCTGGAGACGTTGCTATTGCCGTACATCCCGAGGATCCTCGCTATACTCATTTAATTGGTAAAAAAGTATGGAGGCCACTAAACCGCACTCAGATACCTATCGTTGCAGATATAGCTGTAGACAAAGAATTTGGCTCTGGGGCCCTTAAAATTACTCCTGCTCATGATAAAGTAGATTATGAAGTGGGTATAAGAAATCAATTAGCTGCAATCGATGTTTTGAATGCAGATGGTACGCTTAATGATCTCGCTGGTCCCGGCTTAGCCGGACTAGACCGTTTTGCCGGACGGAAAAAAGCAGCTGAACTCCTGCGTGAAGTGGGAGCTCTTGTAGCTGAGAAACCTTATGCTAATAATGTTGGTTATTCAGAGCGTGCGGACGTACCTATAGAGCCAAGATTAACATGGCAGTGGTGGTTACGTTATCCACAAGTCGAAGAATCTAAGGCAGTAGTACGAGACGGTAAAATTAAGTTTTATCCTGAACGTTGGTCTAAAGTTTATCTTCACTGGTTAGATAATATCCAGGATTGGTGTATTAGTCGTCAGCTTTGGTGGGGTCATAGAATACCTGTATGGTATGCAAAAGGACTTGATCGTGAAAAGATGACAGAGGCTGATCTGCAAGATCCCACAAAAGTGCATATTTCAGTCGATGGTCCAAGTGATCCAAACAATTGGTCGCAAGAAGAAGATGTGCTGGATACGTGGGCCTCATCTTGGATATGGCCTTTTGCTACTATGGGTTGGCCTGATGCTGCTAAAATGAAAACAGCAGGATTTGATTCTTTCTATCCTACGTCTACCTTGGTAACGGGTCCTGATATTATTTTCTTCTGGGTCGCTCGTATGATTATGGCTGGTTTAGAGTTTGTCAGACCAGGAGAAAGCCTAGACAGACGTATACCATTTAAGAACGTATATTTTACTGGAATTATTCGAGATTCTCAGGGCAGAAAAATGTCTAAATCTTTGGGTAATTCTCCCGATCCATTAGATCTTATTTCTAAATATGGTGCAGATGGACTTCGTTTCGGTATCGTATCTATAGCTCCACAAGGTCAAGATATTCGCTTTCAAGAGGATCGTATCGAACTCGGTAAGAATTTCTGTAATAAACTATGGAACGCTTCGCGATTCCGCCAGATGAGCGGATCTTCTGAAGATAATTCCTCTTTAGAATCAATTCTTGCCCGACTCACTTACGTTCAATGTGACGCTGATGATCATGCAATTCTACATCGGCTAATTGAAACGACATCTCAGTTAGAAAAGTCATTTCATGAGTTTGAATTTAGTGCAGCAGCCCAGACTTTATATGGATTCTTCTGGAACGATTTTTGTGATTGGTACGTAGAAGTATCCAAATCAAAGCTTCAAGACCCACTAACTAAAACAAACTGTTTAGCTATACAGGATTTAGTACTTCGTCAGACGCTCTTACTCTTACATCCCTTTATCCCCTTTATTACAGAAGAACTATGGAGTCTTTTAGGCTATGCTAAGTCAGGGTCTTTCTTGACGCGTGATGCGCGCATAGAATCGGCAGCAGCATTAACGACTATTCTCAGTACGCATAAACTATCTCCTGATTTAAACCAAGCTTCCAAGGTTGAATTAATTAAGACGTTTACGTCCCAGGCTAGAGCACTTAAGTCTGAGCATAATTTAGCGAGTCGCAAAGATGTTCGATTCTTTGTAAGTACCTCCATCGAGCATTGGGCATTAATTGAAACTAACTTAGCCAAATTATTAAGGATGGCCGGTGCCTCTGAAATAACATACAAGGATATAGTAGAGGGAGCGCCTGCAGTTGTAACCGCTTTAGGTACCTTATATCTTGATTTAGCGAGTACCGTAGATCCTACAGCAGAAAAGATAAGGCTATCTAAAGAGCTGGAGAAACTCACCGCTCATATTAATGCCACTGAAACCAGACTCTCTAATAGTACATTTGTTGATAAAGCACCCCCTGCTGTAATAGAAGGTGCTAAGAAACAACTCGCTGATCAAAAGGCTAAGAGGTTAGAACTGGAACGCTTGTTAAAATCCCTAGGATGATTTGGTTACAAAAATACGTTTAAAGTGCATTATTGGCTCGGAATCTATGCATATATCGGGGACGCTAATTTTGGAAAATAGTAAATAAGTATAAACATGTTATGATAGGAGTGAGATCCGGTGACATTCACCGATGCTCTTTTTTTATCACTACGAACACCTTTTTAAATTATGTCAGTTTGGGAATATAAAGTCATTACAAGTGGCAAGGGCGGTTTCGCTACCCCTGCTCTTATGGAAACGTTTCTAAATCAGCTCGGTAAAGAAGAGTGGGAGATTGTAGCCTTTCGTGCTCAGCCCGATAACTTGCTTGCTTTTAGCGGGCTTGCACGTCGTAGCACGCAGCGTGATTGGACACTTGAGGACGCAATAGCTAAAGCAGCGAAGGATGAGGCAGATAAATTGCGTGCAGAATTTGAAGCAAAATTCAAGGGTGTTGGTACACAAACGGCTATTCAGGAAGAGAAGCAAGAAGTGCAGGTTTCTCATAATCCCGAGCAGGATGATGGACTGCGCCGAGTAAGAGATACTGAAAAAGATCACGATCCTGAGGCTACCGAAGAAGAAATAGATGAATGGGATAAGCTTCAAAAAGAAGATGAACTTCCGACTTTCTTTGAAGCGCTTGAACCACTTATGCGCCGTAATCAACGGGGAGCAGGATTATCTGCTGGAGTAGATTTTCTAGCTAAGAAATGGAATATATCAGAGGATGATGTTACGGGTGCACTCAAGGAATGCGGTTTTACAATTCCAGAAGACGAAGATGCTAAACCTTACTACGTAGAATATGATGGAGATCTCTATTGGGTTAATGTAAATCGCCGAGGAGAGCTCTGGGTAAATACAAAAGAAAAGCCTCGTCCAGTATTTCGAATAATTAAAGGAACTGCAGTACCTCAAGAAGCACATACTGAAACCGTTGTAGTTCAGCCTTCTGAAGCTCCTATCCAAGTAGAGAAAGTAGAACCTAAGTCACATCAGGATAGTTTGAAAAGTGAAGAAGAGAAACGTCCTGAAACTAAGGTGGATAATAAAAAACAACATGAGCAAAAAGGTTCAGGTAAAAAACTACCGGAAGGCCAAGCTCTTTTAGATAGTGTTAAACCACACATGCGCCGTAACCGTGTTGGTCCAGGATGGGGTGGTAGCTTTCAATTTTTATCACGTGCTCTTAGGTGTAAAGAAACCGAACTCTTTGAAGCGTTTAGCGTATTTAATTTAGTACCAGCGCAGAGCGTAGATACTCCTCCAGCTGAGGTAGAACTCGATGGCCATCTTTGGTGGCTAAGTAAAGACCAACGCGGGGGTACTTGGATTAACGCGAGAGAGAATGTTAAAATTCCAGTAACAACGGAATTACCTCAATCGACTGAGGCTGCACCAGAGGTAACCGAGGTTAAGCAAGATATTATAGAAGAACGCGCACCAGCCAAAGAACAAGCGCCAGTTTTATCGGCTTTACGTTTATTACTTAAAGTAACTAAGACAGGAACCTTTTCTGCAGAAACGGGCCGTCTAGCGAGTAGTTTATCTAAGGATAAAGAGGAGCTCATGAGTGCGCTTCGTGATGCAGGACTTAAGTTGCCAGATAAAGTTAAAGATAAGCCTATCTTTGTTGAGCACGCGGGAGAGATATTCTGGGTCAATAAAAACGCTAAGGGAGAATATTGGTTAAACGCTAAAGCCACTAAGTTTAAAAAACCTGTTGTGGCTGCTGCGAAAACCAAGAAACCACGTGTTGTTAAAAAGGCTAAGACTTAATTCGTGAGGACAGTTTAATTCGGGCCTCCTTGAAAAGGCCTGGATTATCTCTATCTCTTACGAGCAACACTTCATCAATTGTTAGGCTATTTAAGGTAGATAAAGTCTTTAGTGTTAGAACCACATTAGACCAATCATCTATTTGAGGGTTTATATAATTAAGACTTATGTGTTGAATTTTGAAATCAGTAAATGAATCTGATTCATCAATTGATAAAGACCAGTGCTCAGCCAAACTTTTAAGCAGCTGATTTAGATCGTCACTTTTAGGTAACTTTTCTTTCAGTTCCTGAAATTTTGAATCTGTAATATCACTTTCTTTTACATAAATTTTTAATCGCGCTCCTATAAGTTTTAGCGCGGTATCTTGGGTAGAATCTTGTTCTACACTAAAAGACCATTTAGTTGTAGCAGTATTAAGCAGTTGACAGAGCTCAGCTCCTGAATGTTTTGATTTTAATTTTTCTTTAGTATCAGATTCTATTACAATGATATCATTTTTATAATAGAGTTTTGTAATAGAGATACGTTTTGAGAGGGTTAGTCCTATTTGACTAAATAATGTATGTACTAGTTCTGGCTCTACTAGAATAAGCTTAAAGTCGTGGATAATTATTTCCATTCTTGTTTTAACATCTCTAGCAAATTTTTCCTTTGAGATTGATTCATCTTCAATCGCATGCGCCTTATTCTTTTCTATTAAACTATTTCTAACTGTTATAGAGTGATACCATAAATAAGTTCCTAAACAGGTAACAATGAGTACGGTGAAAATATTTATTGTTTTAAGTGACAGTCCATCCGATTGATCAGTTGCTAGATTAGTATACATATTCTCCCAGCTTTTAACTGGAATGTAACGCAGACTATAAAACATATGAGAAAGCATTAGGTTGCTAAGTCCTAATTCTTTACAGTGATAAATAAGTGGATTCTTTTCAGAGCTTGAATCTGTCGCTACCCAACCACCTGGATTGGCTTCATCTTCGAAACGAAGCCTAGCATTTCTAAGTCCTGTAAGTGTTATTGATTCGTTAGATTTAGCATCGTAATTGTCGCATTGCCAATCTCCAGAAAGACTTACTGTTGTTATCATTAAATTTTCATCAGTACATGCTACACAAAGACTGCCTGATTCATGCGAGAGTTTAGTGTGTGAGGCATGCATTAAAAAAGGCATGGGCCATACCCCTTCGATAAAGTACCCAAGAGTTATTAATTGTTTACATAACGAAGTGAGGTGTGAATTTTTAATTATAGCTAAACTAGTAAAGTAAGGAGAAATTCTTAAATCATAGGTTAAGGACCAACTGCTATCCGCATGGGATAGTTGCGGATAGTGAGTTAATAAAAGACCCTTTAATTTAGATCGTTTACGTTTTGAATCTGCACCAATAGGTATTGGTATTTGTAAATGCTTAATTGAATTTAGAATCAATTTATCAGAAAAGTAGACTATTCTGATTTTTTTAAATTCATTTTTTTCTGCCTCAAGCAGTAAAACAATAGCTGATACAGGGTCCTTTGCTTCGTCAAAATTACTAATCCGTATTTCCCCTGAAGGATACACTATTCGAAACTCGGAACCCCACCAGCTCAGGATCAGTGGATCCATTTTATATACTCGTTAGGTAGTAGTATACATCAACAAATCCAACGCCTGCTCCGTCTTTTGCGTAAACAACGGAACCTTGCGTTTGATCGTTACCAGCAGGTATAGACGAGGTATTTGTTACTAAAACAGGTCCGTCAACATCAAGGGCGAGTTGATATGCATCAGCAACAGGTACACTTTTCACGATGAGATAAGCAACATGAGCACCACTTGAAATTAGGCTGCCAGATCCGGTAATATTAAATGCACATGCAGATGTACCAACTGATTGTCCCGTAGAGCCTGGATTGCTAATTCCATCACTTACTGAGCATTCTGCACGACTTACATTAGCATATGAAATAGTAGGAGCTGCAGTTGCAGAAAAAGTTTGGGTATTAGGAGACCATGTAAAGTTATTTGCATTACCTGTTACTAACGCATTTTGAGCCCCCATGCGTAAACTAAGTACGCGGTCAAGTTCACCATCAGAAAGTAATAAATTGTCTAGTGTGGCTGCAGAGGCAATAGCTGATGCTGTTGGAGTGCCTATACCCGTATATTCTGCAGGTAAAAGAGTAGATGTTCCCTCTGTGACTGGAATAGTGCCTGATGATCCTGCTTTACTTAAATATTGCGTAATTGCGGATTTTACTACGGTTGCTGTACCTTGGACATTTCGAATACGGCTACTTTGAAGTACTTTTGAAATGGCGGGTACGCCTATCGCGATGATGGCTGCAATAACAGCTAGTACAGCCAATATTTCTATTAGCGTAAAACCATGTGAATTTCGGATGTTATAATCTGATTTTAATTTTGAGGTAGTTTTTTTATTCATGTTCGTGTAATAGTAGCAACTTCTTAACTCGCCCCCTTTTTCTAATCGATTTCTACAGCTGAGTAGACCTCTTCGACTGTTGTTAAGCCACACGCTGCTTTTAAAATTCCATCGTCTAAGAGTGTACAGAATCCACGTGATTCAAGTTCCTCTCGAATCGCATCAAGTGGTTTATGCAAAGCAATCATCCTTTCCAAACCAACAAATGAATAGGCTTCAATAATTGATATTCTGCCAAAATAGCCTCGCCCTGAACATTGAGTACACAAAGCCCCAATGTGGGCTTGTTTAAATGAAATCACAAAGGGTAGAGGTGAATGTTTATTTAATAATGATTCATATCTTTTCATTAATAATTCATTATTAGGATGAACACCACTGCATGTAGGACATGGTTTTCGTACTAGGCGCTGTGCTATTACTCCTCTTAGAGCAGATGAAAGCATCAAAGGGTCGAGTCCTATATCTGTAAGACGAGTAATAGCTCCTAAAGCATTATTCGTATGTAAGGTACTTAGACATAATCTTCCCGTTAATGCCGCTCGTAGGGTAATTTCTGCAGTTGTTTTGTCTCGAGTTTCGCCAACAAGTATTACATCAGGGTCATGACGTAATACATGTCTTAGTAATTCAGAAAATGTTCTACCAATTTTTTCATCCACATCCACTTGCATGAAGAATCTGCGATGTCTCACTTCAACAGGCTCCTCAAGAGTTATCATTTTTAAACCGTTAATTCTACTCGGCGGTAAATTATGCAACATCGAGTAAAGTAAAGTCGTTTTACCAGATCCTGTAGGTCCTGTAACATAAATCAGACCATTGGGGTAACTCAAAAGTTTTTCTATATTTATTTGATCTTTTTGCCAAATGCCCGCTTCCAAAAAGGAACGTAAGCCAGCGCGATCGTCTATAATCCTAATTACAATAGATTCGCCATAGATTGTTGGGATACACGAGAACCTAAGGTGATAATCATGCGCACCAAGAGCAATATGACCCTGACCGTCTTGAGGAAGTCTTCTCTCCGTAATATCCATCTTACCAGCTATTTTTGCAGCCTGTATAAGAGGTTCCCTAAATTCTTTTTCAATAAATCTGCGGTGAACTAAAGTTCCATCTATTCTAAGGCGAATATCGATTCTTAATTCACGTGGTTCTATATGTATATCTGTTGCCCTCTCCGTAACAGCATCTCTGAGTAAATCAGAAAATAGATCTGATGCTCCAGAAGGCATCTTTTCTTTCCATGCCTCATCTATGGCACCTTGTATGTCTCTACGAGACGCAACTTCAATGTGCACAGCGGAATGAGGAAAATCTATGTGTGCTTGATCAATACCGTAAGTTGAAGGATCCTCTACCGCGAGATGTAGGCCACTTTCGGAACGTCTGAAAGCTAGTACTCCTTTTGCTCTAGCAGTGTGTTGGGGTAGTAACCTAATTGTTTGTCTGTCGATATGTTTTAAATCCAGTGATGCTATATTAACCTTGTGATGTTCTGCTACTATTTCGCTGAGTTCTCGACCATGGATAAGGCCTAAATTTTCTAAAATCGAAGAAAAGTTTAAAGAAGGTGTTTTACGCCATATTTGCTTAGCGCACGTAAGTTGCTCAGTGGTAATTGCTCCTTGTATTAGAAGCTGCTGCCCTACCCAGAAAGGATCATCTGTAGCTTGTACCTGAGCTTCAATTATACTCATGGAATAATTTCAGCCGTTAAAAATATAACGAGTTCAGTTCTATAATTTAGATTAGAAGTTGTTGAAAATAGACTACCTAGTGCAGGTAGTGAGCTAAATCCTGGAGTTTTTCTGGTCGCTAGGGAGTCTTTGGTTTGGATTAATCCCCCTATCATTATAGATTCATTTGGATGTAATTTTGCTATCGTAGAAAGCGCTTTAATTTCCATGCGTGGAGCAGTCTGAAGTCCATCAGGTGACGTATCAACCCCGGTGAGTTGGGTAATTGCCGGAAGTATATCTACTGTAACAGAATCGTCGCTGTTGATCTCCGGTGTAACATAAAGAACAGTGCCTATTGTGATAGCGTTTTGAGAATAATTGTTTTGAATAGCTGCTGTTGGATTAGCGCCTGTAGTTGATAATAGGCTACTTATTGATGTTGCATTTGTAAGTGAGAAGAAGGTTTGTTCTGTACCTACTTTTACAAACGCGGTTTGGTTTTCTAAAGTTACAATAGAGGGATTAGACTCAGATTTTACAGACCCCTGTTCATTAAGTGCGTTTATAACGGCGCTTACTTGGCCGATGCCTATTGTGCCCGCTATGGAATTAGGGCTTAATGTTGGCGATAATAAACCATGTAGTCCGGTAGCTGTTGCTAAACTGGTAATATTCAAGCTCCCTAGTTTCTTCGTAGCTAATGCCCAGTCTATTCCAAGCTTATGTTGTTCATCTAAATTTACCTCGAGAATTTTAGCACTTATTCTTACTTGTCGAGTGATGCGTTTATTTAATACAGCTAAAAATGCTTTATAGATTTCTTGTCTGGGTTTAGGAGCAGTTATAATTGCAAGACCCGCTAATTTATTCACTGCAACCACTTCACCCGGTAAGCTCATTCCGTTTAATTCAGCGACTACATCTGTCCAGAATGTTGATTGATTTTGTTGTTGGATAGAAAGATTGGTTTGATCGTTTTGTGCTCCAGAAGAACTTTGTCCTGATGCTAGACTAGGATTCAGGCTTGAAGTACCACCTGAGCTGGAATTTCCTCCAGCCTGAGAGCTCAGCACTACACTACTACTTCCTTGTGCTGATCTACTCATCTGAGGGTAGTCTATTTCGTAGAAACAGTGTTGGGTATGATGAATAAGTATTAGTTTACCCTGCTGCTCCCATGATCCTCCTTGGGATTGTGTTAGAGCTTCTATTAAGTCTTTAAGTTTACCCGATTTCATTTCTAAAGAAACTGTACCTGTCATTAATGGATCTGTAATTACGGTAACAGGGTAGGCTCTACTTAGGCTTTGAAAGGCCGTATCGATCGGAATATGCAATGCACGGAAAGCTTTGATTGGCTCATCTAATATATTTAAAGGGGGTTGGTTTTTTGATGTTAGGTGATACGTCAATGGAGCGATGTCTGCGTAAAGACTAATACTTAAAAAACACGTACATGCACCCAGTTTGGTCCAAAGGTTCATAGCGTTATAATAGCAACTGCTATTACTACGGCTTGTTTTGCAGCCGTAATATGAGACAATAGCCGCAATGAAATCCCGTACCCTTCTATTACTAGCAGCGTTATTTGGAGCAAGTGGCGTTCTTTTAGGTGCCTTTGGAGCTCACGCGCTAAAATTTATTTTAACCCAAGGAGGTATGATTGATGTATGGGATACTGCAGTAAGATATCAACTTATTCATGCAGTTGGTCTTATTGCTCTAAGTGGTATTTATTCGAACCCTGAGTGGATAGTCTCAAAGCCAAAACTAATCTGGGTTGTTCGCTTGTGGAGCATTGGAGTAGTTTTATTCTCAACTTCTCTTTATTTGTTGGCTATTGGTGGGCCACGTTGGCTTGGGCCTATTACTCCATTAGGCGGAATTTCACTTATTGCGGGTTGGGTTCAGTTGGGTTTAGCTTCCTTAAAGCGCAAAAATGAGTAACAGCTTTCACATACCCGAGGATTTAAAAGTTATGCTTGATGCGCTAAAACGTATTGGGCGGCCGCGTTTAGTAGGTGGTGGGGTAAGGGATTGGTTACTTGGTTTGAAGCCTAAAGATTTTGATGTAGAAGTAGCGGGTACTGACTTTGAATCTATGATGCGTGCTTTAGCCCCTTATGGAGTTACCGATGTTGTAGGTCGAAGTTTTGGTGTTTTAAAAGTACGCAGCAAGACAACGCAAGCAGAGTACGATTTTTCATTGCCTAGGCGTGAATCAAAGACAGGAGCTGGCCATAGAGGATTTATTATTTCACCCGATCCTTCTTTGAATGATTTTGAGTCAGCGTCTCGGCGTGATTTTACGCTTAATGCGATTAGCTACGATCCTTTTAGTGGACAGATAATAGATCCCTGTAATGGCCAATCTGATTTGAAAGCGGGTATACTAAAACATACAAGTGCTTCTTTTGTTGAGGATCCTTTGCGTGTTCTAAGAGCCATGCAATTGGCAGCTCGATTTAATTTTTCTCTCGCGAAAGAGACTGCTGAATTGTGTAAAACAATGGTAGATGCTTATAAAGAACTTCCAATCGAACGCGTTTGGGGAGAATGGGATAAGTGGGCTATAAAATCAACAGCTCCCTCAAAGGGATTGGAGGTTCTTGAGCAAACGGGATGGCTTATCCATTTTCCAGAACTTGCAAGCCTACGTGGTACACCACAAGAGCTAGAGTGGCATCCTGAGGGCGATGTTTTTACACATACGCAACACTGTTTGGATGCCCTCGTAAAATTAGAGGGATGGAAGTCGGCTCATTACGAACGGCGTAGAATACTTTCATTGGGGGTTTTAGCGCACGACTTCGGTAAGCCATCCAAAACAGTAAGGGCAGAGAAAAAAGGAGTTATGCGATGGGTAAGTCCTGGGCATGAGCCAGCTGGTGGGCCACTCTCAGATTCTTTTTTATTACGCATTGGAGCTCCTAACGATATTCATGCTCCTGTACGTGCTTTAGTTGTTAATCATCTTATCCATCACAGTGGTAATGCTACAGAATTTACAGATACTCAGGTTAGGCGTTTAGCGCGTAGACTTGTTCCTTCAACTATACATGAGTTAACGCTAGTTATGATTGCTGATTCTTTAGGTAGACCTCCTAAAGAATCTCCTGAGACACTTGCTCTCATTAATAAATTAATAGACCGAGCTCAGGCGTTATCGTTAGAAGATGAGGCACCTAAGCCACTTATGCTTGGACGCCATTTACTCGAGCTTGGCCATAGCGCAGGGCCTAGTTTTAAGCCAGTACTCGATGCTGCATTTGAGGCACAAATGGAAGGCGCTTTTAAGGATGAAGATACTGGTCTAATATGGCTTAAAAAATACGCTGAGTCCAAAGAGAAATTAATTTCATGACGAGTAACTGGAGCAGAAAGTATATGCCAAAACGTGCGTTTCAGTGGGATCTAGCACGGCAGGTTGAGCGAATCGATTGGCTTGTTGCGCAGTTGCCATTGTATGCAGAGTGGGGGTACCAAGAACTATATATTCATTTAGAAGATGCAGTTGAATTTCCTAGTTTACCACAGGTAGGACGTAAAAATGCTTATAGCTATAAGGAGTTTAGTTTTTTAGTAAATCAGGCTACCTCGTGCGGTATTAAAGTTATACCTATTGTTAATTTACTAGGGCACACCCAATATTTAATTAAGGTACCCGAGTTAAACTATTTGAATGAATGTTTAGATAATAATGGTAAACCGCTTGCATCTGGACAAGTGTGTCCTGTAAATCCAGATACGATTAAGATTGCAGAACTTTTAATACGTGACATTGCTCCATTTTGTACGGCTGGAAAGCTTCATGTAGGATTAGATGAATCGTATCATCTAGGTAAGCATCCTTTTAGCCGTAAAGAGATTGATCATATTGGTCTTAGTGCGCATTTTGCACGCTATGTAGGTAAACTAAACGCGTTATGTAACGCGTATGGACTTATTTTAGGAATGTGGGCTGATATGTTAGCATTATTACCTGATGCTATATCCTTACTCCCTCGTGGTATAAGCGCCTATGACTGGTACTATTATCCGTTTAATAAAAGACCGAAATTAGAATTACGTAATTTCGATTCATACGACGTATCTAAAGCTTTAAAGCGTCAGGGTATTGATTATTGGGGGTGTCCTATGAACGGACCTTTTCGTTATGAAGTGCTTCCCGTATTTAAAGAAAGGTTAATAAATTGTATTGATTGGTGGAAAAGGTGCCTAGAAACAAAAGCTTCAGGATATCTTGTTACGTCATGGGAAACGCAAAGAATGGGTGCTGAAATACCCCGTCTCGTGGACGCTGCTGTTGCAGGATTATGGTTAGAAAAAGAATATGATCCTAAAACATTATTAGAATTAGGCTGTAAACGCATATACGGGAAAGGCGGTCGTAAGACGGCACAAATACTATGGAAAACAGATCGCTATCCGTATAGCGGTTATACCCGATGGATGATAAATTCGAATTGGAAATCACTTTATGATGCTGGTAATTTAAAGCGGTGGAGAAAAGAGGATCATTTCTTTAAGGTTTTAAACAAAGTTAAGGATCTAGAAACTAGCGTTAGTTTGTTGCTAAGACTTCGCGGCTATATTGCAGCGAGAGATCTATGGGTCAGGGAATCTTCACAGCAAATAGACGCTCTTCAGGAGTGTATTCTGCTTTCAGATAACAAAGTCTTAAGAAAGCATCTTAACTTTTTATCATTACATACACTTAAGTTTAAGAAACACCTGATTAGTGTTCGTAGCGTAGCTAAAAAGGTTTGGGCAAGAACGCGTAATCCTAAAGAACGCGGTCCTAATGAGCTGATGCTTATTGAAGACCTGAAGCGACTAGAAATGTGGAATAGTTGGCTAGTAGCTGCTAAAAAAAATATAGGAAAAGTAAGAAAAGAATCTGTTTTTGGATCTCCAAACAGACTTTTATTTACTGTCGAAAATAAATTTCCGGCACTTCAGCGTATTTCAATTCAACAGCAACACAAAGGGGGTAGCGTCTGGAAAGAGCTTTTTAGTACTTTCTTTATCGAGTTTTTGGCTAAAGCAGCCGTTAAAAAAACTGTTCTTGAATATCCCTTAAGCATACCCCTAATTGGGACAAAAATAGGTCAAAAACCTTCACTTAGAGTATCGGTACAAGGATTTGGTAAACTCTATATTCGCAATATCAGAATAACAGACGGAATTACGACGCATAACCTACGTCCAGATACTATATGTCTGGGACAAGATGCTCCTAAAAAAGGATTCCCCGTGTTTGATTGGACGTTGGATAAAGATTTTATTCAGATTTGCTAGGTCGCTCAAATCGATGCGCTTGCACATCGCTATAATTTACTTAAATTAAGTTTATGCTTTATAGGACGATCATTTTAATCGGATTTCTATTTTTTTCGACTTACGTTAAAGCAACAATTCCAGTTGAACTAGAAAAAGGATACCTAAAAATTGGGTTTGATCGTTTGTCTTCGTTTAAATTTATCACGCCTGAATTTGATCCTGTCGCTAACCCAACTGCTGTGCCACCGACCGGAGATGAGCAAATTCCATCTGAGGTAAAAGCCTGGAGTGGTCATAAAGCGATCATCACCGGGTTCATGTTGCCTACAAAACTAGATAACGGTAAAGCCACCGAATTTTTGATTATGGCAAATCAAATGGCCTGCTGTTTTGGAACTGTACCTAATATGAACGACTGGGTTGTAGTAAGAATGCCTAAAGGTATACAAGTAGTTCAGGATATTCCTGTTTCATTTTATGGAATACTCAAGGTAGGTGCTATGTATGAAAATGGTTATATGACTGGAATATTTGCAATGGATGCAGAAAAGATGGGCGAAATAAAAAACTAATTTTGCTCTGTAGTTTTAACGAGCAATGTCTGATTGACTCAGTATTTTTAATCCGCGCTGGCTAAGTGCTTGAGTAGCTACCTCTTCATCTTCAACACGCATCGCTAAACCACCCTTAAATTCCGGCCTTTTGATAAAACTATAGATATAGTGAATATTGATTTCTGCTTCGAGTAACGCGGATAGAACAAGGTTAAGTTGCGATTCATCAATAATTTCCACTGCCATAACGTTACATACTGAGTATGCAAAATCGTTGCTTATCAATATCTCACTCGCTTTATCAGGATCGTCTAGTATCAGCCTAACGATGGCACTGTCTGTTGTATCTAAAATAGTAATAGCCATGACATGAACGTTATTACGCTTAAGAAGACCTGTAAGGTCATGTAAGCGACCAACTCTATTCTCAGTAAAAACTGAAAATTGAATTACGGGATTCAAAGGACGATTTTTAGTTTCCTGAGCCATGGTAGTTTTAATATGACAATAATATTAACTTGGTCAACGGCGCGGCGCTTGCTTGTGGCTGAGTAATCGCTCAGTATCGTCTCCAGTGGAAGCACGAATCACTCCAGCAATACCAGCGCACATTGCAGCTGCTCAACTGCGTGCAGAAGCAGGTTCCAAACTTGTTTTAAAAGGAATAGGTCTTAATGCTTTTCTAGCAGTACTTAAATTTCTGGGCGGTATTTTTGGTCATTCGTATGCACTTATTGCCGACGGTACTGAATCCTTGTTGGATGTACTCTCTTCACTTCTTGTATGGACAGGTTTTAGGGTAGCTTCTTTGCCACCTGATAAAGATCATCCATTTGGTCATGGTAGAGCAGAGCCACTCAGCGCTTTAGCAGTAGCGTTTTTTATTTTTATAACAGCGGGTATAGTAGCATGGCATGCTATTCATTATATTGTAACTCCTCACTTAACCCCTCACTGGTTTACACTACCTTTGTTAGCTGCAATAATACTATCTAAAATACGATTTGCTCGGCTTACCGAGGCCGCAGGAAAAAAATCACGTAGTACTGCACTTGGAATCGAAGCGTGGCATCATACTTCAGATGCCATTACATCTGCCGCCGCTTTTGTCGGTATAACTATTGCAGTAATTGGTGGTAAAGGGTGGGAATCAGCAGATGACTGGGCCGCGCTATTTGCCTGTGTAGTCGTTGTTTTTAATGGTATTGGTATGCTTAAAAAAGCACTCGCTGAAATGATGGATGAAGCGGTAGAACCAAGTTATGAAAATGCGGTTCGCAAAGTTGCGCTAGCTGTTAATGGCGTTGGTGCGTTAGACAAATGTCGTGTCCGTAAAAGTGGACTAATACATATAGTAGACATTCAAATACGTGTTAATGGTAACCTTACAGTGAGAGAAGGACACGATATATCCCATCATGTGAAAGATGCTTTAATTAACTCAGATCTTGGTGTTACAGATGTATCTGTTCATGTTGAGCCAATGCCTCATTAATTTTTTCAATACTAGGCACAATTAGTGCTAATTCTGTATTTACGGTATATTAGGTTACATAGATTAAAATGTACACCTGCTTAATTTTAAATAGACTCTATTGAAGTATGAGTATCACATCTGACACGTCAGTCCCATTAAGTTCAAATAAGAACCTACTTCAGTGGGTAAAAAAGATGGCAGATTTGTGTCAGCCTAAAGCAATACACTGGGTTGACGGATCACAGAAAGAATATGATCAGTTATGCGCACAGATGGTTGAGTCAGGTACCTTCACGAAGTTAAATGAAAAACTTTGGCCAGGATGTTTTTATGCCAAATCTGATCCTAATGATGTAGCGCGTGTTGAAGATAGGACCTTTATCTGTTCTCTTTCAAAAGATGCTGCGGGACCAACGAACAATTGGGTAAATCCGTTTGATATGCGTCGTAAGCTCAAGGGACTTTTTAATGGAGTCATGCAAGGTCGCACTATGTATGTACTTCCTTTTAGCATGGGACCTGTAGGTTCACCTATGTCTGAGATTGGGGTTCAACTTACTGATTCTCCGTATGTTGTTGTAAACATGCGTATCATGGCGCGTATCGGTATTAATGTTATTAAAGAAATTGAGAAAGAGCAAAAACGTGTAGTCCCTTGTATGCATTCTGTAGGAATGCCAATTAAAGAGGGTACGAAAGATGTAGCGTGGCCTTGTAATGCAGAGAAGTATATTGCTCATTTTCCTGAGACACGTGAGATTTGGAGTTACGGTTCTGGCTATGGTGGTAATGCTTTACTTGGTAAGAAATGTTTCGCGCTACGCATTGCTTCTAATTTAGCACGTGATGCAGGATGGATGGCCGAGCACATGTTGATTTTGGGGGTAGAAGATCCTAAGGGTGAGAAAACCTATGTTGCCGCAGCGTTTCCTAGCGCATGTGGTAAAACAAATTTTGCCATGATGATTCCTCCGGATGCATTCACAAACAAAGGATGGAAATTATGGACCGTGGGAGATGATATCGCTTGGATCAAACCCGATAGTGAAGGGCGATTACATGCTATTAATCCCGAGGCTGGTTTCTTTGGAGTGGCTCCAGGAACCTCGATTAAAACTAATCCTAATGCTATGGCCTCGTTATCGCGTAATGCCATATTTACAAATGTGGCACTTACTCCAGACGGAGGTGTGTGGTGGGAAGGTATGACAGATGAGCCTCCAGCAGAATGTTTAGATTGGAAAGGTCAGACTTGGACGCCACAGATCGCAAAGGATACAGGAGCTAAGGCAGCTCATCCAAATTCTCGGTTTACTGCTCCAGCATATCAGTGTCCTACAATAGACCCACAGTGGGAGGATCCAAATGGAGTGCCAATAAGTGCAATCATCTTTGGTGGTCGTAGAGCTACTACAATGCCACTGGTTTACCAAACCTTTAATTGGACCTCAGGTGTATATACAGGTGCTACGATGGGTTCGGAAATGACTGCAGCAGCAGCAGGAACAATGGGCAAAGTACGTCGTGATCCTATGGCAATGCTTCCCTTTTGTGGTTATCACATGGGTGATTACTTTAGGCATTGGATATTAATGCAGAAGCGTTTGACTGAAACACCACGTATTTTTCATGTGAACTGGTTTAGAAAAGATGAAGAAGGTAAATTTATGTGGCCAGGATTCCGTGAAAATATGCGTGTGCTTAAGTGGATAGTTGATCGCGCTAGAGGTCGTGCTTTAGGAAAAGAGACGCCTATTGGTTGGGTGCCTCGCTATGAAGACATCGATTGGGAGGGATTTGAATTCCCTAAGGAAAATTTTGATAAACTTCAGGCATTCGATAAAATCGCTTGGAGACGCGAAGTTATGGATCATGAGGAATTGTTTATCGATTTACACGATAGCCTTCCGAAGGAACTTATCTATGAACGAGAACTCTTGATTTGCAGAATGGTCTAACGAGACCATTGAAAAATTATTAACTTAGAAAGTAACGTTTAATTCAACCTGACTACCCGGCTCTAGGGCTGGATTATTTAGATTAGACGATTCTATTTCATCGTTCTTGTACAGTTTGTACGTAATGGTTTTTTCAGCATCCATTGTTTCCCAACGCCATTTACCAATAGATACGAACTGCAAGGGAATACCTTTGTCCCAACTCAGACCTGGACCGTCGCCTCGAATAAATAGTCGGTTTCCAATTCCTATATATGCAGTTGCAATGATACGTGTTGCTCCATCTGCAGACACTGCAGTGCTTGTATCTTGATCGTCTGGAGTAACATCAGAAAATTCTAAGCTAAGATCGGGGGCCTCTTGGATTACTTTAGGCTCGCTTTCACTATCGCTACTAATTTCTGGCTCAAGTACTGGTTCTACCTGTTTTTTGGGTGCTCGTTTACGTTCAGGTTTAGCTACCACTGTATTTACTTCGATAAGTTCAGGGTGTGGGTCAGTTACGAGCGGTATGGTTTCGTTTGCAGGTTGTTCAGCGACTTCACTTACGGTTTGATTTTTTTCCTCACCTACAGGAGTACTTACTTGATCAATTATGTTGGGCTCTATCTTCTCTTGAGTGGCAGGAGCTTCAATTTTTTGTACCTCTACCTCGGGCTCCTTAGGTTGATCAACTTTAATTATGGGTTTAACATATTCAGTATTTAATTTTGTTATGTTTTCACTGAGTTGGTTAATTTTTGCTTCAAGTTGATCTACAAGTGTCAAAGCCGAACTAATTTGTTTTTGAACAGAGGCTTCTGCTTTTAAGTAATCAGCCGCTGCTTTTGTTACTCGTTCTGTGATTAACTCGAGACGATCTAGCTCTTTCTTTCCAAGCTCAGCTACATGTATAGCATGCACTTGAGACGCAGCTATTTTTTCTTGGAGCTTGAGTGGAAGTTGCTCTGCCTGTTTCAGATTATTTTGTGCAAGTTCTGAGATTCCATGAAATCCATTTGCTGCTATACTAATTTGTTCAGCTGAAGTTGTAATTGTGCGTGCCAATGAAGCTAAGGAGCGTTGGCGCTCATCCAGTGCTTCATCTTGTTTGCGTGCATAATCTGAAATAAACGGAATAGCTCCTATAGCGGCAGCACATGCGACACAGACTGTGATGCTCCAAATTTCTGTAGAAGTTAGAGGATTGGAAGCATTACTAGCAATTAATACTGCTGTGATTAAAAGCCCAATATCGCCCGTTAAAAAAGGCCATTTAGGTAAGCGAGGAGTTTGGTCGGGGAGTGGCATAAGAGTTATACAAGAGCTGGAGTGACCTACACCTCTTGTCTGTTCCTAGTTTTTAAAGATTTCAACCCTTGAGTGACATAATTTAATCAAGTCTTCGAAAAGACCGCATCTAGCGCTTGCTTCTTTAAGGCACAAAAAAAGCGACGCTTTAAAGCGCCGCTTCTTTTAAAGAAACAAAGATTAGTTCTTAGGATTTTTAGCCTGAAGTTCAGCTAAATGGTGTTCTATGTCGTTCATTCTTTTTACGAGATCTTGTTCTATTTTTTCTTTATCGCTGCTATTTACTATACTCATACTTGCAGCATCTTTAACTACATTAGCAGGTAATGAAAGCAGACGAGTGATTAAACCCTGATCCTTGAATGAACTTAGGTAAAGTGCTGTGAGTTCGTGAGATAAAGCCATTGCGTCTTGTGCAACAGCCTGAGTTTGTTGGAGATTATTATTAAGCTTTTGATTACGAGCCATCTCGCTTGTAAGCGCTATACTAACTTGATCAGAAATACGCTGAGAGTATTTTACAATAGAATCGCGTGTTAGGTTTTGGTCATTAGCCATTTGGTCTAGAATTGGGCGAATGCGTTCTGCCATACGAGTAGAGACTTTATCCACCTGCTCATTTTGCATGCGTGCTGCCTCCTCTGGGCTCTTAGGAAGCGGATTGTAAGGTTGAACCTTCTTCGCAATCGCCTCAGCAAGTGCGTCCATACGCTGCGTGTTTAATTTTTGAACTTCTTCATCTGTACGAAAGAGATCTGCTTCACGTTTTGCTATGGCATCTTTAAGTAGCTTGTTTGTAGTAGCGAGCTGTTGACGATTGTCTTCACTCGCTGCTTTAAGTGCATCCGCTTGCTCGCGTAAAGGGGCAAGCTTAGCTTCCTCTTGAGCATTAATTACCTTAACGGTGTGATCTTGGATCCATAGTGCAGCTGCTATAACGAGAATAGCAGTGAGAATAATTGTAGGAAGTTGATCTTTAATTTTTTGCCACATGGTAGGGAGTAATGAAGTGAGCTTAATTTTTTGTTATTAGAAATCTGTCTATGAGGTATAAAAATTGCAATACTGCTCTAGATTATGCCGGAGATGAAATTTTACGATTGTTTCTTATTTGAGTCCTTACACCTTCGAATACGTGAGTCTAAATCCATGCGAGCAGCGGGTATACGATTACTTGGAATTAAAACCCGAGGAGCGTAAGTATTGGTATGAAAAAGTGCATCTATACGCTCAAATTAAAGAGGGTAGAGAGGTTGGCATCCAACGCTTAGATAGTGAGTTATGGAAATACTACGTCGAACGCAGCTCTGTCGTATCTCATTTTAAAGAGGCTGCGCGCAGTGAGGGCTTAAATCGAACAAGTATGCGAAATTTAGCGGAACTCCTCACTCGAGTTTGGGTAGAACCCAATGTTAAAAAAGTACTTCCTAGGAAAAAGATTTAAGCTCATGAGCTGGCGTGTCTTGAATTAGTCACCACGTGAAGTTCACGTTTTGGAACAAAAGCTGTTACGCTGGGTCAGTACTCAAGTATTCATTTTGTTTTCTTCGGCGCTTAGCACCGAAGATTTTTGGGGTATAAATAAAAGTAAATTGGCGGGCCACATAGGGGTATGTGGCCCGCGCTTTTTTAGGTTTTTTCTAAGAAATAATTTTCTTAAAGCGTTTTTTTAATTTTTTAAAAAATAAAAAAGTCCTGTTTCGTAATCTTTACAATTGTCGTATCGACAAATGAAAAAAACAGGTCATATTTGCTAACAACTTATTCACATGGAACAAACCCGTGGGGCTATAGCCCTTAGGCCTAGGATCAAGGTTTCGGCGAAAGTGAAAACATTCGTACTCGATACAAATGTTCTCCTCCACGATCCCCAATCGATATACAAATTCCAAGAGAACAATCTTGCTATACCGGTAGAGGTTCTCGAAGAGCTTGATAAGATTAAGACCGAACAAGAAAGTGAGCGAGGCCGCAATGCACGACGCGTACATAGAATTTTACAGGAGCTTCTCCCTGATTCTCGTTCGATGCATGAAGGCGTCGAGCTTCCTAACGGTGGAACGCTTTCAATTATTATCAATCCGTATTTAGAGGAAGGGCGTCATTCAGCTGCTATGGAGCGCCTTAAACTTATTTTACCTGATTTAAGTAAAAAAGATAATCGTATCATTGCAGCTGCAATATTTGTTCAGGACCAGTATTCGCCTCCAACGATATTAGTTTCCAAGGATGTAAACGTTCAGCTTAAAGCGCGTGCTGTTGGTTTAGAGTCGGAGGATTATTTAAACGACAAGGTTCCGGAGGAAACTGAAGAAGCGAGTTACCAAGAAATCGCTTTATCCGTGTATGAATTACAGCGTTTTTCTTCGGAAGGTCAGTTTACGATAAAGGGCGATAACTATCCGGGACTTCAGTTGAATGATTACGTTTTGCTTCGTACTGAAAGCGGAAAAACGATGCCAGCGCGTTATTATGGAGATAATGTTGTGCGTCGCCTTAAGGTGCCTGAGTTCGTCAAGGCACCTGGTGGTATTCCAATTCGTGTGCGCAATCTTGAACAACAATTTTTCATGGATTGTTTACTCGATGAAGAAATTCAGATGATTACGTGCTTCGGAAAAGCGGGTACAGGTAAGACGCTCCTTTCTACTGTATGTGCATTAAGTCAGATTTGTAGTGAAGGTTCCCTTTACGATGGTTTATCTATAGCTCGTCCTGTGATTGCTTTAGGTAAAGACATTGGTTTCTTACCCGGCACGCTCGAGGAGAAGATGAGACCTTGGCTTCAACCTTACCATGATGCTTTAGAAGTTTTGATTCCTTCTAAGCCACCAAAGGAGCCACAATTTGCTACAAAGAAAGTGTCCAAGAAAAAAACAAAGGGTTTTAGCCAGTCTGCTCCTTCAGTTTCAAGTCATTCTCAATCGAGGGAAAATGGTTCATCGCATAGCCATAACAGCATTCCTGCAATTAAGCCCTACGAGCGTCTGCTAAAATCAGGGTTAGTTGAAATTGAGGCCTTGTGCTTTATCCGTGGTCGCTCAATCGCACGTCGTTTCTTTATATTAGATGAAGCTCAACAGCTTACGCCGCATGAGGTAAAAACGGTTATTACCCGTATTTCCGAAGGATCAAAAATTGTTCTTATTGGCGATCCTTCACAAATAGATAACCCCTATGTTGATTCTCGCAGCAATGGGTTAGTCTATTGTTATAACCGCATGCGTGGTCAGTCACTTTCGGCACACGTAAAATTGACTAAGGGTGAGCGCTCCAAGCTAGCAGAGCTAGCAGCTGATCTGCTCTAAAGTTTTTCCTGAAGGCTTGACCCCAAGCCTGCCTCTTGAAAGTCTAGGGGTAGTAGCGCGGGCGTAGCTTAATGGCGAAGCATCACTTTTCCAAAGTGAATATTGCAGGTTCGAGTCCTGTCGCCCGCTCCACTGTAAGTTATTAATTTACCCAAAGAACGGGTTGACGAACGGGTAAATTACGACGGATTTCCTCTACGGTTGGGTCCGCATTTAATTTTTTCCAGGTAGCAAGCCATGCGGTGTTTCCACTGTTAATAGCGCCGAAAATTAAAAATGGCTCACGTACTGGCCAATCATTCCAGTACATCACGTCTGGTTTCTTCGGCCACTTCGTTTTATCTTCTAAGTAAGGTGCTAGAAAAGAGACTCCCTTGATCATGCTTCGTCCGTCAGGAAGCGTATAAGTCATTAGGTTTTCTTGCGGAGTAGAAAGGATCATGGCAAGCGAGGTCATTATATCTAAATTAAAGATAGAGTAGCCATATGGTTTTGTACGGGCGAGTTCTCGAGGAAAGCTTCCATTAGCTGCCATTTGGTTAGGGAGGAGGTCTTGTTTGAAACGTGTTCTACACTTCTCCAATACTGCTTGATCATTAACAAGATGTGCAAATGCAGCAGCTTGTAATACCCAACATGTGCCGTGGTTGTTTGCCGCTTTCTCTTCTTCGGTACCGTTAGGACTTGTTTGAAGCCAAACAAGGTAATCCCTAAACCATTGGGTGACCGTTTTATCCTCGTCAGGGGTGAGTGCTTTTGAGTGCCTTAAGACTTCAATACCTAGAGCTACTTCCGCGAAATGGACTGTATCTATAACACCGGTTCCTCTACCTGTTGCTTTATTATGTATGGCCTGTGCGTAATTTAGATTTGGATCCATCTTTGTTTTAGGATCAATAAACCACGCTCTTAAATGTTTAACTCCTGCTTCGGCATAACGCTCGTCTCCCGTTACTTTATATGCTGCCGCGAGTGCATCAAAGGCTCTCACAAACGCTAGCATATATTGTCTATGAGCGATGAAATTATTCGGATTAGTCATTCCATCTCTTTGGATATAAGGTCCGTCTGGATTTTTAGGATTTGGCCACCAATAATCGCCTTCAGACGACCAGTCATGAATACCACCAGCGCTGCGAGGATTAACGGCTGCAACAATCGTCTTAGGTTCTAAAGAGATCACGGAGTCTGCTTGTTTAATAAGGCGAGCTCTTTCGTAGCTCGCTAAATCGAACGCGAGAGGCTCGTCTGCATGAACGTGAGGTAGTTGAGCCACCAAAATGATAGCTAATAGGCTAAAAAGACGCAATTGAGGGGACATAAGAGTGAAATAAGAGGATTTTTAGTATTCTGCTAGTCTAATTTAATATCTATTAAATATAAGAATATCATGATGCGAGTACTCAGGCTCTTGACGTAGGTGATTTGGCTAGCAACTCTAATCTAAATTTTGCGTCTGTTTATACCTTCATGCCCAAACGCAGCGATCTAAAGTCCATTCTTATTATCGGTGCCGGTCCAATTGTGATCGGCCAAGCTTGTGAATTTGATTATTCCGGCACTCAAGCGTGCAAAGCGCTTAGGGAAGAAGGTTACCGAGTTATTTTGGTAAATTCTAATCCGGCGACGATCATGACTGATCCTGAATTCGCTGATGTTACTTATATAGAGCCACTCACACCGGACTTTATAGAAAAGATTATAGCGGTAGAGAGACCTTCAGCCTTATTGCCTACATTAGGCGGACAAACGGCACTAAATTTATCTATGGAATTAAACCGTCTTGGCGTTTTAGCTAAGTACGGAGTTGAAATGATAGGAGCTAAGCCAGAAGCGATCTCGAAGGGAGAAGACCGCGAACTATTTAAGCAGGCGATGATTAAAATTGGTTTGGACGTCGCTAAATCGCGTACCGTACACACTTTAGAGGAAGCTCGTTTAGCGGCATTGGAAATCGGAGATTTCCCACTTATTATTCGTCCTTCATTCACTCTAGGTGGTGCAGGTGGGGGTATTGCCTACAACAGAGAAGAATTTGAACGTATCGTAGCGAATGGAATTGATATTTCACCGGTGCATGAAGTGCTCGTTGAAGAATGTTTACTTGGCTGGAAGGAATTTGAGATGGAAGTGATGCGCGATCATAAGGATCAGTGCGTAGTGATTTGCTCTATCGAAAATTTCGATCCGATGGGTGTACATACCGGTGACTCGATTACGGTGGCTCCAGCAATGACCTTGTCCGATAAAGAATATCAGGCGATGCGTGATGCTTCTTTTGCTGTTATTCGAGAGATAGGGGTAGAAACAGGTGGCTCAAATATTCAATTCGCAATTGACCCTAAAACGGGGCGCCAAGTGGTTATAGAAATGAATCCGCGTGTATCGCGTTCCTCTGCTTTAGCATCTAAAGCGACAGGCTTCCCGATCGCTAAAATTGCAGCAAAATTAGCAATTGGATATACGTTAGATGAATTACGTAACGATATTACGCGTTTAACTCCGGCAAGTTTTGAGCCTACCATTGATTATGTCGTAACGAAAATCCCTCGTTTTACGTTCGAAAAATTCTTGAATGCAGATCCTACGCTTACCTCATCGATGAAGTCGGTAGGAGAAGCGATGGCAATTGGAAGAACGTTTAAAGAATCACTCCAGAAAGCGCTACGTTCACTTGAGGTAGGTGCATTAGGTTTTGGGGGAGGTCGGCTTGGGGGTAATGAACCTATAGATGATGGTCTTATTAAAGCAAAATTAGGCACACCTAATTCAGAGCGTATTTTCTATTTAAGGTATGCGCTTCGTGCCGGCTATACAGTTAAGCAAATATTTGATCTCACGAAAATTGATCCTTGGTTTCTTACGCAGTTAAAAGAGATCTATGAGATGGAAGTCTCATTAGAGACTAAAACGTTAGCTACGCTCGATACTACACATTTACGCCGTGCAAAACAGTTTGGTTTTTCAGATGCACAGATCGCTAGTATCATTGGTTCTGACATGGATGCAGTGCGTAAGGACCGTAAGCACAAAGGCGTCCATACCGCGTATCGTTTAGTTGATACATGTGCTGCAGAATTTGAGGCATTCACTCCTTATTATTACTCGAGTTATGGTGATGAGAATGAAGTTATTCCATCCAAGAAACCAAAGATAATGATTTTAGGTGGTGGACCTAATCGTATAGGTCAAGGAATCGAATTCGACTATTGCTGTGTGCATGCAAGTTTTGCTTTACGCGAAATTGGTTTTGAAACGGTCATGGTTAATTCTAACCCCGAGACAGTTTCTACGGACTATGACACCAGCGACAGATTGTATTTTGAGCCGCTTACGTTAGAGGATGTTCTTGAGGTCTATGAACAAGAAGGCTGCCAGGGCGCTATTGTTCAATTTGGTGGTCAGACGCCTTTAAATCTCGCTGCAGCGCTCAAAGCTCGTGGTGTTAATATCATAGGTACCTCGCCAGAAAGTATAGAAGCCGCTGAGGATCGTAAATTATTCGCAGCTATTTTAAATAAAGTAAATTTACGTCAGCCAGATAATCGCACAGCGCTGAGCGAAAATGAAGCTGCTCAGCATGCTCTTGATGTAGGTTATCCTGTATTGCTACGTCCCTCATTTGTTCTAGGAGGCCGTGGCATGTTTATAGTTTATAACGAAGAAGATTTAAAAGCAGTCACGCGCCAAGTTTTTGATGTTATGCCAGGAAAGCCTGTCTTGATTGATAAATTCCTTGAGGACGCAATTGAGCTTGATGTCGATTGTTTGAGCGATGGAAAGACAAGTTTTATCGGCGGTATGCTCGAGCACATAGAATTTGCGGGCGTTCACTCGGGAGATGCTGCAATGGTAATGCCTCCACACACGTTAAGTACCGCTATGCTCGCAGTGGTGCGTACTGCAACTCATGCCCTTGCGCGTGAATTAAAAGTGATTGGACTCATGAATATCCAATTTGCGATCAAAGACGATCAGTTGTATGTACTTGAGGTAAATCCTCGTGCTTCCCGTACCGTTCCGTTTGTTGCTAAGGCAATTGGTTTACCCCTAGCTAAGATTGCTGCTAAAATAATGGCTGGAAAGACGCTTGCCGAGCTTGGTGTAACGCAAGAAGTCACTCCTAAACATTGGTGTGTTAAAGAAGCAGTATTTCCTTTTGTACGATTCCCTGGTTCTACAATCGCTTTAGGACCAGAAATGCGTTCTACAGGTGAAGTCATGGGACTTGATGCAGATTTAGGCTTAGCGTTTGCTAAAGCTCAAGCAGCTGCTCGTCCTGGACTACCTGCTTCAGGAAATGTTTTCTTAAGTGTTAAAGATTCGGACAAGAAGACTGCACTTCATATTGCTAACTCTCTTATTGAATGCGGTTTTGCAATTTATAGTACAAGTGGAACAGCGCAGTTTTTGGAGAATAATGGCGTTCATGTAAAACGGTTATCAAAGATTAGTGAAGGACGACCTAATCCGGTTGACATGATAAAAAATGGGCAGATTTCCATGGTAATTAATACACCAAGTGGAATGATCCCACGCCGTGATGAGAACGCTATTCGTGCTGCAGCGTATGCCCATAATGTTTGTCTTATGACAACAATTACCGGAGCACTTGCTGCTGTAGAAGGCATCAAAGCTGTACGTACCAAGCCGCTTACTGTTTGTCCTATACAAAAGTACCGTGGAAATGTTGTTCCAGTCTGATTGTAATGAGTCAACCGGATACACTAACTGCACTCTTATCTGGGCCTGATCAAGTAGGTTTAGTAGCGCGCGTTTCTGGAAAGATTTTCGAGCAGGGGGGTAATATTTTACATGCCGATCAGCACAGAGATATGGAAGAAGGCGTTTTTTTCCAAAGAATTGAATGGGAACCCAGAGATCCCCGCAGATATGAAAAGGAAAGTGAAGAATTTATTTCTTTTGCACATGAATTGGGTATGGCAGCTCAAGTGATTTCGTCCTCTCACCGTAAGCAAGTAGCCCTTTTTGTATCCAAGGAAGATCATTGTTTTCATGATCTAGCTCTTAGATGGAAAGCGGGGGAATATAATGCAGATCTCGTTGCTGTTATTTCTAATCATGAGGTTGTTGCTGAAGCAGCACTTAATTACGGAGTTCCTTTTTATTATATTCCGTTTGAATTAGGTGAGCTCGGAAAACAAAAAGCAGAGCAGCGCCAGCTTGAGTTACTTAAGTCTCTAAAGATAGAACTTGTTGTCCTTGCTCGTTACATGCAGGTGCTTTCAGCAGATTTTCTTAAACACTTTGGTCGTCCTGTAATAAATATTCACCATTCTTTTTTACCTGCTTTTGCAGGCGGTAAACCGTACCACAAAGCTCATGAGCGCGGTGTAAAGCTTATCGGAGCTACCGCTCATTATGCTACAGAACTGCTCGATGAAGGACCCATTATACAACAAGACGTGGTTCGGGTAACCCATAGACACGCTGTTGCTGATTTAATAAGAAAAGGAAGAGACCTCGAGAAGACGGTTTTAGCTCAGGCGATTCGTTGGCATCTCGAAAGTCGGGTCCTTGTTTATGGCCATAAAACTGTTGTTTTTGATTGATATACATAGATTTATGAAATTTTATACGTAATATATCTCCTCCTATGTATGAGGAGATGACTATTTACAATAGCGTCTTTACTTGCATTATTAATCTTCTATTCCGATTTAAGAACCTACCTTTTCATGTCTACGTCTGACACTCCATCAACTCTTACACCTGCTCCCGGTTCACCTACTCCTGTAGCTCAAACCAGTCCTCATATTGATGAGAAGCTTCATGGCTTTTGGGAAAAAAACGGTAAGGCAATTGGTGTACTCTGCGTTATCATAGCTGTCTTTTATATTGGTAAAGCTGGATATGATTATCTCGCGGAACAACGTGAGGCTGCTGTCCAAGCGGAATATGCTAAAGCAGTAACTGTAGATAATTTCAAAGCGTTTATAGCTGCACACCCAGGCCATTCTCTTTCTGGCATAGCTAATCTACAAATTGCGGACGCAGTGTATGGTGCTAATCAATTTGCTGAAGCAGTGACTGACTATACTGCTGCAGTAGCTGCTCTTCCCGCTGGTCCACTTTCTAGTCGTGCATCCTTAGGCTTAGCTATGGCTAAGATACAAACGGGTCAATCAACTGAAGGACTAGCCCTACTTCATCAGCTCGGTGATGATGCTAAACAATTTAAAGCGGTTCGTTTAGAAGCACTATACCAACTTGCAAGCCTTGCCGCCGCATCGGGTAAAGGGGATGAAGTTCAGCGTATTTCAGCTCAACTCATTCAAATTGATCCTAACAGTCCTTGGGCGCAGCGCGCATTTGGTTTACAAGCTCAAGTGCCTTCAGCTAACCCAAGTATGGGAGCTAACGCAGCGAAGTAAGTTTATTTGTTTAGAGTGATTTGAATGAATACACCAGATTACTCACTCGAATTTGAAAAACCGTTGCGTGAACTCGCAGTGGAATTAGACACCATTCGTCAGCGTGCAGTTGAAAGTAGTGAGGATGTTTCTGTCGTGGTGAAGTATTTAGAAAAGAAAATCTCTAAATTAGAAAAAGATATTTATGCTTCACTTACTCCGTGGCAAAGGGTGCAAATTGCACGCCACGCAAAACGTCCTTACGCGTTAGATTATATTAATCAGATATTTGAAGATTTTCAGGAACTACATGGAGATAGACAGTATAGTGATGATAGGGCTTTAATCGGTGGAACTGCGTTTTTTGAAGGCCAAGCAGTTATGATTGTTGCCCATCAAAAAGGAAGGGACACCAAAGAAAAAATTTCACGCAATTTCGGTATGCCCCATCCAGAAGGCTACCGTAAGGCACTACGCTTAATGCGTATGGCGGAGAAGTTTAAACTTCCTTTGATTACCTTTATCGATACCCCAGGAGCATTTCCTGGCGTCGCCTCTGAGGAAAGACACGTATCGGAAGCAATTGCTGTTAATTTACGTGAAATGGCTATGCTTAAGACGCCAACAATTTCTATTGTTGTAGGAGAAGGTGGATCGGGGGGTGCTCTGGGAATTGGCGTAACCGATAAAGTGCTCATGTTTGAGAATAGCTATTATTCAGTCATTTCTCCCGAGGGATGTGCTGCTATTTTATGGAAGGACGGCGCCGCAGCACCTAAGGCTGCTGAAGCGCTAAAATTAGGAGCTCCTCATTTATTTAGTCAGGGGATTATAGATGAAGTAATTGCAGAGCCAGTAGGTGGTGCTCACAACGACCCTAAAACGACTGGACTCGCGTTGAAGGCGTCTCTGCATAAACACTTAGCAGGTCTTATAGATAAAACTACGGATCAGTTACTTGATTCTCGCTACGAACGCTACCGCCGCCTTGGAGTATATGAAGAAGCAGGTGCTGTAAAAAACTAAGCTACGTTATACGTTAGCTCACTTTTACTGCATTCCACACAGCTAAGCAATTTCCGAGTAGGTGAGATAAATCTTTTAGAGCAATCATGTTTGGACCATCGCTAATTGCATTATCTGGATCCGGATGTGTCTCTATAAATAAACCACCAGCTCCTGCCGCTAGAGCAGCCTTTGCAAGGGGAGCTATAAATTCTCGTTGGCCGCTGCTTTTACCATTACCTGCTCCAGGAAGTTGAACACTGTGCGTCGCATCAAATATAGTTGGAAAACCATTTTGATTCATAATTGAGAAAGAACGCATATCTACTACAAGGTTCTGATAGCCAAAAGTAGTTCCGCGTTCTGTCTGCCATACTTCTTTTGCTCCCCCATGCTTTAATTTACCTGTGACATGAAGCATTTCTTGTGGGGAAAGAAATTGGCCTTTTTTTACATTTACTGTGCGGCCCGTCGCTGCTGCCGCTAAAAGAAGATCTGTTTGACGGCATAAGAAGGCAGGTATTTGAAGTACATCGCATACGGCCGATACTTGTTTAACGTGAGAGGACTCATGGATGTCAGTTAATACAGGAAAGCCGTACTCTTTCTTAATTAAAGCAAGAAGTGCCAAGCCCTCGGTGATACCTGTGCCACGATCACCTTCGATCGAGGTCCTATTTGCTTTATCAAAAGAACCTTTAAAAATAATTTTAAGTTCAGGGTATTGTTTCTCGATCTTTACTAAGGTTTCTGCAACTGCACGGCAGACCTTTTCATTTTCCAAGGAGCAAGGGCCTGCTATTAGCAGTAGTTTATTAGTTTCGTATAGCATGGAATACTGATCGAAAATGAGAGGAGTGGACTAACGCTTTTTTGACGTTTTCTTATGTTTAAGGCAGGCACCAATAAATGCGGCAAAGAGAGGATGGGCTTGATTAGGCTTGGATTGAAATTCAGGATGAAACTGTACTGCCACAAACCAAGGATGATCTTTCAACTCGATAATTTCGACTAAATTACGTCTTGGATTTATACCACTTACAATGAGCCCTGCTTTTTCGAGCTGTGGAATATAGGCATTATTTACTTCAAACCGGTGGCGGTGGCGTTCGCGAATACTTGTCTTTTTATAAGCCTTAGCAGCATGGCTACCTTTCTTTAAAGCGCACTCATAACTGCCTAAACGCATCGTTGCGCCCTTATCAATAATCTTTTTCTGTTCTTCCATCATATTGATGACAGGGTGTAATGTTTTTGGATTAAATTCTGTACTCGTTGCATCTGCTAATTTGAGCACGTTTTGAGCGAGTTCAATGACTGCAATCTGTAAACCTAAACATAATCCGTAATAGGGAACTTTATGTTCACGGGCATATTTAGCTGCGGCTATTTTTCCTGCGGTTCCACGGTCACCGAATCCTCCTGGAACTAGAATTCCATCGAGGCCTTTTAAAGCTAACAGCCCTCCTTTTTTCTGGAGATCTTCAGCATCAATACGGCGAACCTCTACTTTACAGTGATTAGCAATACCAGCGTGCGTGATTGATTCATACACTGATTTATACGCATCTTGTAGTTCGATATATTTTCCTACAACTCCAATGGTGATTACATTTTTTGGATTTAAAAGACGATGAACCATCTTCTCCCAAACGTTAATTTTTGGCCTTGGTGACTTTAACCCTAAAAGATCTACGATGAGATCATCCATACCTTCTTTTTGAAGGGCTAGGGGAAGTTCATAAATTGAATTATTTACATCGCGGCATTCGATTACCGCTTTGACGGGTACGTTGCAGAATAAACTTAATTTATCTCTTACATCATTATCTAGGGCATGGTCGCATCGGCATACTAACACATGCGGTTGAATACCGATTTCACGTAGTTTAGCTACGGATTGTTGCGTAGGTTTTGTTTTAAGTTCACCTGCTGCGATCAAATAAGGAACTAAAGTAACATGAATAAAGACGACATCCTTAGGACCAGCTTCATGGGCAAATTGTCTCATAGCCTCGAGAAAAGGAAGTCCTTCAATATCACCGGTTGTACCACCTATTTCTGTAATTAAGATATCTACATCTTTGCCACCTGCGAAAATGCGTTCTTTAATTTCGTTTGTTACATGAGGGATGACTTGAACTGTTTTACCTAAATAATCTCCGCGGCGTTCTTTTTGAATTACTGTTTCGTAGACTTGACCGGAGGATAGGCTATTAAGGCGAGAAAGTTTTCCGCTCGTGAAACGTTCGTAGTGCCCTAAATCGAGATCGGTTTCGGCTCCATCTTCAAGCACATAGACTTCTCCATGTTGAAATGGGCTCATGGTACCAGGGTCTACATTTAAGTAAGGGTCGAATTTTTGGATTCGAACCTTTAACCCTCTCATTTCAAGAAGCGCGCCAAGCGCCGCTGCGGTAAGGCCTTTGCCTAAAGAGGATACTACGCCACCAGTTACGAAGATGTACTTCATCGGGATGAATTAAAAGGCACACGCGCTACGTGCAAGAATAAGTGGGAATTTTAGTAAAAGAGTGTCCATGCAGTGTATACTAGGCCTGCAATAAGTAAGGTGATAAGAGTTAACCATAGCGCTATTTTGATAAGTTTAGAGATAATCCATAAGCCTAAAGCACCTACAAAGCATGCCGCTAGGATTATAAGCCACCTTGGGTAATAAGAAAGGGTATCCAATACGCTTTGTAGGCCCATCCAACGGGTGTAAAGAAAAAGGACTTAAGCGTCAAATCAGTGCTTAAAACTACTTAAATGGTTTGCCCTTAAGCCGTATGATAGGCGAACTGCCAATGATGCAATCCAAACCGCAACTCCTAGCCTGGCTCACCTGTGATGGTGTGCATGTTGATCCTAGTTCAGGCAAGTATACCGTTTTAGGTGTTTTCTCTAATATTAAGGCACTCGAGTTTCCGGTTATTCATCCTTTAATGGTGTGGTTCATGACTTTATCTGATGTTTCTGCTGGAAACCATGTCATGCGTATTTCTATGGGTTTAACTCCAACGACTATGCAGTGCCTTATCGAACGTCCTTTTGAGTCTCAAAGTCCTTTACACCGCATTAATTTAATCAATGAGATAAGAAATCTCTCATTCCCTCATCCCGGAGATTACTCTCTTTTAATTGAAATTGATGATGAGCCTTTACTTGCGACTAATCTCGGGGTTTCTTCTTAATTTTAAAGATGACTACATACTCTCGTTCTGCTCAGCCTGCACTTATAGTTGGATCCGTTGCGATTGATCGTATCGCTACGACTCACGGCCAAAGCGGGGATATCCTCGGAGGAGCTGCAACCTATGCTGCAATTGCAGCAAGTTATTTTGCGCCTGCACAAATTGTGGGCGTAGTGGGAAAAGATTTCCCAAAACCTTTCACGACTAAGCTTATTAAGCACGGTATTGACCTTGAAGGACTCCAAATTGATTCAACAGGTAAAACTTTTTTTTGGTCGGGTCGATACGGGGCTAATTTTGATAACTGTGAAAATTTAATTACGGATCTGAATGTATTTCAGAATTTTTCTCCCGTTATTCCAGATGCATACAAGAAAACTAAGTTTGTTATGCTTGGAGCGATTACGCCCGCCTTGCAACTTAAGGTGATGGATCAAGTGTCTCGTGGTGCGTTTGTATTAGCTGATACGCGTGGACTTTGGATTGATGTCGCTAAAAAAGATCTCCTGCGCTTGTTACCTAAAGTAGATCTGTTTGTGCTTAATGAGAGTGAAGCAGAGTCACTAGCTAGTGAAAAAAATCTTATTCTAGCTGGACAAAAAATCAAAAAAATGGGTCCTAAGATTGTAATTATAAAGAAGGGTTCGCATGGATCACTACTGTTTCATCCTCAAGGCTTTTTTGCTATTCCTGCCTATCCTGTTGCTAAGGTGATGGATCCTACTGGAGCAGGCGATAGCTATGCAGGTGCTCTTATTGGGTACTTATCCTCAGTGAATAAAACAGACTTTAAGTCGCTCAAAACTGCTATCGGTTACGCTACAGCATGCTCTAGCTTAACCGTTGAAAGCTTTGGTATTAACCGCTTATCGGCAGCTGGGCGAAAAGAGGTCGATATTCGTTTCAAAATTCTTAAGTCGGTTACTGCTCTGTAAGTGTTAGGCCATTAAAATCGCTTTGCGCGTACGACATAATCGTGTGATATTGGATCTGGCATGACTGCACAAATCACAGATATGGTAACCTCAATCGCCCAAAAAGCGCGTGCGGCCTCCTATACTTTAGCAGTTGCTTCTACAGCTGCTAAAAATTCTGCACTCGATGCTTTAAGTGAGCTTCTCATAAGGGACAGTGATAGGATTCTTGAAGCGAATCAGAAAGACTTAGTCGGTGCGAAGGAAGCGGGACTATCTATGGCTCAAATAGACCGTTTGACGCTTAATCCCGTACGTTTGGCGCAACTAGCTCAATCCGTTAAGGATGTCGCGTTACTTCCTGATCCCGTGGGTCATATACTAGAATCGTGGAATCAACCCAATGGACTTCTTTTCAAAAAAATCCGGGTTCCTATTGGTGTTATCGCGGTTATTTTTGAAGCTAGACCTAATGTGACTATCGACTGTGCGGTGCTTTGTCTTAAGTCAGGAAATACAGCGATACTTCGAGGAGGTAAGGAAATATTAAATACAAATTTAGTTTTAGCAGATCTTATTACAGAAGCGTTCACTTCTGTTCCCGGCATTCCTTCCGACGCAGTACAATTAATTCCTACATCAGATAGGGCAGCACTTAACGCACTGCTTAAGCTTAACACGTTAATTCACTGCGTAATTCCACGAGGTGGCGAAAGTTTAATTAGATTTGTTACCGAACATAGCACCATTCCAGTTATTAAGCATTATAACGGAGTCTGTTTTGTTTATTGTGATAGAATGGCAGATTTAAAGATGGCGCTCGCTATCGTTGTTAACGCAAAAACGCAGCGCCCAGGTGTATGTAATGCTGCAGAACAACTGCTCATTCATAAAGACATTCTCGAGCAATTTTTACCTCATTTAGCTGCGGCTTTAGTAGATAAGTCAGTTGAGCTACGCTGTGATAAAACATGTGCAGCACTTCTAGCAAAAGCAGGCGTAAAACACGTTCTAGCTCAACCTGCAGATTTTAAAGCTGAATTTTTAGATCTTACTCTTGCTGTTCGCTGTGTACAATCGATCGTAGAAGCCATTACCATCATTAATCGTGATAGCTCGGGTCATACGGAAACGATAATTACATCCAACGAGCTTGACGCACGTCTATTTCAAGCTCGTGTAGATAGTGCTGTTGTTCTCTGGAATGCAAGTACTCGGTTTAATGATGGGTTTGAATTTGGCTATGGAGCAGAAATCGGAATAAGTACCGATCGTTTACATGCGAGAGGGCCTGTAGGGCTAAAAGAACTCTGTTCGTACAAATTTATTGTAGATGGTCAGGGTCAAATTAGGACTTAAGCTATCAAGGCGATTTAGGTTGCGCCTTTGGCTTCTGGAAGCCAAAATTAAGT
>Ga0114962_10000130_pt1 | contig 63452 bp, 89 predicted proteins | sample C_130820_MF_Meta_FD_87017 | JGI IMG/M metagenome (GOLD analysis project Ga0114962, IMG submission 87017) | Freshwater microbial communities from Lake Croche, Canada to study carbon cycling - C_130820_MF_MetaG | ecosystem: Environmental > Aquatic > Freshwater > Lake | place: Lake Croche, Canada... | reverse complement strand
TGAAGCAATTGTTCACGAATGTTCTCTACTGGAAGATGTGAATAAGGAGTACCATCGCCTAGAGATCCTTTTTCGGTACAAACCTTACCATACATTGTTTCCATTAGTTGTGCAATAGTCATACGTGAAGGTACTGCATGAGGATTCATAATAAGATCAGGACGCAAACCAGTAGCTGTATAAGGCATATCTTCTTCATTTAACATGATTCCACATGTACCTTTCTGTCCGTGACGTGAACTGAACTTATCACCAATTTCAGGTACACGTTCAGATACTACTCGTACTTTTACAAAAGGATAACCATCTGAATTTCTATCTTGCCAAACACCATCTACACGACAGTTTTCAGAATTCTTATGAGTTGTACTTGAATCACGATATTGATATCCATTTGCGTCATTCTTGATAGATGTTACTTTACCAATTACAACGTCATTTTCTTTAATAATAGCATTAAGAATCGGAACACCATTATCTCCTACCGCATGATATGATGATGTTTTAAATCCGCGTGTATTTTCACGTCTAGGTTTTACAAACTTCTCTTCCTTACCTGATGCTATATTACGATGTTCTTCATCTTTATAAATTGTGTAATACAGTGTACGAAATAATCCACGATTAATTGCTGCTTTATTTAGAATGACTGAATCTTCCTGATTGTATCCACCATAGCAACCAATAGCTACCATGATGTTATCACCAGATGGCATTTCATGAGTTTTCAATGTATGCATCATACGTGTCTCTACAAATGGACGCATCGGAGAACACAGAATATAACCATTCTTATCAAGACGTTTCGCATAATTACGAGCAAAGATACCCATAGCTTGTTTTCCCATAGCTGATTGATATGTATTTCGTGGTGATTGATTATGATCACTAAATGGAATACTATTTGCCATATGTCCCATAATAAGTGTAGGATGAACTTCACAATGAGTATGTACTTTTGTAATTTCAGATGGATTCACAGCTACACGAATAACTTCAGTTTCACATGGATCAATATATTCTAGATTAGATCGAATCCAATCATTCCAGTCTTTATTTTCATTTAGAGGTCCTTGAAGAACTTCACCATTTTCTACACGATATAATGGTCTTACAAATCGTCCACTATCTGTTTCAATATTAATTATATAGTCACGAATGTTCCATGATACACCAGTATGAGGATGTAATGAGAAATTTCGTTTAGCTGCTCGCAAATAGTTATGAACAGCTGTAGGATTATCAGTATAAGCAATTATAACACCGTTCAGAATAATCATAGTTCCATGATAAATATTTTTAATTGAGGTAATCCACTGAAGAGAAGGACCATTCTCTAATACATTTAGAACTACACTCGCAGGAGTATGTTGTGTAATAGATGTTAACATAGCCATAGATTTCACAATACCAACTGAATGTCCTTCTGGTGTTTCTACAGGACATACGTATCCCCATGATGTTCCATGAAGTTTACGAGGCGCAAGTAATTTACCAGATTTCTCAACAGGTGTTTGAATACGTCGAAGATGACTGAGTGTAGCAGAATAGGATAAGCGATTTAATACTTGAGATACACCTACCTTTGTTGCGTTAGACATAACACTTGTAGAAGTACCAAGTCCTTGAACAGTAAAGTTACCTGTTGCTAGTGCTTGTTTTAACTTTCCTTCAATCGTAGAGACTTTCAAAATTTTATATAGATTGTTAACATTCAAAATTTCTAATGGACGAGCAGTTTCACCTTTCTTCCAGCTATCATTATTTACTTCATGTACAAACTTACTGCGAATATCCTTACATACTTTCTGAAAGAGTTGACGAAACAAATGAGTTAGAAGTGCACCAGTTGTAACTACACGCTTATTAGGATACGCATCGCGATCATCTACACTAATTACACCTTCAGAAGCAAGTAGAAGACGACGTACTAACCATGATGTAAGTATCATCTTACGTGCATTTAAAACTTCAGATGTTGACTTATCTCCTCCAAATTTTACATGAGGAAGATATTCAGTTTCTAAAAGAGATCTAACATATCCGTGCTTATCTTCTGACGCAGTTCCATACTGAAGATGATGTGTTAAATATGTGATCGCATCTTCACGATTATATACCTTGATATCAGAACACTCTTTGAATGATGCTCCAAGATGTTCCATATACTCACCTGTAGGACAGATGAGATTTGCGATTTCTTCATCAGATTCGATACCAAACGCACGAAACATTACCATCAGTGGAATATCTTCACGAAATCTAGGAACACACATTGTGAGTGGATATCCCATACCATTGAACTTTGTTGCGATACGTACTTCGAGTTTCTTAGGAGGAGTTGTGAATGATTCATGTAAAGATTTCATCTCTGCGGAGAATGTGAATTTAGCAGATGTTTTTTTATTAAAGAAGATCATGATTCGATTATCAGCCACTTTTTCTTGGCATAAAATTGTACGTTCTGATCCGTGAATAATGAAATACCCAAATGGATCATAAGGACATTCTCCAATTTCATCTTTACTCATTGGATAGTCATTCATGATACATAAAGAAGATCCAAGCATAATTGGAATCTTTCCTAGAGATACTCCTTCGAATACCTTTACTTGTTCATCATATTCTGATAGAGTTTCACCTTTATAAGAACGAGCTGTGAATCGTACATCACAGAACATTTGAGCAGCATACGTAAAGTTACGTGCACGAGCTTCTTGTGGAAACATAGGCTTAATACGGCCAGTTGCTTCTTGAATACGTGGTTTCATGTATGTAACATTTTCAAATCCTAATCGTAATTCATATTTATATTTTTTAAGTTTCTCATCCTGTTCGTGCCATACCACAATCGGCGCCGTAGAAGCTACGATTAATGGAATCTTATTGCGAATAAAGTCCTCGAAGGACTCGATTTGATGCTCTACTAGCTTAGGAATTCCTTGGCTTTGAAAATATGTCTTGATTGTTTCCCACTCCATGGTATTCGTATGAGTATCATTGAATGTAAATAGATTATGATTCGTTTTTAACAATAAGAATGGACAGACCAATCGTGAAAATTACAAAGATGGAAAGCGAACCTTCTCCATCAAAGACACCCGTCAAACCCATTTCAGACCCTAAACTAGATGGAGGAAAGAAAAAGACATATCCTCGTGGAATTCTGAAAACATCTAAAATAAAAATCAAGCCTGTCGCAGATCCTGCTAAACATCCTCCTCTCAAAAAGTTCATGAAGAAACATACAATTCGATTATTAACCGATTCTGGAGCTAATCATCGCAGAAAAACAATTAAGCAAAAAATTGATAAGATGTCAGATAAGAAAGTTAAAGATCTCGTAATAAAGGCTGGATTATCTAAGGGTTCAGGTCCTTCTGGACTTCTTCGGCAAATCCTAGAAGGCGGGATGCTATCTGGTTTCGTTTCTTCTGGTTAAATAACGAGAATGACAAAAGTATGGGGTCCTATGGGATGGATGTTTCTTCATTCTATCTCAGTCGCATATCCGGATGTACCTACACCTGAAGAGAAGATTCTTCTAAATGAAACTATGAACGCATTTGCTTCAACGATTACATGTGCACATTGTCGCCAACATTTTGGAACTATATTCGGAGGCTATAAGAAGAGTGTACCATCATGGTCAAATAGTAAACAAAATCTATTTCTTGCTATATGTCGATTACATAATACTGTAAATAAAAAATTAGATAAACCAATACCAAAAACAGTGGTAGAGTGTATTACCTCTCTAAAAACAGCAACAACATATACAAGTCAATCTGAATTTCGCAAAAAGTATATTGAATATCTTTGGAAAGATTGGAATAATTATGGACGTGGTACAAGCTATCAAGCAATTGCGTTTAGTGGTATTAAAGTTATGCAAAAAATAAATAATGAATATTGGAACTTAAAAGAAGTGTCATATTCTGATCTAATTTTACCTGAAGGTGATGTTCTTGTATATCCAAATCAACCAAAGTCTACTAAAATTGTTTTTCCTAAAATGAAACTTAGAAATGTTATATGGGCTCCACGCTAGTAAGAGAATATTCAGGATTCCAAGGTAATGAAATATATGGTTTCATTTCCCAATCATGACGCTTCATCCATGGATTACGAGTTTCTGTATGAAGTTCATCTGGATAAACAACACGCCTTTTTGACATTCGTAATGAAGTATGTGGCATAATAAATTGAAGCTGTTTTGTTACATTAAAGTTTAAAGGTTTAGTATCTAATTTTGAATATTCATCATAAGAAACAATATCTGTTATTAGAGGAGCATCTCCGTAAGGATATGACCAGTACCAATTCAAAGGTTCACCAGTTTTGAAATAATGTAAAGTCCAATGAAATGTTTTCCAATATGCTTCCACAACTGGTTTCATATCGGTAACCCCATCTAGAACATGTAATCCATATTTATATGAGAAGAATGATAAATCCTTTCCAAGTATTGCTTTTTCTTCAGGACGTTTTCTAAGTCCAATACGTTCTTTAAATACTGCCATTTCTTTTGCAGCTGCGAAGTTTAGAAATTTACGTCTACCATCAGATGTTAGAAGATCTGGTTTTCCTGCTTCATCGTACAAATGAAGTGCTCTGTCATATCCATCCTCACGTAGAGAGAACATTCCTAGATTTGGCATGAAATCATTACCAAAGCAGAGAATACCTAGAACCATATACTGCTCAATTGGCATAGGAAGTTCAAGAAGAAGATTCCAAATAGAAAGTGTTGCAAATTCTGCGTGTTTTAGTTTAGGATCATTAAATTCTGCACTTTCTCGAAGAAGCCACATACCATGAGGATTAGATAAAGTATGATGCTGTAAAGAGATTAGAATTAAATCAGCATCTAATCCATAGACTGAAATAGTTCTACGTTGTTCTTCGGGAATCTTTCGAAGTTCATGAATGAGTTTATGTTCTCCTTCACCTGGAATTCCAGTTCCATTAATGATCGCATGTGGAAACTTACATTTGAGTGCGATTTCAAGTTCACGCATATAAGGTGTATCAGGAGAAATTTGATTACGATCGAATGATCCGTGTCCTTCTTCTTTAATACGCATACGACGATAACGTTGTTGTACTATTTTTGCATATGGAACTAATCCATCCATAGCAATAATTAGTTGTTTAGATTTACAAACCGTATTCATGATATGGTTGAGTGCTTCTAGAATTGAATGAATTGGATCTTCATCTTTTAAATATCGATGGATAAGACAGTTGAAATCGACGACAAATACATCGACTTCCATTGGAATATTTTTTTTGACGGGTTGAATGATGCCTTTATGGCTCTTTGATAGACTTGCGAAATAGAAAGGAATGCCCATTCTATGTGTTAGAGTGTTTAGGTTAAAACTCTTGTTTAGATAACAAATGTATTGGCTAGCTGGACTTCTGTTTTTAATAGGACTTTTAGCCTATGGATATTCTATATCAAATCAAATTAAGATCGCACCATCCACAGGATGTAATTCTTGTCCTAAACAAAATCCTGTATGGGAAACTCCTTCCTAGATGATAAATGAGTTGTGGATCAATATCATACGGAGGTGTACGTATTGCGCCAGAAGATCTACCAGAAGGTGGTCAACGTAATTGGATACAAGCAGTTGTAGCAAAAATGAAAGAAGGATCGTTTACCAAACAAGCTGTTAAAAAGCACATGACAACTGAAGAGTTCATGGTTGAGGTATTAAAGCATCCTAAAAAGTATGCGTTAAAGACTCGGCGTCGGGCTCAATTCCTAAAAAATATTAGAAAGTCACCAAGAAAAACCTCACGTAGAAAGTAAAATGCTTTTGCTTAAATTTCTTGTATCTGCTTTAGTATTCGTGGCTTTCGTGCCTGGTGTGCTTGTCACTCTTCCTCCAGGAGGTAGTCGTTATATAGTACTCGCAGTACATGGTGCTTTGTTCGCAGTTCTTCACCACTATATCTTAAGTGCGGTGTTTCGTGGTCTTAGAGCCCTATAAAAACTTCAGGTACCAAGTATAAATGGATATAATTAGCATAGTAATTTCTGTGCTTCTATTCGCTGCTTTCGTCCCTGGAGTTCTAGTAAGAATTCCTCAAAATGGAACCCGTGGAACAGTCCTCGTCGTCCACGCGCTCCTCTTCGCAATTGTAACAAGTTTAGTTATGCGTTTTTATTGGCACACAGTTCGTGGTTATGTAGAGAGCTTTGCAAACTATGGAGCCACATGTCCTAATGGATATACACCTGGTACAAATCAGGGAGGCATACCCGACTGTATGCCTGTAGGACGAGCCACATTCGATCCTTCTAGTGGTATGAAGTCTAATTCTCCTGCTACTAGATAAATGTGGGTAGGTATACTTTTAAAAGCAATTTTATTCGCACTTCTTGTTCCCGGAGTCCATCTAACGATTCCTCCAGGAGCTTCTTTACGTGAACAAGCTCTTATTCATGGTGTAGTATTCGCAGTTGTAAATTACTTTGTATATTTATACGTTCGTCCTATGCTAGAGAGATTTGATAATCCTGATAGTAAGGTAGATCAACCATGTCCTCCTAATTCTGTAAAATGTCCTTCTGGTGACTGTAAGTTAACTAATGATATATACGGTATGTGCTAGTAATTTATAATGGATGATTCCTATATTCAAATTGGTACCACAGTATTTGTGTCATGTTGTTTAGCTATAGTAGCATGTGGAATAATATTAGAAACGTGTAGATCTAGAGATGATAACGTTTATGCGGAAATAGATAATGATCCTGTATGAATATTTAGATGATGATAACGTAGTATATTAAAATGGAGTTTGGAAATATTCTATTGGTTCTTGATAAGACTCTTCGTAAGACGTTTGGTATCGAAGAGACAAATAAATTTCTTGTAGAATTTATGAAACAATGTGTTGATGCTGGATTTTTTACAAAAGTAGAAGCAAATAAATACTTGTATATTTATGGTTGTAAACTATTTTGACAAACTTTAACAGTATTAGATGTTTGAAGTTCTTTTTTGGCTTGAGTTAAATGTTCTTGTGTTTTCTTTAAATAATATATAGCTTCATCAATGGACTTTTCAGGTAAGAATCCATTCGTGGCTCTAATCAATAAATAATCTAAGTTTTTTAGCTCGTTTTTCGCATGAGAAATAAACGTTCCGTAAAAAACACGATTCATACATTTGAATGAGAAAAATTATTTAAAAACGGATTCTAGAATCTAGACGGATGAAGATAGTGCAAATGGATATTCAAGATGAACAAGATGACTACGAAGACTATCTAGATTATATTGACTGGCTTGAACAATCATATGATTAAAGAAAATAAACAAATAAAAAAGATAAAAAATATAAGCATTAAAAGTACAATACAATATAAATCATCATACTCTGATTTTTTGTTAGATAAGAATGAATCAAATGATGATATAGGTTGTCTAGACATATTATCTAAACACTCCTAATAAATTCCCAACGTAAATATTCACAAATCTTTTTCCATATTTGATCGTGTGCTATTAAACGGTCACGACTTTTTAATAAAGGAAAATAAACTTTATATTCATCAAGTTCTAGAAGTTCAAAGAACTTGTATAGAATGTATGAGTAAGATAGAAAATTGGTACGATCATCAGGACAGTATAACAAAAAAGGAGCCTGTATTTCTTGAAACATCGCTCTGATTTTTTCTTCAATTTCTGGTGTAATGGTTGGAGGCGGGTTACCATTGAGTCGAGAGAGGATGTGGGTTGCGTGCTCATAATACTTAGACCTGTTCAGCTTCTTTAAAATCTCTCGCATACCAATCTCTGTTAATTCTGCAATGTTTTGAATACGTCTTTTTTTAATTTCACAAATTACTTCATGCATAACCTCATCTGGTATAATTGTACTCTCCTTTGCTTGAAATTGATTTAAAATCTCATTTAGGTGATTAATCTTTTTATACGCATAATTATTGCGTTCTTTAGGAGGATCGCGAAAAGATGGGAAATCTGAAACAACTAACATGTATTCTTCTGATCCACATTTAGGACATACAAGAATACCTTCTTCAGATAACTCTTCTCTAGCAATATTACATCTATCACAATGTTCTGTTGTATGAGTTTTTTCGGTAATCTCTACGCCTGTATTCAACTTCATACGACTCGTAAATTCTTCATATAAATCTTTTTTTGAAATAGAAGGTGTATCTTGAGTTGATTGTAATAAATATTTTACAAATGTATTTTGATCTGCTGGTGTTGATGACATTGATTGAATCTTATCTGAACTTCCATAATACTTCAAAATGATATCAGCATTTTTGATATAGTAATCCTTTAATGGATCATCTTGTGCGAGACGTCTTTGAATTGTGCGAAGTTCATCTTGTAGCTTGGTAGCTTTATATACATCTTGAATATCTTCAAGTTCTTGTTCTAGCTCTACTTTTCGTGCTTCAAGATCATTTATATCAGCATCTCTCATTCCAGAAATAAGATTTTGGTGAATTGAATCAAGAGTTCCGGATACTGTATCAGAAGCTTTTGATTTAGAAATACCATCTCTAGATTTCTTTATCCTAAAAACATTGTCCATTAATAATTCTTCTTCATCTCCCTGAAAATATGAAATATAAAACACCAAGTCCTGCTATAATTGTTGGAATCATTGATACAAATTCTTCTTTATTTGAAAAAGATTCAGTTGTTGAAGCTGATGCTATACACACAGACGAATCAACTGGTGTACATTGACTAGATGCCACATCAGCAGATAATGAAGCAGTTACAAACTTAGAATCTATTCCAGATGGATTAGAAGCAGGGCATTGAAGACATACACATGGAGGATTTGCATCAGCTGTAAGAGATGAAAAAAGATGTAATGGATTTAAACCTTCGATATCATCTGCTACACCTGGAAGTAACCCATTAAAATCAGATCCTATTTCGGATATAGCAGCAGGTAAAGCAGCTGCACCAGATGACATATTGTTGATGTAATTATATCGTGGTTTCAATGTTCCATCTGGAGCTGTACACATTCCACCTGTATTCACAAAGTATTGATTTCCAAGTGGAGGATTACCAGTAATAAGAGCCTCTACATAATATGCGATCGCACTTGCATTTGTACCAAGTTGACTAAAGGTACCATTTGATCCAACACCTAATGTCGATGGTCCAGAAATAGCATCTGCGTAACTATAGCTAGGACCTAAGATTTCAGTTTCAACCTTAGTAGCATCAGCTTCTACATTCTCGATATCTTTCCATAACGAGTTTCCACCCGTATCTGCCATTATTATCTACTCATGTTTTTTGATATATTGAATAGCTTGTTTACGAAATGATGGATTTGTAAAACAACATGGTCTTTGAAGAAGTATATTCTTTGCTACAGTTTCAATTGTGTATCCAAATTTTATACATGAATACATTAGAAGTAGAAATGCACTACGATTAATTCCACATTGACAATGAACATAAATATTTTTACAATCTTTTGATGACAGAAATGTATTCATAACCTTTTCAAAATCAGAATACCATTTTGTAATATCTTCTTTTGCATCATCAATCGCATTTATACACGCGTAACGATCTGGAAATTCATCCTTAAACCATTTCGATCCATATGAATCTTCTGCGCAATTTACAATATGTGTAATGTTGTAAGTTGACAGTATATATAAATCAATTGTTTCACATGATCCTAAAATAATTCGTGGATGAACCATTGCAAGTGGATCATGTTTCCATCCTTTTGAATTTCGTCTATATTTATCCCATAATTCATCCATTTACTACTATATTTAGTGTTTACGTTAAATACGTTTTACTCATAGACGATTACGTATAAGAAAGATGAATTACAAATAAGTTCATAATACGAGTCTTCATTACGCGGAGTTATATTCTAGAAAAGTATATGGTCTTTTAAAGGTTATACTCTTGATATATAAAAATGGATGTTGGGTTTATTATCTTACGACATGTTAACAACTCAAATACAAATAATTATTGGATAAAGTGCTATGATTCTATCAGACATTTTTATCCTGATAACTATATATTGATTATAGATGATAATAGTGATTATACATTTGTAACAGATAAACTATTAACGAATACGACGATTATACAAAGTGAGTATCCGAAAAGAGGTGAATTATTACCATATTATTATTTTTTAAGAAATAAGCTTTTTGATACTGCGGTTATTCTTCATGACTCTGTATTTATACAAACTAAATTCAATACTAGTATTAATAAATATAAACTGTTATGGGAATTTGAGCATAATTCTGATCAGATACTTGATGAAACAAAAATGATAACCGCATTTGAAGATGAAGAACTTCTATATTTTTATAATAATAAATCGTTGTGGAAAGGATGTTTTGGAGGAATGACAATTATTACTCATGATTTTTTAACACATGTAAACTCGAAATATGATTTTAATAAACTACTAAATTTAGTTTTAAACAGATATAACCGGTGCAGTTTTGAACGAGTTTTAGCATGTTTGTTACAAAAAGAGCATACTAAAGAAACACTGTTTGGAAATATACATATGTATTGTAAGTGGGGAATACCATTTAAAGACGCAAATAATTACCCCAATTTACCAGTTGTAAAAGTATGGACTTCTAGATAATTAAAAAAGAGAACCAAACAGAGTTCCAAGAACATACGCAATAGCTACAGCTACACCTGCTAGAATACCAGCTCCCATGTAAGATGGTACACCTCCTGCGGTATACGTATTTGGAATATATTGAAGAATCATAGATCTAGGTGTACTTAAAGAAATCAACATGGCAGCAGCAAAAAACCCAAAATAAACCATAAAGTTCTTTACCGCATATCGAACCGTACTAAACGTATGGTTTTGGGCTTGTTGAGTCATAGGTTTTTGATAAGAAGTATTTTGAGGAGAAATAAATGGATCTACACCACCTGTTACAATAGGAGCAAAGGTAGTTGATTGCGGAAGTTGAGGATTTTGTACTGGTCCACTTCCAAGTAGGTCGCTTAAGTCTGTCGCACCATCTGCCATTTATTATGAAGAGAGGATTTCACATTGAGCATCCTCCGCATGATATTGGTAGCATTTTTTGTTAATTTCAACTGTTGTTCCTTCTACTTTATCAAGTGAAAGAGCTAAAGTAGCTCTATTTTGGAAAGGTTTATGAAAAAGAAGAATGGCTACACCTAGACCGACAATGAACGAAAGTAAGGGAAGAGTCTCTTTAGAAATTGGATTCATTTGTGTTGAGATGCGATGAAATTAAGAGACGTTGATCCCTTTCCACATGGAACTTCTTTAGTCTGAAACTTGACACAACCACTACCTGTATGTAACGGTATATCATCATGTGGAGTTGGAACTTGAGGATGATCTCGAATAGGAGGCGTAAATACAACTGAAATAAGTAGTCCAGTTAAGAACCCGACAAAAATCCAGAATATCGAGAACATTCTTATCTTTAACGCCTAAAATATACATTTTCTGTATGAGGAGTTCCTTCTCCATTAAATGGACACTTACATGCTGGAGTATAGGTTATTATTTGAAAATTAGGGTTACAATTTACAGTAGCATAAATAGAGTTATTATTTACAGTTACACCTTTATTATACTGCGTTTTCAATACAGAAGTTTCTGCTAGAATACGCCGTTTGTTTGTATAAGATTGTGCGCTCATTTACTTTCACCCGCGGGAATTCTAAGCTTGCGTCTAACCTTAACAGTTGGTATTGGTAAAATTTCAACAGGTTCAGTTTTCATAGCTTCAAATTGCTGACGCGCCTGTTCTACGGGAATGCCCCTGTACACCATCTCCAGTTTCAATTTGAGGAATTTGTCCATACTCTGTTATAGGAACATTTCTTACGGCATTATGCCACGTATTTGGTTCAAATTTAACTTTTTGTAATTCTGGAGGAGTCGCAGTTCCATGACTCGCATATAAAAAGTATGCGAAGGATCCTACGACAGTTACCAATAATATAGCGTTAAACCACATTGAAAACATGGAATCTCGAACTGATTTAACCCATAAAAGATTATTCTCAATTTGAGATGTCGTGTCTTTTACCAAATGAAACATCTTACTGAAACATAAGAAGATTCAATGGCATCTTTAACCACAGTGTATGTCATATCCATTATTCTAACAAGTTTGGCAGGAATTGGTTCAGCCTTTGTTGGTAATAAGATTTACCCTATAAAAGGAGGAGCCGTAGTTCTTCCACCAACACCTGTTCCTACTCCAGAACCTGTTCCAGAACCTGTTCCAGAACCTGTTCCAGAACCTGTTCGTCCAACATCTCTAGAAGAAGCAATTAAGACTGGATTTAATATGGATGATGAGTTTGCTTCAAATGTTGTAGAGTTTATCAAAACTCCTGTAACACAATGGACTTCTATAGCAAGTACACCTCAAGAATTGAGACGTAAATTTATGAAAGCATTAACTCATCCAAACTTAAATAAATGTCCTGCGAAACTACTTGATCTTTGTAAGATCGTAAACATCAAGTATTCGAATATGAAGGACTTTATTGAGAATGATCCGTACACACCTTATGGAGATCAAACAAAGGACGCACTAGATCTTCTTTCCAGCACTGATTAAAATTAACATGTAACTTCTTAAGAATTATATCAATATATTGATTAGTTGCTTGATGTGTACAAAATGTAACCTGATCTGTCTTACTCTCAAGAAGAATACGTATAACTTCGTACTGTTCTTGTGGAGGTATTTTTGCCATACATATTGTGAGTGGTGTATTTTTATACATTAAATGTTCTCGAATAATATCCATTGACTACTATTGCCAAAGGTTGTTAAAACGCATTAAGTGGTTGTGCGTATGGATTTTCATTAAACGCCTTAAGAATACTAGGATGATTTCTTTGATTATGAATATCTTCCTGTAAAGGCTGATTAAATCGGTATGATCCTAAATGTTCTGCTGTTGCTGCATTAGCTGACATACCCGCGTTAAATCGTGTAGCATCAAGAATAGCTTGTTCGTTACGATTGGAAGCTGCGTTAAAGTTTTCAGGACCAATAGAAACACCTGTTCCCTGAGCTCCAGCTGGTCCAGGACGTCCTTCAGCCGTAAGTCTCATGAACTCTGCGTATGGCTCAGTAAACGCACGAACATATGGAGCCAAAATAGCAATTGTACCACCAACAGATCCAAAATATTCCTTTTCAGTTGTTTCACGAGCTTGTGCTTTCATGGGCTGCTCAGAATAGATTCTAGGAGCAGTTTGAGCTCCTACTGCTGTGTTCACACGATCCATACCTAACACAACAAATCGATCAGGTTTATTCTTTGTTACATCTGCTTGAATACCAGGTAATGTTACAGAGTTTGTACCTGGAATCACAGGAGGTTCATATGACAATTTAGGTTTCGTGACTACACGAGTTTCATCAGTAGTTTTTGGTAATGCAAAGTCACGAAGCTGTTCTTGTTGAAATCCACCACTTGGAATATTAGTATATCCATCATTCGAACCAGGACCTACTTGAACCTGATCAATAGGAAACACATTCTTCATGTTCTGACCGCTTACCATACGAGACTGCATAAAATCACTTTCATCTTGGTTACCAAATGGTTTTCCAGATCCCGGTTTAGCATCAAAAAATGACTTGACTTCACGTTTCTGAAAGTATTCCTTACCTGCGCCTGTATGTGTGTCCAAAACTTGATCGGTAGCACCCGAATACATACTTTGAGTTTGACGAGCTCCAAAAAATGGTACTTCGTTATTATGACCTTTATGATCCTGAGAATGTTGAATTTCATCTTGATGATGCTGAGTGGGTCTAGGTTCTCCAATACTAAAGTTCTCTACTTCTACAGTAGGATCTCTGGTAGGATGTTGATCTTTTGTTAACATATATCCAACTGCTCCAAGCCCAACTAAAAGTGCTAGCTCGATCATCTTTGTATTTGATGGTTACTTTTTCTTGTCTCTAGCAGACTCAGTCTTTATAACATGTTCAGCAACTGATTGAGGTCTGTGATGAAGCCATGTCATGTTACGATGTGTCTGATCAGTTTCAGATGGAGGTGCGGGTTGATAAGCAGGAGCAAACGGTGTATCATTATCAGGAATAAATACAGATCGCTTAATAGGTGTATCTAAAGCATAGTTACTCATTTTATATTGTTACATATCCTTTTTGAGTTTAGAAATCGTTGCTGGAGCACTGTTCCATTCAGACCATCCTGTACGATTAAATGCGTCTACTGTCATACGGCTTAACATACTCTTATATTTGTCAACCATCTTATTGAATGATGCACCGTCTGTTCCAGGTATAGGTAAAGGAAACTTCATGCTTTTGTTACCAGGTTTAGCTCCATAGCAATTTACTCCAAATTTATTTGAAGGATTGAAATATCCACCATTTACTCCTGGTCTACCACACGCAGTTCTCTTTGTAGCATCGGCTTCTTGCTGTAAAAGTTCCCATGTAGCTTGTTGAGTTGGAAATAATGCCATACCACCTTGAGTCCAACCATAACCACACCATTCTCCACCCGCAGAATATGCGTCATTCACTTGATCATATGTTGCTAAATCACCACCATAAGCAGCACAAACTGCTGGTGCGTCATCATATGTGTAATCATTACCGCTTACAAAAAACACTTCTTTCTTTTCTAGAGATTGAGCTGTAATCGCAATAGCTTCTGCTGGAGCTGGAGCTTTTTCATAGAATCCAATATCTAATTCACCATTATTGAATTTGATAGTAAATACTCCCATTTTAAAAAGTACAAATCCAAGTAATCCAACTAAAAGCAGATTAACAAGTAAAGATACTATACTACCTGTAGAAACTAATACAATTACTGATAGGAGAGCTAATCCTGCCATAGAGACCATAAGTATTGTTGGAACAGGAAACATCTTTGTTAATTCTCTAGACGATAATAAATCAGTAATCGCATTTTATTTGAAATAGGGAACTGTTTGGGTCCGTGCTCATGAACTTGTTTATCGTTTAGTGTATACCATGATGAACCTGGTGGCATATTTCGACCATATCCCCACCAATGCATTCCATTATAACAACTGACTGAGATTAGAGCATATTGTTTTTTGTTTAGAGCAAGAATACTCGAATAGTCTACAGATCCTCGTGTAGGAATCATATGAAACATCATAACTTTTGGAAATGATCCAATTAATTGTTGCTTTTTACAACCTGTTTTATTACATTTTTCACATTTCCATTCATCAATTGTATTTTCTGTTACAGCTTCTGCGATACATTCAATCATAGGACGATTTTTTTCATTACTTGAAATAGGAAATTCAATTACTGAATCTTCTTTAATATCTTTTGCTTTACAGTTTATACATGTGATTGAGTCTGCGATTTTGAATCGCATGAGTTTATCTAGAAAAGGAAGTTTGTCACATAAATATTGAAGTAGTTCATGTGTATCTCCAATACCATTTCCTGCTGGCATAGTATCTGTTCGCACTACATCAAATAATTCTTTTAAACCATCTTCTCCTTTTGTTTTCCAAATTTTACAAAGGCATTCGTCAATTAAATTTCCTTTGTCAAATGTTTCATTATTGTACCGTTCTTGAACCTCTGGGATTCGTAATATGGCTTGTATACATGTATTGACCCAACAACTTCCTCTAAAATTAAATAATCCAAACATCCTTGTCTTTAATGCTGGAACTTAGAGAAATCTGTTAAAAAGGGTTGCGGTTCGTTTTCCTCCATTGGGAATGCTTTTTCTAGATCAGGGTTGAACTGATATGGCTCATCATCTCCATGATCATCCGATGAGTGTTTTCCAGTTTTAGTATGTTTCTTTTTTCCAGGTACTGGTGTTATTTCAGGACCATAAATATCTGGATATGTATCTCCGCTGTCGTCACTCTTTCCTTTAGCAGGAGCTGGAACTGGATCTGCTAGTTTGGGAGCTTTAGGACCATAAATAGGTTCTTCATATGGATCTTTAGGTTTAGGCTTTGTACCCTTTGTCCCAAATGTACTCAGAGTAGAAAGAAGATCTTTATTTGTCATCTTCTCTATCGGGTTAGACTTGTAAAATACAAGAATTAGAAGTGCGATTCCAAAGGCTATTAACCATATATATTCCATTCTTCTCTTTATTAAAAGCAAATAAATGCCTAATAAAACGCGAAAACAATCAAAGAGACATCGTCGTCGAACTCTTCGTAGAAAAAGTCGTAAAGGTGGATCTAATTCTCAAGCTTTAATTCCACCTACAGCTGCGTTTAAGAATTATCCTGTAAATTCGGATAATGCATGGTATAAAATAGCCTAAACTTCTTACAAAGATGCTACAAGGATATAAGCCAGGTACAGGTATATGTAACGTAGGATATAATTATAAGAATAGAGGAGACACTGGTCCTACAGGTTATACTGGACCTACGGGTTATACAGGATATACAGGTTATACTGGACCTGGCGGTACAGCATCTAATACAGGTGCTACAGGTCCTACCGGTTCTACAGGACCTGGTGGTACAGGATATACAGGACCTACCGGTTATACAGGTTATACAGGCTATACGGGTTATACTGGACCAGGTGGTACAGCATCTAATACAGGTGCGACAGGTTATACAGGTTATACAGGTTACACTGGTGATACAGGTTATACTGGTTATACAGGTGATACAGGTGATACAGGATATACCGGAGATACCGGAGATACAGGATACACTGGTGATACCGGATATACCGGAGATACAGGTTACACTGGTGATACAGGTTATACTGGTTATACAGGTGATACAGGATATACTGGTTATACAGGTGATACAGGATATACCGGAGATACAGGTTATACCGGAGATACAGGTTATACAGGATACACTGGAGATACAGGATACACTGGTGATACAGGATATACCGGAGATACTGGAGATACAGGTTACACTGGTGATACAGGTGATACAGGATATACCGGAGATACCGGAGATACAGGATACACTGGTGATACCGGATATACCGGAGATACAGGTTATACAGGTGATACAGGATATACCGGTGATACAGGATACACTGGAGATACAGGATATACTGGTGATACAGGTTACACTGGTGATACAGGATATACCGGTGATACAGGATACACTGGAGATACAGGTGATACAGGTTATACAGGTGATACAGGTTATACAGGATATACTGGAGATACAGGTTACACTGGTGATACCGGATATACCGGAGATACTGGTGATACAGGATATACAGGTGATACAGGATATACTGGATACACTGGTTATACAGGTTCATCAACCCCAAGTGGATATTTGATGGGAAATGTCCTTAGAGTAGATGATATAAATGGTAATGATAGTACTGCGGTTGTTGGGGGAGCTCCTTATAAAACAGTTGGAGCTGCTATACTAGCAGCTACAGGTGCAACTGGAACAACTATTTGGGTCTTACCTGGAACATATAGTCTTCCAACAGCTGGAATTACAATTCCACCTGGAATCGCTCTTCGTGGACTTAATACACAAACATGTATTCTTCAAATTACTGGAGCAACTGGAAATACAACTCTTCTCACAATGGGTGAAAATTGTCGTGTAGAAGACTTAACTTTAAATTTAACATCTTCTGAACATCATACATTAAAAGGAATAGAATTTAATGGAACATCAACTCAAACTTCAAAATTGAGAACTTGTATTTTAACAGTTGATAATTCAGGTGCTGGTAATACTGGAACAAGCAATGTGTATGGAATTGAATGTAATGGAACAGGAGGATTAACTTCAACATCTTTTTCATTTAACTCATTGAAAGGGTCTACAATTAATGTAAAGTCAAATGGAAATGGTGATAAACGTGGTATTCTTGTATCTGGTTCAAATGTTGTGTCAACTCGTGATTTGAATGTATATGTAGCAGCTCCACTTGGTCTTACAGGATATACTGGAACATATGTTGGAGTTGAAACGAATAATGCAGGAAATACAGGTTCAATTCAGATGCGTTCTACAACAGTTGGAGTTGTTAAACGAACTGGAAATCAGGGTTATACTGGATCAGATATTTTACAAACAACTCCTGCTACAATTACATCACCTACATATCTTGCTTCACCTGGTATCCAAATAGGTCCTGGTACTGATTTAGTGACAAAATCTGCTGGTTTAAAAGGATTTTCTACATACATTTACCCGACATCTTTGTTTTATGGAGGACTAGGAACTGTTGATAATGGTCAAAGGTCGGGATATTTATGGCCTGGAACAGTTCCCTTCACAAACGCATATCCTGATCAGACTACACCAGTAGCTCGCTATAGAGTTCAACAACCATTAATATTATCTGGGCTTCAAGCCACTTGTAATGACATACCATCGGGCAATCTCGTAATAACAGCATGTAAAAATGGTGCGACAGGTACAGTACTAAGTAATCCAACCTCTTTTACAGTTACACTAACCGCCAGCCCACTTGTTACATCTGCCTCATTTTATAACGCATCAGTTGATTTTGCGGCTGGAGATTATATAAATGTATATATGTCGGCATCTGCAAATGGTGTAAAAGACGTATCAATTCAATTAGATTTATTCTAATGTAAACAAATACAAAGTTTGATTTAGATCAGCTACAATCTCATCACGAATATTTAATAAATCTGTATCTGTATTTTTTAGGCTTCTAGGAAGTTTATTAGTTAACCATTCAATAGCTGACTTTAAGAGTTCTGGAGCTTCTCTATCATGGAAATTACGAATCTTAATCATGCTAGTACGTCCACCAAACTTAGGACGACCATATTTTCCCATATATACTTCTGTAAACTTGTCGATATTTTCATCAAGTTTGCCGACTAAATCATCTGTTGCTTTATGACGAGAGAACTCATTTGTTTGCCAATGATAAATCTTAATTTGATCGCGTAATGTCATCATGAGACATACAATTTCGGCTGACATTTTAATTTATATAACAGAGAACTTGTAATGGATATAAATATCTTAAGTATTGGTATTTTTGGATTAGGAATTGCATACATGGTATATACAGTTCCTAAGGTTAATATTGAAAAACAACCAGAACGTTCAGGTCTTCTAGTAGCCCAAGATACTGGAAAGTCAAAACAAATACAATCAAAAACTGGAGACGCATCTATGCGTATTGAACTACGACGAAGACAGACTATCCAAACATCTGGTAAATCAGATCATGAAAAGCTAAGAGAAGCTACTTATCAAAAAGGATCAACAACTGGTGCTATAGAAACATATATGTTATCAAGTATATTAACATATATTCCTAAATGTCTTCCATATGATACTATTTATGATGGTGGTGATGAAAAAGATGAGTTTTGTACCTATGAAGGCGATGGATCATCGAAACTTGATGGAGGAAATGAAACAACAAAAGCATGTAGATTGTAATAATAGATGGCGTGTCCTCCTACGCATATTAAATTTCAATTACGAAGAGCAACAGGTGCATCATGGAATTCTACAAATCCAGTATTACAATCTGGTGAACCTGGATTTGATATTACAACAAATCAACTAAAAATTGGAGATGGAGTAACGCCATGGAGACTATTGCCATATTTACCTTCATCTCAAGGTCCTACTGGTCCTACCGGTCCCGCTGGACCATCAATTGTCTTTGATGGAGGCAATCCTTGCCAAAATTATAGTTATGGTCCGGTATTAGATTGTGGATCTGTAGTATAATATAAAATGCCGTATATACAACTTCAATTTAGGAGAGGGATATCAACTCAATGGACAACATGTAATCCAGTTCTAGCTGAAGGAGAGATGGGTATTGAAACAGATACTGATTTATTTAAGATAGGTGATGGAACTACACATTGGCAAAATCTACCATATGGTGGAATTCATGGTCCTACTGGCCCTACGGGTTATACTGGATACACAGGATATACAGGTTCCACAGGTTATACTGGATACACGGGTTATACTGGATACACAGGTCCTACTGGTCCTACTGGAACAGTAATATATGTAGCTACCGTATTTGATGGAGGTTCTTCAACAACTATGTACCCGTTAGGTCCCGCATTTGATTGTGGCACTTCAATATAATAATGCCATTTATCCAACTTCAGTTGAGGCGTGATACATCCACAAATTGGACAAGTAACAATCCAACTCTTGCATCAGGTGAATTTGGTCTTGAAACAGATACTAATTTGTTCAAGATAGGAAATGGTGCTTTAAGTTGGAGAAATCTACCTTATGGAGGACTTCGCGGAGATACTGGGTACACTGGATATACAGGATATACAGGATATACGGGTTATACTGGACCTACTGGTGCAAATTCTACAGTAACAGGACCTACAGGTTATACGGGATATACTGGCTATACGGGTTATACGGGTTATACTGGCTATACGGGTTATACTGGACCTACTGGTGCAAATTCTACCGTAACAGGACCTACGGGTTATACCGGACCTACTGGTGCAAATTCTACCGTAACAGGACCTACAGGTTATACCGGTTCTACAGGTGCTACAGGTTACACAGGACCACAAGGTTCTACGGGTCCTACTGGTGGAAATTCTAGAGTAACTGGTAGTTGGATATTATCAGCACCAACAGGCTCAAATAATCAAGTAAGTTTTACAGTACCATCGAATGGTACGTATTCATTATGGGTTAATGGGAATGTCCCGAATGGGATTATTGCATACACTGCCACAGTGGTTGTTACAAATACGAATGTACCTGTGGTTGGTAGCAGCTATGGTTGGTATTATTTAGCTGGTAATGCTCTAGTACTTACAGGGATACCTACCCAGATTGTTGGAACTCTTAATAACATTAGCAGTGCGGAAGTTAGTACTACGACTGCCAATGTATTTACATTTGGCATTACCAACAACAGTGGTACTCCTCAAACAGTAAATTGGGGTTACACTGTTCTCTAATATTTCTTATCTAGCAGAATAAGGCATAAATTCAGTCTTATCGCTTTTTTGTTTTAGAGTAGCTTTATCTGAAGCAGATACACCTTCCCATGATCCTGACATAGCATCATATTGTGCTTGAAATTTTGTATTAGCAGGTTTTAAATCTAAAAATCCAGATACACCTATTGTTGTACTTGTATTTTCAAATGGAATTGTGTTAGTGGATGTAGGAGACTTATTTTTTCCTAAAGCAGTAATGTATCCACTCCAATGATTCTTTATGTCACTCATTTGTAATCAGGATTCCAATAGTTTTCTCCATCCATGAACTCACTTAGAAACCAATTTGTTGGAATATCATGGTTCACATATTGTGCATCACCAAAATCGATCATGTAAATACGATTATCCTTTTCAATAAAGTTATATGGCGTAATATCGATATATTCAATCCCTTCATGTTCGTACAAAGTTGTTACCATTGTACGAATTTGATCCCATATCCATAATGGTATTTCTTCTGGATCATCGCCGTATGTATTGGCTAAACAATCTGCTTCTACATCTTCCATGATAATTTGACAAGTATATTCGCCATATTCAATGTTTGATATTTTTGGAGCAAATCCGTATTTAGCTGCGATTAGCTGTAATTCTACCTCAGAATCTACCTGATTAGCTGGTACTTGTTTAATATACATCTTACCTGAGAGTACCATTATCGTTAAATTAAAGAATCCGTTTTTCTATAAATGGAAGAAGATCTAAAAACAGAGGGTAGTAAACTTGTTCGAGTTAAAGACACTAAAGAAGTAAAGAAGTTACTTACTTCTACAGAACCTATTATGGTTGTAGTATATGCAAAATGGTGCGGCCATTGTCAAGCTATGTTCGATACATGGAGAGAAGCATCTAATAAAGTAGATGGCAAATCAAAAATATATGTTATTGAAGCCGATGATTATACTGCTAAAGATATTTCAGGATATCCAAGTATGCGTATAGTTAAGAATGGTAAAGCAAAAGAGTATACTGATTCACGTGATGCAGATGGTATTCAGAAAGCTTTACTTAGCCTTGGAGGGAATAGGTCCAGAGGGAGACGTACCAGCAGGCTTGGACGTCGAGTTAGGAAGACCACGAAGAGAGCCCTTCGCCGCAACATGACCCTCGTTTAGAATCTTTGCGTGTTTAGCAGGAGGAGCACTTGAATGATCTGGAGCATCTAGATCTTTTGCTAACCATTTTTTGAATCCATCCAAATCATTTGGTACACGAGCAGATTGTAATGTATGAAATGTTCTCATGGCTTGCGTTTGATCGAATAGATCAGTTGTATCCATATAAATGTCTGATGTAGCTTGGAAAGCTTTGTGTACATCAGACTTTACATCTCTACGATTAGTAGGAGCAGCATCTGGACGAGTAGGATCATCAACAATTTCAGTTAATAAAACATTCATGAATGGATTCTCTTTTGAAGGCATAGTATATTGAGGCGCTGTCTTCTCTTCCTTTGATACGAAAGATTCAATAGTCTTACCATTAGGAAACAGATTATGGAGTAGTATCGTCGTAACCATTACTATTGGTATAGCAAGGACGTATCCGCCAATACCAGTCGCAGTAAACAGAATCAATGAGAAGTATGTTGAAAATCGAACTACAGAATTTAAAGCTTCTGCAGTTGTCATCTCTTTTGTGGGTACAAATTTACTCCATGTATCTTTATCGAACAAGACAGTTGGATTCTTAAACCAGATTTCCTCAGGCATATTACCTTCTTACTCTGAGTTTTTCTCACGAAGCTTCCGCTGCAATCGAACGACCATACGTTGTCTACGAGCTTCTGGAGAATTCCCTAACATAGTAGCAGAAGGAACATTACCCTGTCTGCGTCCACCAATAGCATCATTAAATACATTACCAAACAGACCCATAACTTTTGCTTTAATCGCTTCTATTTCCATCATGATAGTTTGTTGAGTAAATTCACCATGACGAATCTTATCTTTAATTGTCGCATGAATCTTTTGTGTAATTTTTTGTACAATTGGATTTTCTGGATCTTTAATTAATTCAATCAACTCTAGAGGATTATCAACTTTGATATCAAATTCAGAAACATCAAATGATTCTACAATACTTGTAAAAATCTTAGTAAGACGAGAATTCAGAACATAATCTAAAATCTCTTTAAAATGTCCTTGAGATTTTTCGTCATTTAAAATTGAAGTTACTGCATCATTTTCTTGTCCACTTGCGTTCCATACATTCTTGATAAGTTCTGAAATAGTTCCTACTTTCTTCTTGATATCACCATGAAAGAAACATCCTATCATAGATGGTACTAAATTTTTCCAAATATCATCACGTCTAGATTCATCCATAGCACTTAAATTACGTCCAAATACAACTCGATCTTCATTAAAAAATGAGTTGTCTTTTTGAATGATTTGAGATACTGAAGGATAGAACGCTTCAAATTCTGCTACGTTCTTCTCTACTTCAATTTCAATATTTTCGTCTGGAAATACTTCTTTACAAAACTGTTTAAGAATTCCTGAAACGTCCATTTATATTGTTAAAGAGCGAGTCTGTTTAAGCACGATTTCCAGCGCGAGATCCCATGAAATCTCTATTTTCCTCTGTCAAACACACACAACCAGTATCGGTATTAAAAGCAGCAGGGCAACAAGATGGGTCTACCTTGTTACCTACAAGAAACATCAACTTATTATCATTCGCATGTGATGGCAAAAGTCCCTCAATAGGTGCAGCAGAATGAGGCTCAGTAGCTCCCCATCCAGAGATACCTCCATCTAGAGATACACTATCATATGGCCCCATACCCGGCCCACTTGTAGGTGCGCCAATTGACTTTTGCATAAAATGTTCCTTTGATGCGGGGGCGGGAGAAGCACTAGCACCATACTGAACAAATAAACCTGCTAAGATGGCAGCGGAGAAAAACGCAATTACTAAAGTAGTCTTATCCATTTCTTTATTATCATAACCGTGTTTTTTTCACATAAATCCAGCCGATCCTAGTAATGATGCTAATACAATTGCTAATACTAACATTTCAGGTTGAAAAAGAGCAAGAATAATTGATATAGCAAGAAGAGCGTATACAAATCCTTTTATGATTGAAATACACAACATAACAAATGAAACAGCTGAATCAATAGCTGCATTTGCTAAGAATGTTGCTATCCATCCTGTTCCAACAAATCGTTTCAGTACATCACGAATCTTAATTATTATATAAGTAATTGAACTCATTGAATTTGTAATCTTTCCGAACGTCTGAGCTGCAAAAGATAACATAAAATTACGAATCTTAGAAAACATACTTCGAAATATAGAGAGTGGACCACTAATATCCGAAAGACCAGTTAATAGATCTTTGAATAATGCCATGATAGCATCAATCACAAATCGGAATATGCTCTGTCCAAACATGTTCATACAATGCTGAAAGTTCTCTTCAACTCCAATATCTGGACGAATGTAACCTGCGAATGGAATATAAATTGGATTACATCGATGTTCATTCCAATGAAGTCTAATCTTCTCAAGAGATTCACTCGCATGAATAACCCCCATGAAAAACACTGCGATAATTGGGAGGATATAGAATAACCACATTTAACTACTCTTTTAACGGGAAACTTATAACGCCTTCACTACCGACATAATGGGTCCATTCATTACAGACTCACCTGTCTGCATTCCAGTATAAAAGATTAGCATAAATGACATCATGACTCCCATGATACGACTTAGAAGTGTTCGCATACGAATAATGATATATTGAATACTAGACATCAAATTCTGAATCTTACCAAATACAGTTCCAACAAGACCTAAAAATCCACCACGCATACTAGACATCATAGTTCTCATATCACCAAGAGCTCCACCGATTTCTGTAACAGTTGAACCTACTGTATCAAATTCTGCCATGATAGGATCCATGACAAATCCTGCATAATCATGAAATCCTTTCATAGTACATTTTGTAAAGTTTGTAAATACATCTTGCCCTACTAATCCTGCCATAGGCATATAAATTGGATTACATCGATACTTAACCCAGTTACGTTTCAAAAAATCAACACGACTGAGAGCAAATAAATATGTTGATGCACCTATTGCTACAACTGTAGCTAGAGCAAAAATAACTGCTTCCATTATCTTATCTAAAACGGATTTAATGGCAGTTATAAACTACGTATAGTAATCAGTTAATATGGACTATCATTCAATGAATCTCGCAGAACTAAAATTAGAAGCAAAAAATCATACACCTCGAATTAAACAATACTATATCAAATCTAGACTTGAACTTATAAAATTACTTTCCATGAAAGAGTTTCCTATAGAAATGGTGATCGCCAAAAAGACTATTGCCGATCTTCGTAAAGAAGCACAGGAACGTAAGTTACCAAATATTTGGAAGCTACGTAGATCTGAACTTGTTGAACTGCTATATCCTAGCACGGAGCAGAATAATCAAAATAACGACGGTGGAAAGGAACATAATAACCCAGAGAAGAGTGAAGGCGATCAGATAAGGATACATGTATTGAAAAACACGGAGTAAAATAGGTCTTAATATATTTTGCTCAAAATAAGCTTGAAATTCAGGTGATGAAAAAATAGCCAACATGTCGAGGGATGATTTTTTCATGTTGTTTTTTGTCTTCGTTTGGATATAAACATAATGATGAAATCTTCGCAGACAACTCGTTTAGCACTTGTACTGGGAGGAGTTCTTGTAGTAGCCTATTTACTCACTCAATATTCTTCCACAAAGGGACTTCTTGGCGAGGGCATGGAGCAATTGAAGGGTAGTTTGGGTGTACAAGGTCCTCTTTCTGATGGTGGACCCATGGGAAACCCATCACACAGTATGGGTGGTAATGCTCAACCTTCTGAGTCTTTACAGTCTCGTAAGGCTGCTGGTCAGTCTAAGTACACTGAGTCTCATTTGAGTGGTGATGAGCTTTTGCCTAAGGGAGGTCTTGGTGCTTCTTGGGCTGCTGTGAATCCTTCTAGCATGGGTGACTTAAAGGGACAGAACTTCTTAGATGCTGGTTACCACACCAATACTGCAGTTGCTGGTGTATCTCAGACTAACAGGAATGCATCATGGGACGTACGAGATGAAGCTCCCAATCCTCAGGTAAAGGTCGGTCCTTTCCTGAATACAACCATTGAAGCAAATCCTTTCAAGCGTGGGTTATCAACTTAATAGTTGCTTATGTTGATCATAAATGGAATTGTATTTTTTATCAACAGTTATAAATATATTATCATATTGGATAGTTATGTAAGCCACTTGGACGATGGGGATACCATTTCAACCAGTCAAATATAGTAAATAAGTATTATGACTAACAATTAATATGATACCTGCTGCTTTATTAACAGCAGGAGTAGCACTTGCTTTAGCATCAACTAGAGGTGTTAAGAATGTAGTAGAGATTCAAAGTACAAAAGATGGTAAAGTTTATCGTGTTCAGAATTTACCAGATAAGCAAGAAGCATGTGAACGTATCGCAGATATATGCGAAAAGCTTACCAAACTAATTGAAAATTATAAATCCGATCCATCTGCTATGGGAGATCCTCGTATAAAAGTATTAGTATCTAGATTTAATCCTAATAATTTTAGTGAAAATGATATTACAGCTGATACAACTTCATATTCTGAAAATAAAGGTGAAAAAATAGTAGTATGTATTCGTGATAAAGTTCCTCCATACAGATTCGCAGATGAGAATACAGTAATGTTTGTATTGCTTCATGAAATGGCACACCTAATGACAACTACAGTAGGTCATACTCCTGAATTTTGGACTAATTTTAAACGTATACTTCAAGACGCAGTTCAATGTGGAATTTATACACCTGTAAACTATTCTAAAATGCCTACCCCATATTGCGGTATGCATATTACTGATTCTCCTATCTAATGAATAAGATGTTGAAGGGAGAAATTATCGACCTTTCCTCAAAGAATAAATACAATGTATCTTTCTTTGATGATGATTCTATTGATATCATACGACAGAAGGTAGGAGCATCTATGGATATTCACCCTGATAGATTACTTATTATAGTAGGTCTCAAACTACCTTCTGATTATTATACACGCGATCCTCGTCACTGGGAAGCACTTTTTGAACGTTTATCATACAATAATGATCCACTAGAGCAAGATATCTTTAGTGAGTATCAATTACAATATCGTTCACCTAATACTGCTATACCTTTCAAAGCATATGATAAAGCAGAATGGATGTCAAAACCTGAAGCCTTACAGTCTATTTTAGAACCAACATCTGAATTTATAGAATATAGAATTTTAGGAGTTGAAGAAACCAAATCCTACATACTACCTTTATCTAACCTTTCTAATACCCTTGTATCTCGCATCTCTGCAGTGAATCTTCCTATACCCGACAATACGAAATTGTTCACTTCATTTTATAAGCCTGAACAGTTTGTACGATTTTTAGTTAGACCTTATGATGAACTAGCAGAATCTAGTACTCCTACATATTATCCATTACTTCGTGCAACAACTCCATCAAAACTAACTGAAGAATCAATACGTCTTCTACAAAAAAACGCAACAGTTCTTGATAAACTTCTTAAATTAGATGTTCCAAAACCTTCTGAAGTTTCAATAATTCGAACACGATTTTATATTCCATTTGTAGATACAGATTTTGGGTCTGCTATTCGTACACGATTTGAACAAATATTTTATGGAATTACAGTTTCAAAAAATGTACCATGTATATCTTTCTTTACATCAAAGGATCAAGTAAGTCGTCACAAGTTTTTTACAGAAGATCCAAAATCTAAAGCACCATTTCTAGATATGTCTATATGGAGTTCTTGGTGGTCAGTAAAACCTGCTCGAAATATTCCTTCACTCATTCTATTTCGTGGAAAGTCAAAAAATCATTTTGATAGAATAACTCTTACAGCTGGAGATATGGTTATATCTACGCATAGACCTGAAGGAAATACAGAAACAATTGAACAACTTCAAAGACAGATGGACGATTGGATACTAGATCTTGATGCGATTATTCCCTTTATAGAAAAAGGTGATCTTCATAATTCTAGATGGGAGTTACAGGATATGTCTTTTCTTGCTAAGTATTCTGAAAAGCTAGAAGATTTTGATTTATTACGATTTAACTGTATTTCTAGTATTTTTGATATAGCAGATAAAACACGTTCACAATTTAGTTTGATGAGAACTGATCATTCAAATAATGGTCTATCTGCTATCGAAGTTAAAATTCTTCAGATGATGAAAGATGCGAATGGAAATTTAGGATCAGATGCAGTTTCTCAAGAGTTATCTATACCTATTCAAAATGCTCGTGAATTAATTCAACAAGTACAAAATCGTATTGAAGATGATCCTCGTATTGGTGAAAAAGCATTCCGTGGATATCCTACTTTGCGTGTTGGGTCTGATTATGTAATTGTATCATCTATATCAAATTTAGAAAAGAGTCTTGAATATTCTAATTTACTTCGGTTTGTTTTATCAAATCCTGATTCAGAAGGATTAAATGAAGTATGTCCTAAACGAGCAGAAAGAGTAGCCGCAGAATCAGCTGTGATTCCTACTGAAACTTTAGAAGTAGACGCAGCTCTAGCAGAAGAATATTCTGACCTATTTTCATTTCTAGAAGCAGAAGAAGATATTGAAATACAAAGTGTAGCAGAAACGGTTGATACAATTGCTACTCAACGTATTTCAACAGAGCAGAAACAAGGTACAACTTATAATTACTTTAAATCTCGTTTACAAAAATTTGATCCTGTAACGTTTGATCCTACAGGATCTCAATATCCTAAAAAATGTGAACAGAAACATCAACCTATTATTTTGAGTGATGTAGATCTTAAACGTTTATCAGGAAGTCCGTATGATGTAAAGGATGGTAAGATTCCAGAAGATCAATTAGTAGATATAGAGAACCCTGATGGTACCGTTGTATGTCCAGATTATTGGTGTATGCGTGATCAAATACCATTACAAGATGGTCAACTAGATAAAAGTAATGGAGATATTAAATGTCCTGTATGTCATGGAAAGTTACAAACGCGTACAACTGATAATCCTAGAGAGTTTCCATTAATAAAACGAGAAACTGGATTTATATTTCCAGGTTTTGTAGATTATAAGTCTCCACGTAATGGACATCCTATGCCATGTTGTTTCAAAAAATCAAGAACTAAGAAAAATGAAAAAGTAGAAAAGGCAACTGAAGATAAGTATTACATTCTAGGTGAAACAAAGATAGGTATTAAAGAAGAACGTATTGCGTTTATCCCTATAAATATTCTAAACTCATTGCACATTAATGAAAAATATGAAACATTCAAAGAAGGAACACGGCGTTTACAAAGTCCTAATAAAGGTTTCTTTAGAGCAGGATTAGGTAACTCTTCTGTAACACTTCCTGGATTTCTAGGATTAAAAGCAAAGATTCCTTCTCCACGTGAATCAATTGAAACAGTTTTGAAATGTTCTTTTCTCCAAACATGGAATCGTCTTGGTACACAACATCTAGATTCAATCGCAAATGAAATTAAGAAAGTAAATAATGATGAATTGGTACAACAAGGATTAGCAAAACTTATATCTGGAATAGATGATGCTTTTCATAAAAAAGAATTAACATCCATACAGGAACTTGAATATTCTGCTTTAGCATTACAATGTGATGTATTTCGTATTCATTTAGATTCAGCTACACTTGGTTGTATGTTTTACTCTCCAATGGTTCGTCCTAGATCTCGTGGCATAATAGTATTACAAAATGAAGATGAAATAGATATTCTTTCGTATACGGAACGTAAGTCTCGTGGATTTGAATTTCGTTCAAATATCTATGATTCTCCGTTTATAAAGGATACATATGTAGAACTAGAAAAATTACGTAATCAGTCATGTAAGTTAAAAATACCATCATACAATGATGCACTTCTAGCAATTCAACAAATTTTACCTATGATAGAAGCTGATGATTATGAAATCATTTTAGATCCTATGGGACGTGGACAAGCTTTATATGTTCCAACAAAGTTAATACTACCATTCCAAAGCACACCTTTACCAGACATTCTTCAGACAAAGGTAAGTGGATTTAAGGAAATATCAACTGATAATTTACCAGAATACTCTGCTATGAAAACATTACTTGAAACAGCCGCAAAAATATCTAGTGGATTTGCTTTTAAGGAAGATCTATATAACACAAAACGTCAAAAAGTTGAACTATTATTAGATAGTGGACTACGTATTCCTGTAAAACCAGTTCAAGCAGAAGAACGTGAAACAGGTGAAGTAATAGAAACAATTCGTGAATTAGGTGAATCAAAATTAGTATTTGGTGATGATTCTAAAGAACTTAAGCAAGAACAAAGTGAAATATCTTACTCTGCAGAAGTGTATGAATTTTTACTATTTCAACTTACGAAAGATATTGAAACTGATTATAAAGAATTAGCAAATGTATTACGTGAAGTAAGTCCTAAAGTTTCTAACGTTCAACCATTACTAGAAACATGGTTTAATGAAACAACTCATTTTGTAAATATTAAAGAACCTAAACAATTCTTATCAAAAATTCGTGAACCTTGTAATGATAAATGTGATGGAGAACTATGTGGATGGGATGGAAATACGTGTAAGGTAAAAATTAATTCTGGAATTAAAAAGGAAAAGATATTTCATCGGCTCCTTTCTACTCTTATTGAAAATTCAAAAATCCGTTCTATGGTATTAGATGGACGTACAACGCCCTTTTTTAGTACTATTTTATATTTAGAATTACCACATGAACTAATTGTTACTGATTACGAATTACCTGCTTAGATATCATCAATATCCAGTTCTTCTTCTACAGTATCAAATTCGAATCCACCATCTGGTGTTATAACATCGGATTTAAGAACATTCTTATCTACACTCGCTGTATCTAGAATACGAGGATCAAGTGTAATTTCTCGTTTCAAAGCATTCAGATCTTCTTGAGATAAGATCGCCATAATTCCAAATTCAGCAGAACCTGGTATACCTGAACTGGCGATAATCACAATAGAACCAACTTCTATCCATACGCTACGCTTTCCTTTTGAACGAAAACTACCACGAATAACTACTTGTGCAGTTTGTGGTCTATTCTCTTCATCTAGATAGAATGCATCCATACGTCCATCACCTAATCTAGCAATAATTCTTGCTATATACACATTTTCTGTTGATTGTTTTCTGCGAATATCATCCAAGTATGCTTGAATGAATCTTGCGTTCTTGGATTCTACACCTGAGACACGTTTGGAAGCTTTGGCACCTGAATTCTTTTGAGGAGGCATATTGAATAGTTAAATTGTATACGTTTGTATGATATATACTGTCTAAGTAATTAACGAATCCGTTTTCAAAGAACTGAACTGCTATTTAGCGTCTCAGTTTTTTGTATTTTTATTTTAACTAATATCTATATTTGCGACCACCCAACATCGGTGGAGGTAATACAGGAGCAGTAATCCCACTATACGCATAAAATGCTAAACCACCTCCAATAGCTGCAGAAATTCCATTCACAATCCATCCTGATTGATTTCCAGCCATAACTAGATTATAAATCGACGATCCGATTAAGTATAATGCTATAAGCATTACTAGATAGTGATACCACATTTATATTTGTACTAGTTTTTGTTTAGGCAGTTGTAGGAACCGCTGGCTTGATGAAGTGAACCTTCAAGAAGCTCTGGAGGTTCAAGTAGGTAACCTCCTGGCCATCCTTCACGCGAAGAAGCTTACCGAGCTTGGCATCAGGGATAATGCGACGCTTGAAGTTAGGGTCAAAACAGTTGTGTGCCTTGACATATGTTGAAACATACTTCGTCACATCAGTCTGAGACTTTTGACTCTTTGAAGGAAGTCCCATGAAAGTTGCGAGCTCATCAGTGATTGGGCGCATCTTGAGGAATGCGTTATTTGCACGACGAGCCTCCCATGTAGCCTTCTCCTCAGGAGTCATATCTGCGGGATCCTTACGACGACGCTTCTTGGAATCACGAGCATCACGCTTGATTGCCTTCACAGCCTCCTGTGCATCATGAACTGCTGCACGAACACGGCTAGTCAACTCAGAGCTGAGTGACTTAAGTGTCTCCTGGAGAGACAACAAAATCTCAGGAGCCGTGCGAGTCTCAGGTACTGCAACAACTCCTGCAACAACAGGAGTAGTCACAACAGGAACAGTTACCTCAGCCTTCGCGGCGGCCTTGCGAGGTGCCTTGGCGGGAGCAGCTGCGGGTGCGGGTGCAGGTGTGGACTCAACAACTGGCTTCTTTGCGGTCTTCTTATCAGCAGGCATCGTATTTACATTAACAGTGGACTTTGAGGATGACATTTCTAACGCGTTGGTATACTACTATGTATCCTTACCTGTTTAAATCACAATTGAATGAAGCTCTAAGTAAAAATTATAGTATAATAATATAATGAAATATCAAGATCATATTATTTTTCTAGGAATATCCCTCGTTATTATTTCTCTTTTGTATTTCTTTAATATACGTGAAGGGTTTGTGAGCGTTAATCCAATACCTACGGGTGATGATTGTAAGTCAATTGGAACGGTAAATGTTGATGGAACTATTACTGGAACGCCTTCTCCTACGATGCAAAAAGTTATCGACTTTATTAAAAGCTATAACTGGAGTACACCTTTAAAGCCTAATCAACAAAATAGAATTGCTGACAGTATTGAAAGTTTTTACGGTTATAGTATTTCATACGCTGATCTAAATACGTTAATTACAGGATATACTACTAGACCAACATTTGAACAATTTGTAAAGGATGGAAATAAATTATTAAAACAACCACGATCAGATTCTAATATATCCGCAATTATTCAGAACCCTCAAGCTTCTAATAATGAGATGTTTTATGCGGCATATGTTTACATATTTGGATCAGATAGTTCTCCAAAATCTTCATCTAAACAACAACCATTAACTATGTATATTCCACAACCATGTAGTGCGTCATTTAAAAGTATACCTGGTGGTGCCGTTGATATTCATTGTTTCGATTAAAGACGATGTAAGGCACTCATAATATTGAAACAAATTTGATATTCTTCAGGTGAATCGTTAAGAATAGTTGTGAGAACTCTAGCAGTTATAAATGATAATCGTAAACCATCAATTCCAGTCATATATTCATCAGTAAGGCGTTTTAACCAATAAATATATCTATGCCTTCTTGACTGCTTACTAGTATGTTCTGCAGCCCATGCGACCATATCTTGCCGTAACATGATTGTAAAAATATATAGCTGAGTTCGATTTAAGGCTGTAAAATATAGATGTGACATATCATGAAATCCATTCTCTTCAATTACACGACAAATATAAATCCATGTGGATGATATAATTTCATCAACTGATTGCTTTCTTCCACTATTATGAAGATTTTCAATCTTTTTACGATGTCTACGAACACAAATATAACGCAAACGTTTGCGTGTATCAATTGTAAGTAATTCTCTAGTGTACGGATTTATAGGCTGTAACGTTAGGAGACTATTCTCTGCTAAGCTTCGAACATCAAACCAATATATCTTTCCATTCTCTTCAAATGCAAAATAGTCAAATGGTTTTACGCTTTTTTTATCGTCAAACGTTACTAGCTCTTCATCATTATGACAAATACTTCTACTTAGAACACCAGGTCCTGCTAGTTTCATCCAACTTCGAATCGCATAACCACGCCATATCTTTTGAATACTAACTGCTTTACAGTCCAAATTATTCACATCCTTCCACAATCTAGGATTCTTAACTCTAGCATGTTTACCGCATAAAATTAACCCTTTAAGAGGACGATTACTACACCTTTCATCACTTGTTCTATTTTTACACGATCCACAAGAGATCATTATTATTAAATCTAGAAACCTTCGTTGAAAACGGATTTACTGTAATCAAACATAATACATACCACAACAACAATCAAGCAAAATGAGTCGCCCAATTTCAATCCGCAATTTAGATATTAACAAGGTAACCTTCGTTCCTGGGCCTTCAAAGCCTGGACGTAATCCAGCGATCAATCTTAAGTATGATGGTCAGAATATGCAAATTCTTGTGCCAAGACTTGCCTTTCCAGGTGGCGTAATGGTTCGTACAGATGAGAAGTCTGGTGCTACTACGTATACTCTTATGGGTACTCTCGCTGGTTGCGACAACTATGCGAAGGATCATGCTCCAGATGGAACTGACATTCAGAAGTATTACAACTTTCTTGTCGATCTTGAGGAGCGTATTATCGGAGCAGCTGTGGAGAACAGTGTGAAGTGGTTCGGTAAGAAGCGATCCGAAGAGGGTATTCGTGAGGGTTTCAATCGTATCGTCGGCACATCTAAGGATAATGTCGATGGCGAGTGGGTGCCAAATGGTAAGTATCCTCCTAGCTTCAAGGCTAAGGTTCCTGTGTATGACAACCGTGTCTCTACTGAGATCGTTGATGGTTCTCGTAATCCAGTCTATGCTACTCCTGAGTCTTTGACATCCATATTCACAAAGGGAGTTGAAGCCAATCTTGTAGTGAGTGGTAGCATCTACGTTATCGCTGGTGGTGGTTTCGGTGTTACATGGCGTCTTCAGACTGCACAGGTGTTTGCTCGTGCTCGTGTGACTGCAGCTGACATCTTCAGTGCAGATGACGATGAGCTAGATGAGGTTACTTCTGCGGTTACATCTGCAGTAGCATCACTTACTGTGAATGAGTCTGAAGAGTCTGTTCGTCCATCAACTCCTTCTGATCAGGCAACTCAGGCTGCTCCTCCAACTGCTCCTGCTCGAAAGCGTCGCACTGCGGCGTAAGCTTCTCGTAGATCACAAAATTATCATCTAAAAACAAAATAGAAAATTGACTAAAATCTAAAATAGAAACTAATGCCTGAGAACAACAGTTCTTAGCCATGAGTGATTTTTTGCCACATTTTTCACATGAGTACAAATCTGGTTTATTGATAAGTAGTTCTGGAGTCATTAATAGAGTACCGCTAGACAGGGCTAGATCAGACACAGTAGTGAAATCATTTTCTAAACAATCTTGATATGCTTCATTTGATAACTTAGACCATAGTGTTGTTTCTGTTGATTTCCATGTATCATCTTGATAAAGCATTGCGTAAGGATTCTCTCGAAACCATAATGCTTTAAATACTTCTGGTTCATCTATTTCATGTTCTGCTAAACCTATTCTTTTTGAATTATCATCGTATAACCAATATACATTCAATTTATGTTCTAAATATTCAGAATCTATAGAACCACGATAAACATCTTTTTCATCATATGACCATTGATCTGCATCAATATCCAAATCATGTTCTACAATATCAGATGAAATATTCTTATAAATAAGACCTTTGCGAAGTAATGAAAACATTTAGTTAGATAGGATACATTAACTAACTAAATGACACGAATGAAGACTAAGACTGTAGATGGAAAAATATATGAAATGACACGATTTATGTATACGTGTAACATATGTAACGATACTATAGAATCAAATACAGAACATACTATTGTGAGATGTAAATGTGAAAACCTAACAATATCTGGAGGTATTCAATACGGTGGAATGGTAGCAAGTTTTCATGATTTAATAACTGATGTTTCTGAATGGAAATTAATTAAAATAAACTAAATATTATGAAGAAAAATATTATATATAACTTCAAAATAAATTTGATATATTCGCATTTTTATTGAATTATTGAAGACTTGTTAATTGATGGATACTTTTGCAACTTAAAAAACATGAATTATATATATTATTTTTCTTCATTATTTTTTAGGATATATTAATAACATATATTCACTCAAATGATACTTTTACATTAACATCATGACGAGCAAGTGACTTTGTAGCAGAACGAGAAAGTTCATGACGTTTCTTTCGAGGAGCACTTTCTTCTTTTGTTTCATGAAGACGAGCTTCCATATCTGCGTGGACTTCAGCATGATGTTTCTCTAAGTAGTCAAGAATATCATCACTCACAGCCCATTCAAAAAAGTTAAGTTGTCCTACTGTCGTTTCTAGATCATGAAACTTTATTCTTTTCCATCTACAGAACGGATCAAACATTTTTTTACTGTAAGCTTTTAGGTGGGACTTGTACGACAAATAGACTATTACGTGCTTTTGTGCTTTTGTTAGATATGCTACGTTGTACTTCTTTGCGTAGTTCGTTACAAACCAATCTATTAGACGGAGTGACAGTTGCGATGTTCCGTCCAGTATAGACTTCACTTTTTCTAGGTGCTGGGGGTTGGAGTAAAACCGCTCTAGACGATATAATACCCATTGTTCTTGAGACTGGATTTGTTGCATTCGTTGTTTAACTTGTTGTGATTCCATGTAAACTTGGTAAAACGAATGTATATAGTGTAATCAAGATTACTTATAAATATAATGGATATTCAAGAAAGAGTACAAAAACTTGTTGAAGAATATGGTCAGAACGATCAACGTACTGACGCATGGCACGCAAAACGTGGTTCTATGTTAACTGCTTCAGAAATCTATAAAGCATTACCTGATGCTACACCTGCTCAAAAGCATGAAATTATAATGAGTAAGCTAGTTCCTCGTCCACGTACAGAAGGAGCTGGTCCACGTGCATTAGTATGGGGAACACGATTTGAACCAATCGCAAAAGATATCTATTGTAAACTTTCGGGTATTGAAATGGACATTGTAGATACAACATGTATTCCTCATCCAACAGTATCATTTCTAGGAGCATCACCTGACGGTATTATTGTAACTAAGGATCCAGCTCATGAACGGTATGGGCGTTTGGTAGAATTCAAGTGTCCTATTTCTCGTGTATTTTCAGATGATACTCCTGTACCTGTTTCCTATTATCATCAAATGCAGTTACAAATGGAATGTACGGGTTTGAATCTGTGTGAATATATTGAGTTTCAATTTAAAGCGCTTTCCTATTCCGAATGGACGGATACTAAAGCAGAACATAAGGGATTTTATGCAGTAGATGACACCGACATGGTTGTAAAATATAAAGATCTGAATGACACGCGTACTCCTGCAGAATGGCGTACTGAAGTACTAGGAACTACGGATGATTGGAGTCTTGTTTACTGGACACTCGAAAAGTATCGTATGAAGCTTGTAGAACATGAGACAGATTGGCTCGAGAAGAATTTACCAAGTATGACAACTATATGGGATACAATTTCTACACACCGTACTAATGGAACTCTTCCAGAACATCCTAAAGAGAAGACCACTTTAACGCTTTGAACTTGATAAAATTAAATGAGTAAAGTTACAGTTGTGATTACATCATGTAATCGTCCTGATTTGCTAAAGAAAACAATTGATTCTTTTTTACAGTATAATACTTATCCAATTCATCAATGGATTATTTCAGAAGATAGTGGTATTCCGAATGTGAATTCAGAAATTATGAAAGAACATCCTGAGTTTACGTGGATTATAGCAGAAAATCGTAGAGGACAAATTAATTCAATTGATGAAGCGTATTCTCATGTAACAACTGATTATGTATTTCATCTTGAAGAAGATTGGGAAACATATAGAGATGGAGCAATTTTAGAATCTATAAATATTTTAGAAACGATCCCAAATGTTAGTGCAGTTATGTGCCGTAAACATGATCCAAGAGTATATCATATGTCAGATAACCCTCCATATCTAACATGTTGGGGTGGATGGGGTTATTATAGCTTTAATCCTGGTCTGCGTAGAATGTCAGATTATTCTGATTTTTTTGGAAAATCATTTGCTAAGTTTACAAACGCAAAAACTACATCTGGACTTCAAAGTGAACGTAAGATTAATGATTTTTATCGAGAAAAAGGATATCGTATGGCTCTAACACCAAATCCAGATGGATACCTACAACATATTGGAGATAATCGACATGTTGAAAATAAAAATATTAAAATTGGATTATGTATGATTGTAAAGAATGAAAGTCATATTATTCATGAGTCGTTAAATGCTACATTACCATTGATTGATACATATTGTATTGTTGATACAGGATCCACAGATAATACAATTGAGGTTATTAAAACATTTTATGAAAAGCATGGTATTCAAGGTGAAGTTCACGAACGTGAATGGAAAAACTTTGGACATAATCGATCTGAAGCACTACAATTATGTGATAACAAAATGGACTATATTTTAGTGATTGATGCCGATGATTTAATTACATGGACTGGTGATGGAAAACAACAACTTATAAATACTTTACAATATGAACCAAATGTTATAAATTTTAAAATACAACAAGATGCATTAAGCTATACGCGTATGCAAATGTTCAAAGCAAATGATGGATGGAAGTATCATGGTGTTCTACATGAATACCCTGGAAATGGCAAACAAAACATTGTTGTAGATTGTCCTTCTGGAATGTTTATGACAAGTAGACGTCTTGGTGATCGTAATAAATGTACAGATAAGATGAAACGTGATATTGCGGTACTTTTAAAAGGTGTTGAAGATGAACCAAATAATGAACGTTATATGTTTTATCTAGCTCAGTCATATCGCGATGATGGACAAGTTGACAAAGCTGTTGAATGGTATACAAAACGTTATGAAGCAGGTAAGTGGTATGAAGAGAAATATATATCTGCTTATAACATCACAAAATTGACTGGTAGCAAAGAATGGGCATGGAAAGCACATGAATGTAATCCTAAACGAATTGAATGTTTAGTTTCATATATGTCATTTTGTCGTATGACAAATCAATTTTCTCGTGAACTTTTATCCATGGCATTATATGCTTCTACAATTCAAAAACCTACTGATCAACATTTATTTTTAGAAAATGATGTATATGATTGGAAAGTATGGGATGAATTATCTATTATTGCGTTTTATTGTGGATGTAAAAATTTATCAAAAGTAGTTTCTGAAAAACTAATTTCAGAAAACAAAGCTCCTCCTAATCAGATGGAACGTATTAAAAATAATTATAAGTTTTCCTGCTAATTAATCTTAAATTGAGTATGTTTTATTTATAAAATGTTAAGAAGTCATTGGACTTTAAGATTAGATAATCATGATAATTAAATGCATGATCAAGCAAAGAGATTTACTATTTTTATTAAAAACTCATTTCCAGAATTCTTTCAAAATAAACGAGTTTTAGATGTAGGCTCTGGAGATATTAATGGAAATAATCGTTTTCTGTTTAACGATTGTTCATATGAAGGAAATGACGTATATGCTGCTCGAAATGTTACAGTAGTAAGTAAAACATCTGCTCTAACATTCGATGATGAAAGTTTTGATACGATTTGTTCAACTGAATGTTTTGAACATGATCCGGAATACAAAGAATCTCTCCAAAAGATTGTGAAAATGCTAAAGCCTGGTGGACTTTTTCTTTTTACATGTGCTTCAACCGGAAGAGCTGAACATGGAACTCGTAGAACATCTCCGCAAGATTCTTATGGGACTATTGGAAATGTTCAAGGATGGACTGATTATTATAAAAATTTAACTTTTGAAGATCTAGATTCCTCGATTAATGTAAAAGATATATTTAGTTCATATTCATCTTGGTATTGTCCTATTAATAAAGATTTATACTTTTATGGAATCAAAAATGGTGGAAATAGTTATTCACTAATAGAATATTCAGAAGATTCATGTGTCAAGACTTCTTAGTTAGGCTGATAAGAATTAAACATATTTACGCGAAAAGGTGTTTCCATTCCAAGAATAGGTTCAGGTTGAGGAGGTGTTGGAATTACATGATTAGTTTGTTGAGCATAAGATGATTTAGATGTCTCAGCAGTTCGTCTCACATTTGATTGATCTAAAAGCTCAGGAACAAACGTCTCTCGAGTTTTGCCAGATAAATACCATACAAGCAGAATACCTGCGATTATGACGACAAATCCTAAGCCTTTCATTTACTGTAAGCACACAGAAAACGGAATCAGATTTTCATATCCTCACTCTAGTTAAACAATGGAAGAACGTGCCCTTTCGACTCTAAAAGTAATTCTAACTGAGCGTGGTCTCAAAGGTGACAATTTTGAAACAGTTAGCTCAACAATTGATGAAACAAAGATGTATACATTTGGAGGTATTCTAATTATATTCAGTACTAAAGCTCGTATTTCTGAGAAAGATTTGAATACATTTATTGAGTACGCAAATGAGAATAGATTTGGTAATGGTATGATTATTGTTGGTCTATCTCGTCCGTCTGAAACAGTTCTAAACGCACTTCGTAATCATGTAAATCAACCAAATATACCTCTTGTCCATTTATTTGAAATTCGTCATCTTCAAATGCAGTATGGTCGTCATGTAAAGGTTCCTAAACATCGTATTGTTGCTGCTTCAGAACTAGAAGGAATCCTAAAAGCTACAAATGCTAAAACACCATCTGTATTTCGAAAGATTGATTCACAAGATCCTATGGCAAAGTGGACTGGTGCTCGTCCTGGAGATGTTCTAGAAGTAACTGGAATGTGTGAATCTTCTGTAGAAAATAAGCGTTATCTATTTTGTATGGCGGATGTAACAAATGGATAGTCAATTTAATTCTCTTATACAAAGTTACAGTAGTAATTTTGTACAATATAAGGTTACTGGAAATCAGTCTTACCAAAATAGTTATACTTCCGCTCAACAAGGTTTAGATTCTATTATTAATGACTTACAATCTGAAGTGAATTCAGGCAAAGCCCAGATCTCTGCTTTTTACAAGTCAGGTATTGAAGAGAAGATTAAGTCAACTGATGCAAAGAACCGTAAATTACAACGAGGTATTCTATCTGAAAAAGATGAAATAGCTGGTGCTAAAATTCGTAATGAAAAACCAGCTTCTACTCCTGTTTCAACTGGCCAATATATCGCATTAGGAGTTCTAGCAGTAACTATGTTAGGCTTATCTATGATTTAAATATTTTTGAAATACTTTGAGACCATGTAGTTGTTAAAACTAAATAACCAACATAAAATGATAACCCTACAAGGATTGCTATGTATATGTAATACGTAGTCGTAGCACTCTTCAAATTATCTGCGGTACGAGCTTTAATCAAGTTTAGAGTAGTAATCTTATCCTTTGATTTTTCAATTTCAGCATACTCTTTTTGATACTTGATTAAATCTGATGTTAGATCATCAAGTTCTTTTGCGTCAAACCCAGTTGATCCTTTATTAAGAACAGCTATGATACCATGTAATTCTTCTGCTAGTTGCCCATTAATCTGCTGAACTCTACTTATTAGAATCTGTTGTTCTGCTGGATCTGATTCTTTAATAGCTGATGATAAAGCATCAGAATATTCTTTCTTCAGAAACTGATTTTGCTTCTTGAATAAATCAAGTTCTGAATTACGAGAATCTTGAAACTTCTTAACGTCCATTACTTTTGTTTGATAATAAATAAATGTCATCAATACTTCGAGCAGGTAGTTTAAAAGGATCTTTTTATGGAGACGCGTCTTACCGTACAGCATTTCTGAGAAAACAAGCAATTGTTAAAGGACAGTGTCAGAAAGAAACATGTACTACTTCGATGTCAACTGAGAATCAAGCTAAAAAACCCTTTATTGGCGAACATCATCTTGAAAAGGGGTTTACTAATGGAGTTATGGAGTTTGTTCAGATTAAAAATAAGGATGGAATCTTTTAAGTGAAAAAGAATAACATGGCGACGTTTCAGTCTGAATATGAAACATCTACAAACGCAATTGATAGTATAGTAACTACGCAACTATCATCTGTGCTAAATTGGTTAAATGTACCAGGAACTCTAGTAAAAGCATCATCCTCTGCAGCAGGATTCGTATGGGGATTTGATAATACACGAGGAGGCGTATGGACGTGTCAGTTACCATGTACTGGAAACTGGTCAAATGTTGATCTAAGTCAATATCAAGTTTCAAGTGTACTAGATTTAACAACTGATGAGACAAATGTATATATTTTATATACGAATGACGCAGGAGTAACAAGTCTTTTAGTAACACCTGCTTCGAATCAAGGTACTCGTACTACATTGCTAGTACCATTTTCTGCAACTACTATATTTTCAACACATACTTACATTTGGGCACAAGATGCATCAAATAATAAACAAAGATGTCCTAAGCCATGTACTATGTCTAACTGGCAAACTGCTACTGATACAAGTGTAACAATTACATCATCAGATGATACTACATTATATGGAAAAGATTCTACAGGACAAGCTATGCAAACAAATGAAACACTACAAGCTCCTTGGCAACCTATTGGCGATGTGAATGGTACCATATATGGTAAAGGATCTGATGGAACACTATATGGAATTAATTCAGAACAGAATGCATTTCAATATGATGGAAAGATAACACCATTGTACACGAATGGATTAAATCCTACTAATTTATCAGTTGATTCTCAAGCAAATCAATTATGGATGACAACTGATTCCCCAGGTGATTCAGGAAACCTTTTTACACGATCACAGAAACCAGATTATTCAACCATCATGAATGCAGTAAGTCCTCTAGACAGAACTCGTGACAAAATAGTTGATAGTGTTGAAACTAGATATCAACGTCAGACAGATGTGATGACTGTAAATAAACAAGTTGAAGATGTAGTTACATTCTTTAAGAAAATGTTTAATATTGATGGAGATACTGGAAAGAAAGCAAATAGTCAAGTAGGTCATCTGAATGAAAACATTCGACAATCACAAAAAGAACTCGATCAAATTAAAAATATTGAACCTCTTCTTCTAGGAGTTATTGTGTTATTATTAGCATTAACACTTTTATACCTAATTACATCAAGTATACTTGGAAGCTTTGTTCATATAGTTGCTATTGGAATTATAGGAATAGGCATAATGAACTTTTCGACCAGTAATAAGTAATGGGTAATCAACCGTCTTCTCCGAGTGCTCCACCTCCGCCTCCAACTCCAGCTCCACCACCGCTTCCTCCACCATGTGATTTGAATTGTCAAAAGCAGAAAGATCTAGCACTACTAAAAACGGCACTTGATACTGCTACTGAAAATCAAAGTCAAGATCCAGAAGGATATGAAAAAGCACGTATCGCTTATAATACATTACTAAGTGGTCAAGGATGGTTAAATACTGAAAAACAAAGAATTGCTACAGAAGTTGTAGAACCAGTTCTGAAACAATATAGAAATACATATGATAGTCTAAAAGGCGAAAAGAAATCACAAGCTGTATTTACTAATTTAAGTGATATGCTTAAATCTCAAGAAGAAGGCGATCAATCTACAAATACATTCTTAAAGAAAGAGATCACAGCAGAAAAGGATAGAGCTGATGTTTTAAATCGTCTCAATGATTTGAATGTTGTTACGACAGGATATCTATCTATATTTGTTGACGTATTAATTGCTTTATTTGCGATTGGAGTTCTATATATCGGATATACTAAGTTTATTTCTGTATCAACAAGCGTATCTAGTGTTCCAACATAAAGATTGTGTAATAACAAATGAATATAGCGTATATATTTCTCGCTGTACTCATATTTTTAATGTATGGGATCACACTCTGGGTTTCAGGACAAGAAGGTTTTGAAAATGAAGGCTCAGTAACACATGAAGATATTGAAGAAATATATGATGATGTCTATGCGTCAATATATGATTTATTATGGGGATCACTTGAAGCTCAAAAGTATACCGAGGTATCTTTACAAGATATATGTTTAGCTGATTGGAATACTAAAAACGTACATGTTCTAGATATGGCTTGTGGTACAGCTCCACATGCGACTTGGTTTAAGGAGTTAGGTGTAGATTATAAAGGTGTAGACATTTCAGAAAGTATGTTAAAGAAAGCTCGTGAGATTACACCTAATGCTTCATTTCAGAAAGGAGATATTACACAAGTTCATTTATATCCTCAAAAATCTATAAGTCATTGTATTTTAACTGGATTCTCAATATATCAATTTCAGAATCCCAAAATCATTTCAGATAATGCTTATCAATGGTTACAACCTGGTGGATACTTTGTCGTACACATGGTAGATCCTGATAAGTATGATCCTATTCTAAATCTTGCTTCACCATTTGCTGCTTTTTCATTACAAAAATATGTATTTGAACGACAGACTGATTCTACTATCTATTTTGATAAGTTCAAATATACTGGAAAACTTGTAAAAAAGAAGGATGAAGATCAAGCAACATATGAAGAGACATTCACATATTACGATAAGGATGATAATGGTGGTAATAAATACCGTGAAAATAAACATCACTGGAATATGCCTTCAAAAGAACGTATGATTGATATTATTAAAACATCTGGGTTTCGTCATATAGAAACAGTTGATCTAGTACGATGTTCGAAAGAATATCAGTATATTGTTTATTTTATGAAGTAAAACTTCCTATCGAATAATGATGCCATAAAAAATTAAATAAGCCATAAATCACATCAGCAAGTAAGAATAGCCATGCGTTCTTATTTTTATTAATTGCGTTATATGCGAACAATGTATAGATTAAAGCATGAACAGGTCTTAAATTATTCCACCATATTTTGTCTCCGAAAACTTCAGCACCTGTTTTTCGGACGCCTGATATAAAAATATATATAAATCCAGCTGCTGGTAAAAGAGCTAAGTAACCTAGATAAGGAAGATAATTTACATCAGTTATTTTAGCAATATAAGCTATTAAACTTCGACTACCAATACATCCTATAAGAAACAGTAATATACGTTTATGAATAGTCTTCATTCGTTATATTAGTCTAGCAATAAAATGAATAGAAATTAATGGATATATATGATCCACGTACAGTCGTAGATTTTCAAAAGTTTACATTTTCAGGACATTTAAGAACTCATGTATATAAGGTCTTAGATGAAAATATTAAATTAGGTCATGCAGATTACTCATGTTATTGGTCTCTTGAATTATTATGTTCTGGATTAACTCATTCTATGTGGCAAACATTCTTTGAATCTACTGCTAAACATATTAATCGAGGTGCTCCAAATGCATTTTTGTATCTAGTACGTATGTATGAAAAGTTCGCACCATATGAAGGACAATATGATGTGATTAATATGACGAATATTCGAAATAACGCGGATGTTCGTACTCTTATTTGTGAAATAGCTGCTTCTCTTGCGTTATGCCGTAAAAACAAACTACCAGCTGTTCCAAAAATTAAACCTGAACATGATTTTCAACCAGCTACAGTTCAAGAAAATCTTAAATCTCCATCTGCGAATTATGCTCGTCACCTAGCAAAAAAACAAGATCCATATGAATTATATATTCCATTAAATGAATTAGTTTATTGTTTAAGACCTGAAACACGTGACATTACAAAATCAATATATTGGATATCATGGATTCTAAAATACGCAAGTCAATACAAAAAGCAAAATAAAACTGATCTTGTATGTGCGGCTAGATCAAATCAATATATAGAAGCTAAATTTACTACTCACGCAATATGGTTTATATGGGAAGCAGTTTTAGACTCAGCAAGGTCATCTCCACAATCAGGAATTCTTCAAGAGTACATAGAAGCACTTTATAAGATACATTGTCTTCGATGGACGCCCTCACTTCTAAAATCACGTCTATGTTTCCTAGTAACTGCAGTTCAATATATATGTGAAAGTACAACACTTGATATTCATTATGCGGTTCCTCATAATATAACAGTTGTTCACGAGGTCGTAGCAAATATTCCTCAATGGATCCAAGCAATTATTCAGACTCAAAAAACATTCTCGTGACAGTATTTCAAATGCTCAGTTCAAAAGTTAAACATGCGGTTGCTCTTGCCTTATTGTTCTTCGTAATCTCATCACCTTACACTTATAAGTTAGTTGACCAGGTTGTGTCTGCTATTGTAGGTAATTTGATGCCTTCCATGGCGCACCTCTTTAAGATTGCAGATGCAGGTTGCCCAACAACGTATGGTCTTGCCGTACACTCCGCAGTGTTTGGTGTAGCAGCATACCTTCTTCATACTGCTTAAATAAAACGGATTTAAGTGATCCACATGTATAAACTGTAAAAATGAAGCTTTTAATATTTGATACAGAGACGACTGGATTACCAAAGTCTCGTGAAGCAGCAATCAACGCTCCTAACAACTGGCCACATCTAGTGTCTATTTCTTGGGTTATTATAGAAAACAATCTAATTGCTAAGCAAAAAGACTACATTATTAAACCAGAAAAATGGAATATTCCTGAAGACTCAATTAAGATACATGGAATCACAAATGAAATAGCATCTACTAAAGGACATCGTTTACAAACAGTTATGTCTGAGTTTATGGCAGAACAATGTGATATGATGGTGGCATATAATATGAATTTTGACTATAATGTTATTATGAATGCTATTAAATGGGATTTAGAGTTTGATTTTAAAGGATTTAATGTTCCTATGAAATGTGCTATGCTCTTATCAAAATCTGAATGTAAACTACCTGGAAATTTTGGTTACTATAAAACTCCAAAATTAAAAGAACTATATGAATTTATATTTAAAAGAAAACCAAATGAAGCTAAACTTCATGGATCGTTATACGATACACTTATTCTAACAGAATGTATACAGCATTCTACTTGGTTACAGGCAGCATTAGGTTTACCAGTAAGCAAGCCTACATTAACTAATGGAATACACGAAAGTAGAACAATCAACTTTAATTTTAAAGAAACCAATTGAAAGTAAAAATGTTACACTCATTTGGTCAAATGATGGATGGTGTTATATTCCTCAACTAAAAATACGTCAAAAGTTTACTGAGACGCAATACTATCGTGAAGACTGGCATGGCGTAATAGCAATGCCTGAATATATTGAACAAGTTAACTGGATTCTTTACTCGAAAGAACCGTTGACTTGGCAGGAGAACGAGGATTTCTTTTCGCAGAAAGTATCCACCCAAAAAGTGAACAAGAACATGCGACGCCCACAAGTGCATCGTCAACGACCTCAGCAACTCTAGCAACTCCTGGTACCTTTTCTTCTAGTTGATCTAAAACTTTATCTGCTAGATCATCAAGTTTATCTGCTACTGCCTCAACTTGCTGAGGGAGTTCAGCTACCTGTTCAGTTACCTGTTCAGCTATTTCTTCAAGAACATTTTTTGGTACAGTTCTCATTTGCGTATTTGTCTTACTATACAGAAACCGTTGTGTAAACAAATGATAATTCAGGATATCATGTATATTGCTCTGTCGACTATAGTTGTAATGGCAGTTTTACAGATTACAACATTTATGGTAACACGAATGCTTTACCCACCTGAGCCTAAAGTTATATATCGGGATGTTCCAGTATATACTCCTTCACCACCGCAAGCTCCTGTAGTTCAACAACCGCTTTTTGCCCCACCTCCTCCGCAAAACGGACCTGCTTTAACACAGATACCTCAAGAAGTACAATTACCAGAGTATGAACCTCGTAAGCCAGCTTCAACATCATTACGAATGGACACCGAACTACCGCCTGGTATACAAGAAACCCGTCCCCCAGGGACTTAAAACATTTCAAGTTCCACAAACAACAGGAATACCAGGATGGATAGTATTTACCTATGAAGGTAAGGTTCCTGTATGTTTATGGATATCTGCTACAGAACATAAACGTTTACCATGTATTGTAGATGAACGTATTTGTGGAGATACATTTATAAAAGTGGAAAAAATCGGAACTCTAGATTTTGTAGTATCCGATATTTGGATGTATAATTCAAATTGTGTCTTTGCTTGCTCAACGTTTAAGCAAAGATACGAATGGCTTTCTAAACTTCTTTCTAGATTTACGACATATATTGAAGGTATTACAATTGACTTAATTCATAAATCAGATCTAGGAGATGTTCCTATTCGAGGATATGAAGAACATAGTGAAGAAACAATTGGAAAACCAGGATATTTTGTAGAAAAAGATGATTCACAAAAGTTTACCATAACACGTCTTGCGACTCCAGATTGTTACGAGATAATTGGAAAGGGATATCTTCGAGTTCCTGATATAAAAACTTCAATATATTTGCGTTCGAAAGGAGAGTCATTCGAATGTCGATGTATAAAACATGATGATGAATTTTGGGATGTGGTAGAAAACATTCCCGAAGTAGAAGTAAATGCATCAACGAGTTGCTAAAGGTGGTCGTCGTAAGACTGTTAAAAAGTCCAAGAAGGGTGGATATTACGGATTCGCAGGTGATCTAGGACATCCTGGAGCCGCAAACTGGAAAGCTGAATCTGAAATGGGAAATTATGCGATCTCATCTCGTGGTGGAAATACTCAATATGGACGTGGTCGTAAACGAAAGAGTAAGAAGACTCGTAAGACTAAACGCGGTGGTGGAGCATATGGAGCAGTATCTGCTTCATATCAGGGAACAGGTGCTCGTGGAATTGCTGATGTAGTAGGTATTTCTCCTAATAAGCCCGGATTCGCAACTGAAGGTGAGTTCAATAACTATGGAGCTCAACCTGGAAGTGGTTTTAGAAGTTTTATCACGACAAGTAAGTAATAAGATGAATTCCGACATGTTAATTGGAGGAGGGCTTTTTCTAGCTGCGGCAGTCTACCTAATTCAACGTAATCTAGCACATACACTTGTATGGCTTGCACTAATATACATTGTTGCTACACAAACTGGTATGTCTCATACACTTTCTGTATTAGCTGCTATTGTAGGGATTTATTTGATTTCTATGGTTACTAAAGAGCATTTTGAAAATGAAGAAAAGAAGAGTGAACATTCTGAAGAGAAGAAAGCAGACCCAAAACCTGCTCCTCCTAAGACTTCCGATCCACATGTAGATATTGGTACCACTATCCTACACGCATATCGTAATTTAAGTCCTGAACAGATTGGTGGAATGCGTCGTGATACAAAAGAACTTATGGGACTTCAAAAAGAACTTATGGGATCTTTAGCAGAGATGAAACCTGCTATTGAACAAGGAGCTGAATTATTAAAGACGTTTGGTACCTTTTTTGGTAAGGAGGAAGGAGCTGCTCCCGAATAAGTTTAGTTAGTTCTAGTATTTTTCTTAGAGAAAAAAGTTCCAAAAACTTTATCCCATAAAGAAAATCGTTTTGAGTAATTACAACTACTATTGGTATGATGTAATGCGTGATCATCTGAATATAGTTCTATACCTAACATTCGTGGTAACCATATAAATTGTGGAAAACAAGATGTCTTATTAGAAGATACTGCTAAATGACCTGCTACTTCTAAAAATGTCTTATATGTAAGAATCAATGCCATATCTAATACTGATAAAGGATATGCCATTGAAATAATATAAGAAGTTACTAAAAATGGTAATGAGTTTGATAATACTAAATCAATAATATTCTGATAAAATGCAACTATTGGTTTAACATGAACAAAATGATGATGTGTTTTATGAAAAGGATCGTGCATCATATGCATTGTTCGATGAACCCAGTAATGAAAGAAATCATTTATAACTTCAAATCCAAATGATACGGGTATAAAAAATACTAGAGTTTTTAAAATGTATGAAGTATGTAATTTAGGTAATAACATTAATGTAGCAGCTTCAACTGCAGCTCCTTGAAGAACATATGGTGTAAAATAAATATCATCTACTGGCTCACTAGGTGAACTATCAATTAAATATATTAACGTAAAATTACGTATTGTAGAAAATGTAAAAAGTGAATACCAATTAGAATGAAGCAACGCTACATACTGCATACTAGCTATAGCTAAAACTGTACCATTTGTTCTAATAAAACTCAGCATCGATCTTTTTGATATCATTTAATAAATGGTAGTTAGTTTCTTTTCACTTCCAGTACAATTTAAAAGGTTTGACGCAGTTATATCATTGGGATGGAACTGTTATCCTGCAAAATACTTAAAGAAACATGTAAAATCAACTGGTTCTTTTTTTGATTATATCGGAAGTCCATTATGGTCAATTATACATGTTATTGAAAACAACTGGGAAATTATGTTTAATAAAGAAGAGTATAAATTATTAGATTTTTATAGACCAGAATTTAATATTAAGAAACACGGTAAACCTAATAATCCTTATGTCTATCACCTTAACTATGAATTATCATTCCCACATGACATTACCACTTTATCAGACGTAACTCCTGAGTTTTTTTCTAGAATAAAAGGACGAATCGAACGATTTGAACAGTATTGTCGTTTCGCAAAAAAACTATTATTTATAAGACTACAACAAAAACGAGATGGTCTTATAGTAGAAAATGATAATAAAACACCTGAAATAGAATTACTTCCATCATTTATTGAATTGATTAAATCTAAATATAAAAGAACACAAATAAATATGATTTTTATTAATACTGAAAAAGATGGATGGAATGAAGATAAAACTATTTTATTTGTAAAAACAAATTCATTAGATTCTATTAAATGGGATCTAGCTGATGAGACTATACACAAATTATTTTTAAGCAAAAATGTATACTCACAACTTAACACGTCTTGAACTAAATAACCTATCATGTAATCTTTGCATTCCATCTGCGTATACATAGCTATGATAAGTATCATCATTTGTTGATATAAATGGTCCACCAACTGATCGTACAATTCCTTTCCATACGTTAATTTCAGATCTCAGTTGCACATATCTAAAATAGTGTTGCCATTTGGTGACAGTTTTGTGGATAGACATAATAGTGAGGATACCTAATTTTTGATTATAAAATATGGTAGAGAATAGCATATATACTGGATAAATAATCATATCAATCCAAAAGCTCACCTTTTCAATTAGAGTTTCTAATCTAAAAAGCTGTTCAAGTTTTACAAATTCTTCTGCTAGATCAAAGTACTTTTTTTTATTTAAAATTAAGTACTGGTTGATTTCAAGCGACATTCTCTATTACGAATCCTCCTGGAGGAAATTCTCTCTCTTCTAACGTTGTTACATCTACATATCTCCACATTTTAACATTAGTATATCCTGTAACCTCACTAAGAAATTCAGGGGTTATTTGATTACCATATTGAATATGATTATTCACTATATCAGTTACAGTTTCTATTTTATGAGGAAATTCTGCTCCTATCCAAAACCATGGTAGTTTATTCACTGGAACTTCATGTCGAGGTATTGGTCTAGACGGGCAAAGTTTACGTTTACAGCTATAGATTTGCCGATATGTCCAAAGAAGCCACTCCATTTATTTTAATAGAGAGATGACGTTGAAACCGGTGCCGCATCTTGCTGCTTTAAATGGGTTACAATTTTATCACGATTCTTTAAGTTATCACCTGTTAAAGGATTAGAGAACCCGTCTTTAATCATTGATGCTGCCATACGATCCATTCCAAGACCAAGTGAAATAGAGGACGCAAGAGCTACCATGATAAATGGAGTAGCAACAATTACCCATGAAACAATACCCAAATCAACACTACATAATGAGTCCAGGATAATAACACCTGCTACACCCATTATAATCTTAATGGCTGCTGTCGCAAGTCGACCTAGAGCCAAATCTAATCCAGTATGGATAACTACATAAAGCATATAAAGCAAAGCTGGAGGACATAAAGAATCAATAAAACGCATCTTCACAGTATTTACATTTGTAACAGTAAAAAATGAATGAGGGTGACATTGAAAGAGTTATGAAATTAGCATTTTGTACTGAGGAAGAGGCTAGATCAGCTCTTTCTAAGACAAATGATATTATTGACGCAGTTGATATGATTTTAGTAGTTCCAGTTACACGAGGTGCTCCTAAGCCTAAAGTTATATCACCAGAACAGGAAGAGTTTATGAAAATGCGAAAAAACATGGAATTATTTGATAAAAATATTACGAAGACAGATCAATCCGATTCTTCTTCTCAAGTGTCGACGCATATCCCCGTCCTCGACCAGGAAGAAATGTCGCTACATTCTGACTGTATTCAGAGTAGTCAGATTCCAACTCAGGTAGAAGAGGAGCAAACACAGGAAACTGTTTGTCAGTAACTGTTTGAATACTTTTGCGATTAGCTGTCGCATGACCGTATACTACTTTATTTTGATCATCAATCCCCTCCACACTTCCTAAACCTAGAAAAGGTGTAGTGGCATACGGTCTAGGAAATACTTGCTTAGGACCCTTCTGACGAGCAGTACCTGGCGCTCCAAAAAGTAACTCACTATTTGTATCAATCCCGCATCCACCTTCAGGAGAGTTACCATAATTTCCTCTTCCAATCATACCAGGATTACCAGCCATACTAGTTACCGCCCAACCATTACCACAACCTGATGGAGTAGCAGGAGTTACATGACTAAATTTGGCTTGAGAATCCCGAGCTGCTTCACCTTGACGAGTATTTTCAAAAAAGGTTAGATAGGACATCTTTACATGTGATTTAGAAAGTAAATGAGTAACTATTCCAATGGCATATTGGGGATATCATCTAATTATCGACGCATCACAATGTATTCCTCCTAAAATCAGATGTTCGAAAAATATTACAAATTTTACAAAGGCATTAGTCAAGAAAATTGATATGGTACCATATGGTGAACCACAAGTTCATCATTTTGGTTCTGGAAATAAAGCAGGTTATTCACTTGTTCAGCTGATTGAAACTTCAAATATCTGCGGACATTTTGTAGAGGAAACCAATGATATGTATCTAGATGTTTTTAGTTGTAAGCCATTTAATCCATCTGATGTAGAAGATATGGTTCGCATGTATTTTTTGCCTATTAAGACAAACCATATTTTTTTAAATCGCCAAGCACCTCGCAGCTACTTCGAAAACGAAAAGCAAACTCCTAAATTACAACTAAAGTAAGATGCCTGTTATTCAACCAGCAGACTGGATAGAAAATGATATCAATTTTAAATACACAGTAGATGTATTTGGTAGAACGGACAAGGGTGAAGTTGCGCAAGTAAGACTTACGGGATTTCGACCTTATTTCTACCTTCGTATGGTAGATGGAGAAAATAGTACTCAAGTTCAAGGATCTCTAGAACAAGCTTCTGGAAAGCAACTTAGGGGAATTAAAATTACATTAGAATCTAAGCTAGATGCTATGCGTGGATTCAGTGGATTAAAACCAATTAAGGTTTGGAAATTATCCTTTCCTGCTATTTGGATGTTTAAGACAGTTCAAAAAACACTAAAAAGTTCCATGAGAATTGGAACTCGTAAAATTATGACAGAAGACATATTTGAAGCTAATCTTCCACCATTCATTCGTTTATTTCACGAAATGGATCTTTCACCTGCTTCTCCATTTGAGTTTGAAGCAGATGATTATGATGCAGATGATGATGTAAATGTAGATGTATTTTATGAAGTAAACTATGATGATATTAAATCAGCTTCATCTCAAAATATTCCACTTCTAGTAGCTGCTTATGATATTGAAACGTATTCTGATTCTGGGAACTTTCCAGTTGCTTCTAATCCCACTGATGAAATTATTCAGATTGGTATTTCTTTTAGATATTCAAATGATCTTCTGACAAATATTAAAAGATTTGTATTTGTATCTGGAACATGTAGTGCTTCACAAGATTCATCTGTTATATTTGTTCCTTGTCGAAATGAAAAAGATCTTTTAGATCAATTTCAAAGATGTATTCAGAAAGAGAATCCTGATGTAATGTGCGGTTATAATACATTTGGGTTTGATGATGGATATATCGCAGACAGAGCTAGTCGTTGTGGTCTTCAAATGAAGTTTGGACGTATTGAAGGATATAATTGGAAACATGAGTGTGCAAAGACTGAAAAAAAGACATTTGAACTTGCGTCAGGTAAATTTGCTGTTAGATATCTTGAGATGCCTGGACGTTTACCAATCGATTTAATGTTAAGTGTTCGTCGTGAACAAAACTTAGATTCGTATAAATTAGATAATGTATCAAATGTATTTCTGCGTGATAAGGTGAGTAAAATTATAACGAATGGAACACTATGTGAAATTCATACAAAAAACACACGTGGATTATTTGTAGGAAATCTTGTACGTTTTGATGTAGTTGCAAATAGTTCAAATCCATACCATGATGGAGCAAAGTTTAAAGTATTAGAAGTATATCCTAAGAAATTTGTGATTGAGTTGAATGAATATAACTTTCAAGATCTGTCCGAAGAAAACATTAAGAAACTTGAATGGTCTGTTGGTAAGGATGACATTGATGTGAAATACATGTTTGCGTCACATAAAGGTTCTGCGGATGATCGTGCAGTAGTAGCAAAGTATTGTATTCAAGATTGTGATCTAGTTCTAACTCTGATGGCAAAGTTAGATACGTTAGTAAATGCTCGAGGTATGGCAGATGTATGTCGCGTACCAATTCAGTATATCTTTCTAAGAGGACAAGGAATCAAGATCTTCTCTGCTGTTGTCTATAACGCTTCTAAGCGTAATCAGATCATCATGACTCAAGAAAGTCTAGATGGAGATGCTTCATATGAAGGTGCGATTGTTCTTCCACCAAAGATTGGTATGTATTTAGATCAACCTATCGCAGTTCTTGATTTTAATTCACTATATCCTTCGAATATGATTGCGTATAATTTATCTCCAGATACACTCGTATATGTAAAGACATACGATTCTAAAGGTAAGAGAAACCCAGATGAAGTTGATAATGGAGAAGATCTTAAAGCAGCCGGATATACAATTGATGAAATCGGTTACGATACATATGACGACAACAAGAACCCTACTGGTCGTACAGTGTGTGGATTCGCACAACCAACGAGTGATGTACGCACCATCGGGGTTTTGCCTCTCACGTTGGACATATTACTCAAAAAGCGGAAAGAGACTAGGAAGATCATGGAGTCTATAGAAGATGAAGCACAGAAAGCTGTTCTGAATGGTCTTCAATTAGCTTATAAAGTTGTAGCTAATTCAGTATACGGTCAGTGTGGTTCACGTACATCTCCAATTCGTAAGATGGAAGTAGCTGCTTGTACTACAGCAGTTGGTCGTCAGAAAATATATGATGCAAAAGCTATTGTTGTAAATGAATTTGGAGCAGAAGTTATTTATGGAGATAGTGTAGCATCTTATACTCCTTTGATGTTGCGAATTAATGGAGTTCAAGTAATTATGAGTCCAGAAGAATTAGGTTCATTAGGTATTTGGAATACATGTGATGATAGAGATAAGGAATATTGTGAATTAAAAAATGTAGAAAGTTGGACAGAAGATGGTTGGACAACTGTTGAAAGAATTATAAGACATATACTTGCTTCTCATAAAAAGATGATTCGAGTGTTAACACATACTGGTCTTGTAGATGTAACAGATGATCATTCTCTTCTTCTTCCAGATGGAAAAGAAGCATCTTCAAAAAATTTAGTGATTGGAGATAGTTTATTACATCACGATTTCCCAAAGCAAGATATTATTTATGAAAGTAATGATGTTAATAAAGCACGTATTGCTGGATTCTTTGTAGGAGATGGAAGTTGTGGAGTATATGATTGTCCAAGTGGTATTAAATCATCATGGGCATTAAATAATTCAAATATTGATTTGCTTACACATTATTTAGAATTATGTAAAATTAGCCATCCACATCTTGATTGGGTAATTAATAATACGTTAGTTTCATCAGGAGTTTATAAACTTGTTCCTGTTTCTAATAATTATGGTGACTTAAAGAAGTTTATTGAAGAATATCGCAAATTATATTACGTAAATGATCGAAAGAATATTCCAGATTGGATTATGAATGGTTCAATAGAAATACAAAAAGCATTTTGGGATGGATTCTATGATGCTGATGGAGATAAAGATATGAATGGATATGTAAGATTCGATCAAAAAAATCAAACTACTTCAGCACAATTAGCTTTTATTGCATCCAAACTTGGGTATAATATATCCATGAATACTAGAACCGATAAACCACTCATTACCAGAATCACATGTAATAAATCAACTTACAGAAGAAATCCAATTACAATTAAAAAAATGCACGAAATTGAGTATAGTGGATTTGTATACGATCTAACAACTAAGAATCATCATTTTCAAGCAGGAGTTGGTAAAATGATTGTTCATAATACAGATTCAATATTTATTAAATTTCCTACTAAAGATCTAGCAGAATCAATTAAATTAGGCCAACAATCGGCAGCACGTATTACAAGTTTATGTCGTAAAGCTCATAAGATTGAATATGAAAAAACTATGTTTCCATTTATTCTGTTCTGTCGTAAACGTTATGTAGGTATGCTTTATGAAACGGATATAACTAAATGTTATCGTAAAACTATGGGTGTTGCTCTAAAGCGTCGAGATAATGCACCTATTGTAAAAGATATATTCGGAGGAGCTCTAGATATTCTGATGGAAAAACGAGATATTCGTCCAGCTCAAGAGTTTGTAAAAGAAATGCTAGTAAAACTTATCAAGAATGAGTTTCCTCTTGAAAAGTTTATTATTACAAAACAGCTTCGTGATGATTATAAGAATCCAGGACAGATTGCTCATCGTGTTCTAGCAGATCGTATGGAAGAACGTGATGCGGGTAATGCTCCACAAGTTGGAGATCGTTTACCATATATTTATGTATCCAATCGAAAAGATGAAAAAAAACAAGGTGATAAAATTGAACATGTAGATTATGTTAAAGAAAAAAGTTTGAAACCTGATACAGAGTTTTATATTTCTAATCAGATTCAGAATCCAGTAGCACAATTATTTGCACTTGCGATTGATAAATTAGATGGATACAAATCACGTTTGAATTATGATCAGATGCTAAAAGACTTTATGGAAGATGGATTAGATGAAGAAGATGCTACTCTTAAAGTTTTGGATAAGAAAGAAAAAGAACTAGATTCGATTCTGTTTCTAACTGCTCCATACCTTACAAAACATAAACGTGGTCCAATGGATATGTTTATTCGTCGCTGAGCCATTTTCAAACAAGAATCATACTGAAGTTAAATGATAGATGAAAGTCCTGATCTTCTCTCTATACTTGAAGAATTAGTTCAAGGAAGAAATAATTTTTTAGATAATACTACAATAAGAGCAATTCCATTTGATCAAAGATCATTAGTGTTAACTCGTTTCATGAATAATGAACTGTCATATCTTGACATTATTAATCGAATGTATACAACCAATTTACAGACACAAGCAGTATCAGCAGCGGCAACTCTTATTACATTTCGTATGCCAAACAATACATTTTTAGATCCAGTTCATATTACTGCTACTCAAAATCAGATCAATGCTTCACTAGAGGATTTTCCAAACACGTCTTCGAATTGTGCGATTTGTCAGGATGCGATTTCTTCTGGAGGATGTCGGATTCGGCAGTGCGGGCATGTTTACCATCGACCTTGTATCGTGAACTGGTTTTCAATGTCGGTTCGTTGTCCTGTATGTCGACACGATATTCGAGAAGTGAATCAGGCAGGTCAAACATCCTCTGTCTCAACAGAAACGTCTTTTCAACCGGAAGACCAGTCGGAGGAGCAGAATATTTAGGAATAGGATCTGAATTACCATACTGAATTCGATGAATCAACTTTCTAACATCATGTTGACATTCTTTAATCATTTCAGTAATATCGATATCAGAAAATAGTGTTTGTATATCTGCTCCACGTGGCGGAAAGCAACGAATAATTTCAATATGTTCTGTATTTCGTTTGAAAATAGTTGGAAGTTCATTACCTGTACAAATAATAGGAACTTTTCTCGTTGGATCTTTAATCCATTCAATAATCTTACCTTGTGCGTGTGGGTCACTACCATCAACTTCATCCAGAATAACACATGTCTTTTTATTGCGATCTCCTCGAATAAATGAATGAATATTAACAACCGATCTACATGCGTCTTTAATTCGTTCAACATCTTCATAACTACGAATTGATCTAGATGCATTAATTTCAAGTGGATCAAATTCCATGGTTTTAGCAGCAGCTAAAGCAAGAGTAGTTTTGCCTATACCTGGTGATCCAGTTAACATTACAGCTCTTGGAAAACCAGGAGTTCTTAAATATTTTCGAAGAGAATCCTTTGCTTCAGTATGCCCTATAACATCTTCTAAAGTGTTTGGTCTGTATGTTTCAGCATACATTATTCAGTAATAACAAACTTATTGCGTAAACTATTTAAATAACGAATACATGAAATGAATAAGGTCGCGTAGCTCACTTGGTAGAGCGTCTGGCTGTTAACCGGAAGGTAGTGGGATCGTAACCCACCGTGGCCGACAATTGCTTTCATAGCTCAGAGGTAGAGCGCCAGCTTTACACGCTGTAGGTCATGGGTTCGATTCCCATTGAAAGCTTTAACCGCACATGCCGGACCAAGTGGTTCCGCATGTACGAGCTAAATTACATTTCGCAGCTGCAGATTGAATAGTACTTTCATCTGGACTAAACGGCATACAACTTGTTGCGGCATTAGGTTCGCATAATTTGGTTGCTATATTGTATTTCCAATTATCAGGACATTTTGTCATTTTCTTAGGATCTAGAGTTAATACGATTTGAGGATTGATAACAACCTTGTAAATCACAAGTAGAATAACAGTAAAAATCGCAGTCAAAGCGGCAGCACTTACATACTCCATTCTTTCTTTGTTACAAGGAAAGGAATGGATATTGCTAGACACGTATTAGATACATATTTTAAGGACACAACAAATCCACTTGTCCGACATCATCTTGATTCATTTCGTGATATGCTAAATACCAAAATTCCTAGTTTTGTTGTTGGTATAAATCCTCTAACGTTAAATCTTGGAGATACACGTTTCATCAAAGTGTATATTGGTGGAAAAAAAGGAAATGAGATGTTCTATTCCGCACCTGTAGATGAAATTGGAAATGCAGTTTTACCTCATCAGTGTAGATTAGATAATAAGACATATGCATTAGACATTCGCATGAATGTAGATGTAGAATATGTATTTGATAACGTATCTGAGAATCGTAGATTTGAAAATGTTCTAATGGGTCAGATACCTCTCATGTTAAAAAGTCCTTTATGTTATTTGGCTCCTATGACATCTGATGAGTTATATGGTTCAGGTGAATGTCGTTTTGAACTAGGTGGATATTTTGTAATTGGTGGAGCTGAAAAAGTTCTTCTTACGCAAGAGAGATTAGCTGAAAATATGTTTTATGCTTCAAAGCGAAAACAAGTTACATCTGCGAGTTCAGGGACTAAAACTCTTGTACAAAAAGAGACAGTAAGCAAATTAGAAGATGCTACAAAAGATGAACCAGATGAATATGTAGCCGGTATTCGATCTAGCTCAGAAGATGGTACAAAAGGACCATATTCTCATTTTTTAATCATTCCTCCATCAAATAAGAAACCAGATGATCCTAAACAACTAGCAAATACATCTGACTTTTCTTCTTTTTCTACTCGTCGTTTAGCAGTTATTACATTACCTGATTTTACACAACCTGTACCTGTACTGAGTGTATTCTATGCTTTAGGGTTAACAAGTGATCAAGATATTTATGATACTATTCTAGCTGGTATTCCTTTAGATGATAGAACTCAATATGATGAGATTTTTGCAGAGTTAGTGTTATCACATGATCTATTTACTAAACAAGAAATGTTAAAAGAGAAAGATCAAAATCAAGATGCAAATTTACTTTTTCTAAAACGCCAAACACGTACACGATCAGAAGGAGCAGTATATATCAATCTTTATGAAAAACTGTTTCCTCATTGTGCTCCAATTGAAGGTGAATCACCAGCTGCTTTTTATCGCAGAAAAGCTTATCTTTTAGGATACATGGCTCGTATGGCTATGGATGTTGCTCTAGAGATTAATCCTAAGACTGATCGTGATCATTTTAGATTTAAGCGTTTATCTGCGTCAGGTGAATTATTCTTTCAGGAATTTAGGCGTGTGTATAAAGAAGTTTCTAAACGTATGTTGACTGAGATGGATTCTCGTATTCATTTTGAACAGCAGCAGTACGTAGGTAAGAAATTAGCTGAATTACTTCAAGAAGAGAATATTGGATACTATTGGCGTGCTTCTAGTTTTATGTATGAAATTGAAAAATCATTCAAGGGAAAGTGGGGAGGTAAGGATGGTATTGCACAAGAACTTGCTAGATATTCATATTTAGGAACTGTAGCTCAATTACGTCGTGTAAATATGGATGTTGATAAAGGTGGAAAGATTGTAGAAATGAGACGTATTCATTCTTCAACATGGGGCATTATGTGTCCGATTGATAATCCAGATGGTCGTAATATTGGATTAATTAAATCAATGACTTTATTATGTTCTATTTCTACTGCTTCTCCATCTCGTGATATCTATGAGATCATCAAAAAGAATAAAGAGTTCATTCCACTTTCATTAATTAACCCTAGTATGTGGGAGCCACATTGGACACGTGTGTACTTAAATTCAGATTTAACTGGTGTTTTACGTCGTAATTCAAATTCACTTAATGAAACTTTATTGGAAGATCGCAGAGCTGGACGTATTCCTAAATTTATATCTATTTCTTGGAATCGTCTTGAGAATGAGTATTTAATTTATACTGATGCTGGACGTCCTGCTAGACCTGTATACCAAGAAGGTGTAAAACCAGAGCAGATCAAAAAACTTAATTCTTGGGAAACAATTTCTAGTAAACATATGGATTATATTGACGCAGCTGAAACTGAGAATTTACGAATTAGTATGGAACCATTTAATCAAAATCTTCAATCTGAAATTCATGGAATAACTATTCTATCTGCTTCTGCTTCTGTTTCTCCAAATTGTGATTTTGATCCTGGAACACGTAATGCATTTAGTTGCCAACAATTAAAGCAAGCATGTAGTTGGTATAATACTGCATTTTCTAAACGATTTGATACAATTGCTACTTGGTTAAATTATGCTCAAAGACCTTTATCTCAAACATGGGTATACAATCACATTTTAGGTTGTCTACCATACGGCGAGAATCCTATGGTAGCTCTTATGATCTATTCTGGTTATAATCAGGAAGATTCAGTTTTGCTAAATGAATCTGCTTTGAATCGTGGTATGTTTCACACAACCTACTATCATTCTTATGATTTTGAAGAAGAGGCTATTAACATGGCATTTGATAGAGGAGAAGTAACAGTACTTGAATCTACAGAATTTGGAAATATAGCAACAGATCCAAAATATCGTGAAACGGTAACACGCAAAGAAGGATACAATTATGATTTGCTAGATTCAGATGGTATTATTCGAGCAGGAGTTGAAGTAGATGATAAAACCATTTTAGTTGGCACGGTTTATCCTAATAAGAATTCATCAGGAGCAATTACTGGATATATGGATAATTCTAAGGTTACTAAAAAAGGTCAAGTAGGATTTGTAGATTCAGTATATCGTTATGTTACTAAAACTGGTTTAAGAGCTGCTAAGATTCGTATAGCCGAACATCGTGTTCCTATTCTAGGTGATAAGTTTAGTGCACGTCATGGACAAAAAGGTACAGTTGGATTACGTGTTCGTGAAGAAGATATGCCTTATACAGCTAAGGGATTAAGACCTGATATGATTGTAAACCCACATGCGTTTCCTTCTCGTATGACTATAGGACAATTTATTGAATCTATGTCTACCAAACTAGGTCTTGAAATGGGATCATTAATTGACTCTACGCCATTCAGTACTCAAAATAGAGTTTCTGAAACATCTGAATTACTTTTGAAAGCAGGGTTTCATCCATATGGACATGAAGTACTGTATAATGGCCAAACAGGTGAAATGATGGAAGCGGAAATATTTATGGCACCAACTTACTATATTCGTTCTAAGCTCATGGTAGAAGATAAGTTAAATTATCGAGCAACTGGCCCTAAAAAATTACTAACTCATCAACCTGTTGAAGGAAGAGCAAATGATGGTGGATTACGTATTGGTGAAATGGAACGTGATTGTTTAATTACTCATGGAGTTTCAAAGTTTTTGAATGAATCTTTGATGGAACGCTCAGATAAAACAGAATTACTATTTCAACCTGAAAGTGGATTATTAGATGCGAATCCTGAATTAGAATCTGTAATTCTTACAACTCCATATGCTCTAGGATTAACAATTCATGAACTAGAATCAATGCATATTTCTGTAAACCTTTCGTCTTCTTAAAGTCTTATTAAGTTTTGTTCGTTTAGTTCTTCTACGGCTTCCACCATCTTGAAATTCATTTGTTAGATCTTGACTAGCTTTTAGTATACTCTCTGCTGTATATGTTGGAACAAATCCTCTAGGAGCAGATGCTCTTCCAAGATAATTAGAATTAACAAATGCCAAATATTTAGTTAAAGCTTGTTTTTTACGTTCAGATAAGTCTGGAACTGTTGATAAAATATACGTAACCATAAATCCAGTAGTTTCTGTGAGTTTTGTCATATCTCCAAGTAAATCTCCTTTTCTAGGAGCGCCAATTGTAGCAAGACCAAAATCGATTAAATAAACATTATGGTTTCTGGGATTGTACATAATATTTCCACGATGAGAATCATTGTGAAATATAACAGTACCTCCACTTAATTCACCTTTATTCATCAAATAAACCTTAGTAATTAGTTTCGTAAGTCCATATATAATATCATCTGCATCACCCTTTGTTAATTCAATACTATGACTCATAATTGTGTAAAGAGACTTTCCAAGATATTCGTAATTTACATACTTTTTTAGAGCTAGATCTGCACGTGTTCCAATAATCTGTCCACAGTTTTTAATATCTTCTTTTGTAAGAAGACTTAAATCAATAGGGTCTTCATTAAAACTTACATTTGTAAACTGATTAGTTCTATCAATTTGCTTAACGAATGCATTATTTCTTTTTTCCTCTTTGTATGCAGCTTCGTCTACAAAAATTTTTGTAACATAACGTTTATCTCTTTGTTTGGTTAAACCTTGAACAATCAAAGAGGGAATAATCGCACAACCTTGTGCTCCTGAAATAACACCATATTTGTAATCTAAGGTTCCTTCTTGCGAAGCAGTTGACCATCCACTTGATGAACTACGTGTCATAGATCTAGTCACCATAGGAGACATTGGAGGTGTAGATGGTGGTTGAGTTTTAGACGAAAAAAGACTCGCTAACATTATTCATTGACAATGGATTTTCTTAAGCCCATCATATAGAACAATAATAATGGCAGAACATCTATATGTAATCAAACGTGACGGTGTGCGTGAACCAGTATCATTCGATCAAATCTTACAACGTATTCGTAAATTATCGGATGGACTTGATCATGTAAATCCTGATCTAGTAGCTCAAAAAGTGTGTATGCAATTAAGTGACGGAGTT